>ERZ813253.59-NODE-59-length-44567-cov-7.616472_pt1 | contig 44567 bp, 46 predicted proteins | sample MGYA00520893_ERZ813253 | MGnify/ENA primary metagenome ERZ813253 (study PRJEB31669, sample SAMD00080414) | marine metagenome | biome: oceanic hadal pelagic zone biome; feature: marine hadalpelagic zone; material: sea water | place: Pacific Ocean:Izu-Bonin Trench...
AGATGTGTTCCCGGATTATTCGTGGGACGGCTTCAAGGCCGCACTCGAATCCCACTTTATTATTCGCAATATTCAAGAAAGCCACGGTGGCCTGCGCAAGCTGTGTTACGTCACGGCTCAGGGCGCCGCAAGCTAACTTGAATGACCGATCGGCCATCTCGCGATTCTCGCAGGCGCTGGGGCCCGACGCCGGCCGGGTGCGCATGTTGATCGGCGACGTGCGCGACCGCGACCGCCTGGTCATGGCCATGCGCGGTATCGACTATGTGGTGCACGCGGCAGCGCTAAAGCATGTGCCAAGGTGTCGCTCAATACGGCGGCGGTCGAACGGCCGGAACTGATCGGCGAAATCGCCGCCCGTTTCGGCAGCCAATGCGCCGTGGTCGCCATCGACGCCCGCAAGACGAACGGCGGCTACGAGGTGCTGATCCGCTCGGGCAAGGAGAGCGCCGGCCGCGACGCCATCGCCTGGGCCCGCGAGGTGGTGGCCCTCGGCGCCGGCGAGCTTCTGCTGACCAGTTGGGATCGCGACGGCACCCACTCGGGCTATGAGCTGGACCTGATCAGCCAGGTCGCCGCCGCGGTCAATGTGCCGGTGATCGCCTCGGGCGGCGCCGCCGGGCCGGAGCATCTCTGCCAGGCGATCGACGCCGGGGCCGACGCGGTGCTCGCCGCCTCGATCTTTCACGACCGCCTCTACTCCATCGGCGATGTGAAACGGGAACTCAAGGCGAGCGGCGTGGAGATAAGGCCATGATCATTCCCTCCATCGACCTGATGGACGGCCAAACGGTGCAGCTCATCGGCGGCAAAGAAAAATCCCTCGACGCCGGCGATCCCCGGCCCATCGCCAAGCGCTTCGCCCGGGCCGGCGAGGTTGCCGTCATCGATCTCGACGCCGCCCTGGGCAAGGGGCATAACCGCGACCTGATCAAGGAATTGCTGGCCATCGCCCCCTGCCGGGTCGGCGGCGGCATCCGCGACCTGGATACCGCGCGGATGTGGCTCGACGCCGGCGCGGTCAAGATCATCCTGGGCACCAAGGCGATCCCCGAAATCCTCCGCGAGCTGCCCAAGGACAGGGTCATGGCGGCGCTCGACTCCGAGGACGGCGACATCGTCGTCGAAGGCTGGCAGACCAAGACCGGCGAGACCATCGAGGGGCGCATGGGGGAATTGCGTGACCTGGTGGGCGGCTTTCTGGTCACCTTCGTCGAGCGCGAGGGCCGCCTCAAGGGCGGCGATCTGGAGCGCGCCGAGGCGCTGGTCGCGGTCTCGGGCGGGGTCCGCATCACCTTTGCGGGCGGCATTAGCGAGCTTGAGGAAATCGCCGCTCTCGACCGGCTCGGCGCCGACGCCCAGGTCGGCATGGCGCTCTATACGGAACGGCTCGATCTCGGCGCCGCCATCGCGGCACCCCTGACTTCCGACCGGAGCGACGGCCTGTGGCCTACCGTGGTGGTCGATGAGCTCGGCATCGCCCTCGGACTGGCCTGGTCGGACGCAGACAGCCTGAGCGAGGCCGTGCGATCCGGCCGCGGGGTCTATCATTCGCGGTCGCGCGGCCTGTGGATCAAGGGCGAGACCTCGGGGGCGAGCCAGGAACTGCTGCGCGTCGATCTCGATTGCGACCGCGACGCCATTCGCTTCACCGTGGCCCAGAAAGACCCCGGCTTCTGCCATCTCGACACCATGACCTGCTGGGGCGACCACGGGGGTGTCGCCGCCCTCGCCCGCCGCCTGGCGCGGCGTGCCCAGGACGCCCCCGACGGCTCCTATACCCGTCGCCTGCTCGACGACCCTAAGCTGCTGCGCGCCAAACTGGCCGAGGAAGCGGCTGAGCTGGCAGCGGCGGAGACCCCCGCGGAGGTTGTCCATGAGGCCGCCGACCTGCTTTATTTTACCCTGACGGCCATGGCCCGGGCCGGCGTTCCCCTGGCCGACGTGGCCGGCGAGCTCGACCGCCGCGCCCTGAAAATCACCCGGCGGCCGGGCAACGCCAAGGAGACGTAACGGAGGGCTTACCCATGATCACCGTCTTCGGCTCGATCAATGTGGATCTGGTGGCGCGCGTCGCGGCCCTGCCCGGCCCCGGCGAAACCGTGCTGGCGCCGGATTACACCGTGGTGGCCGGCGGCAAGGGCGCCAACCAGGCGGTGGCGGCGGCGCGCGCCCGGGAAGGCTCAGGCGCCAAGACCCACATGATCGGCTGTGTCGGCCGTGACGGTTTCGCCGATATCGCCCTCGCCACCATGCGCGATTGCACCATCGATTTGAGCGCCGTGGTGGCCGTCGCCGAGCCCACCGCCTGCGCCATGATCGGCGTCGATCCCGCCGGGGCCAACCAGATCATCGTCGCCAGCGGCGCCAATCGCCACCTGCGGGCCGCCCAGCTCGACGACGGGTTGCTGGGCGTGGACACTACCCTGGTGCTCCAGCTCGAAGTCGATCCGGGCGAGACCTGGGCGGTCATTGCCCGCGCCAAGGTTCGCGGAGCCCGCGTTATCCTGAATACCGCGCCCGCCGCCCCGGTGCCGCCGGACGTGGCGGCTTCCTGCGATATCCTGGTGATGAATGAGATCGAGGCCGTCATGCTGAGCAGCCATGGGAATGACCCGGTGGAGGCAGCGCGGGCTCTGTCGCTGGACTGGGGCGTCACCACCGTGGTCACCCTGGGGGCGGAAGGCGCCTGGGCCTTCGAGCCGGGTGCCACGTGGCGTATCCGTGCCTTGGCGGTCGAGGCCATCGACAGCACGGCGGCCGGCGATGCCTTCGTCGGGGTGCTTGCGGCGGCGCTCGATGGCGGTAGCACGCTCGCCGAGGCGCTTGGCCGGGCGAGCGTCGCGGGCGGCCTCGCCTGCGAGACAGCCGGCGCCCAGCCCAGCCTGCCGGGGCGGGCGGCGATTGAGCAGGCGTTATCCCGCCTCGCCCCCGCCGAAAGCCTGTAAGCGCCGGGCTCTTGCTACTTTTTGTTGGAATTTTCGGTGAGTGATCGGATGTTGCTCATGAAGATGCGGATCAGCCCCACCAGGAAGGGATCCGCCTCTATAAGTTTGTTCTTGAACACCTCTTCGCCAATGACGACGCAGGTGGTTTCGGTGACGGCGCTCGCCGAAGCCATGCGGGGCTGATTATCGATCAATGCCATTTCGCCGAAGATACTACCATCGGCGATCACGCCGAGAGTATGGCGCTGACCGTTAATCGTGTGCCAGATCGCCACCTTGCCGGTTTCGATCACATAGGCGCGGTCGCCTTTCGATCCCGCGCTGAAAATCTCGGTTCCCGCCGGGAATATTTCCTTATGGAGCGCTTTCAATCCCAGTTCCATAATCGCGTTATAGCACTAGAATCTTAATAAAAAATGGGGGCGGACGATGTGTCCGCCCCCGAACCGGATTCGACGCAGGGGGGTGTTGCGTCAAACCCGGGAAATTTGATTGGCCCGGGGATTTCTTGGCCCGGGGATTTTTCTTGGCCCGGGGAATTTGTTAGGCGGGCCCGGGCAACATGGCGGCGAATTCGCGCTCGACGCTCTTGCCGTCACCCAACAGGCCATCCCGTATGCCGGACGCCATGGCATCGGGATAGACATCCTCGACGCCCTCGGCGACGGCCTGCAAGACCGCTTCGGCGATTTGCGATGGGGGCACCTTTTCCATGGAAAAATTCTCGGCCATGGCGGTCTCCACCGGTCCCGGATAGACCCCGACGACCAGGGTATTTTGCGACGCCAACTCGGCGCGCACCGCCTGGGTCATGGAATGGACGGCCGCCTTCGAGGCGCAGTAGGAGCCGATCACCGGCACATTTACCAGCCCGCCGATGGACGACAGATTGACGATAGCGCCGCCGCCGTTGGCCTTGAGCACGCCGGCGAAGGCGCGGATGATCTCCAGTGTGCTGAAATAGTTGGTCTCCATCTCAGCCCGCGCCGCCACCAGACTCTCGGCGGCGATGACCCCGGCAAACAGGGCGATGCCGGCATTGTTGATCAGCAGGTCGACATCGCCATGGCTCGCCGCCACCTCGCGGATGCGGGTGGCGTCGTTAATGTCGAGCGCCAGGGGGATGATGGTTTCCGAGCCGGCGTATATCTCCAGCGATTTGATGTCCCGCGCGCCGGCGTAGATTTTCTTCGCCCCCGCGGCAAGCAGAGCCTCGACGAAGGCTCGGCCGATGCCGCGATTGGCGCCGGTCACCAGAGCGGTGGTTCCTTTGATATCCATGATGTTTCCTTTGTTCTTGAAATGTTTATTCAGCAGCCTGCGGCGCCGACCATGCACGCGAAGCGAAGGCCTCGTCGAGCGGCGTATCGGCCAGATGATTGATGTAGTTCGACAGGGTCTTTTGGGTGATCCCGAGAACCACCTCGACGACCTGCTGGCGATTGAAGCCGGCATTGATGAAGGTCTGGACCTCGCTATCGCTCGCCCAACCGCGCTTCTCGACAAGGATCTCAACAAAGCGGCGCAGCGCCTCGAGGCGAGCATCGGCGATGGGCTGGCCATCGCGCAGGGCTGCGATCACCTCCTCGGAGACCTTCTCCCCCGCGGCCATAACCGAATGGGCGGCGACGCAATAGGCGCAGCCGTTCTTGGCGCTCGCCGCGATAAGCACGATCTGGCGCTCGGTGGCGGTGAAGGACGTGCCGCCGAACAGCGTGGCGAGCGATATATAGCCCTCCAACGCCGCCGGGGATTCGGCCAGGGCGCCAAGGATGTTGGGGGAAAAACCGAAGCGTTCCTTAGATTTTTCGAGGAACGGCCGCGAGGCTTCGGGCGCCGTCTCGGGGCTGTGGATCGATATAATACTCATGCGTTTGCTTTCTTTTGTACAAGGGTTTCGAGAGAGGAATAATCGGTGTAGCCCCGTCCATCGCCGCCATAGAAGCTCGAGGGATCGGGGGCATTGAGGGCGGCGTCGTCGGCGAACCGCGCCACCAGATCGGGATTGGCGATGGCAAGCTGGCCGAAGGCGACGGCATCCGCCGCGCCGGCGGCGACGGCCGCCATGGCGCTGTCGCGGTCGTAACCGCCGTTGGCTATGTAGGGGCCCTGGAAGGCGGCGCGAAGCTTACCCGCATCGAAGATCTCGCCGGCCCCGAACTCGACCACATGGAGATAGGCCAGGCCGAAGCGGTTGATGGCGTTTATCACATGGCCGAAGATCTCGTCGGGGGCGCTGTCGGACATGCTGTTAAAATCATTGCCGGGCGACAGGCGGAGGCCGACCCGGTCAGCCCCCCAGACGCCGGTGACCGCGTCGAGCACCTCGATCAACAGCCGGGCGCGATTCTCCATCGAGCCGCCATAGCGGTCGTCGCGCTGGTTCGAGCCGTCGCGCAGGAATTGATCGAGCAGATAGCCGTTCGCCCCATGGACCTCGACGCCGTCGAAGCCGGCCTCGCGCGCGTTTTCGGCGGCGCTGCGATATTGCTCGACGACGCCGGCGATCTCGGCGGTCTCCAGGGCGCGCGGCGTGACATAGGGCTTGGCGCCGTCCGCGGTATTCACCTCCCCCTCGGGCTTGATCGCCGAGGGCGCGACCGGAAGTGCGCCGGCGGGCTGATAGGAGGGGTGAGAGATACGGCCGACATGCCAGAGCTGAAGAAAGATCAGCCCGCCCGCGTCATGGACCGCATCGGTCACCCGCCGCCAGCCCGCCACCTGATCAGCGCTGTGAATGCCGGGAGTAGCCGGATAGCCGACACCCTCGGGCGCAATCTGCGTCGCTTCGGTGACGATCAGCCCGAGCGAGGCGCGCTGAGCGTAATGTTCCGCGTTGAGCGCCTGGGGGACGTTTCCAGCCCCGGCGCGACAGCGCGTCAAGGGCGCCATGACCATGCGGTTGTCGAGCCGGTAAGCGCCCAGGGTCAGGGGTGAAAAGAGAGTGGTTCGGTCAGACATCGAATTTTCCAGACAGCAAGGTTTAATGACAAAGAGTTAGGCGGGGATTGGGCTTGGGGTGGCTCGCGGCGATATAGGCTCGGGCGGCGCGCGCCCAGCATAAAGCAGCGGTGATTTCCTCGATTATTGCGGCGAACATGGGGTCTCCAATGGGTTTAATTAAGGACCAAATGGTCCATAATAGGTAAAAAAATATTCTTATATTTCAATCTAGTGCGGCCAAAACGACCCGTACCACATCGTTGAGCTTTTCCTTGTCCGGGTTCGCCTTGGCGGTGACGATCACCCCGTGCAGGCTGCTGGTGAGAAACCGGGCGAGGGTCTTCGGATCGTGATCGCGGGTGATGTCGCCGGCTTCCTGGCCCCGGCTGACGGCGTTCTCGAAGGCGGTCTCGAGTCTGTCTAAACATCCGATCACCCGGCTCGCGACGGCGCCGTCGTGGGAGGCGGACTCGACCGCGCAGTTATTGATGAAACAGCCGCGCCTTTCGCCCTCGGCGGTCGCTTTATCGATGACGAATTCAAACACCGCCGCGATGGCGCCTTTCGCCCAGGTCGAATTTTCCAGCAGCCCCGCGGTGCGTTCGGCGGCGGTCTCGCCGTAATGCTCGATGGTCGCCAGGAACAGCTCATGCTTGCTGCCGAATGTTTCATAGAAACTCGACTTGCTGATGCCCATGGCCTGGATCAGATCGGCCAGCGATGTGGCCGCATAGCCGCCCGACCAGAAGGCCTGCATGGCCTTCTCGAGAACGTCGTCGGTATCGAATTCACGCGGTCGCGCCATGGAGACTCTCAAGGGGATCTAGATTTCGGACCTCTTGGTCCATTAACTTAAGATGTCGCGGCCCCGAGTCAAGGGGCACTCGCCTCGATACGCCCGACCAGCCCATCGCGGAGCAGATGGAAGGCGTCCTGGGGTTCCTCCTGGGCTAGGGTCCCGGCATGGTCGAGCCCGGCGTAAAGACCGCGCACCACGCGCCCGGTGCCGCCGTGGGAGATAACGATCAGCGGGCGGTCCGCATCCAGGCCGGCCAGCCAGTCGGTGACGCGCAAGGCCACCTTGACGTAGCTCTCGCCGCCGCCGGGTGGTGCGTAGTTCCAATGGTCGGCATGGCGCTGGGCCATGGCGCCGGGGTCGCGGGCCTCGATCTCGGCCAGGGTCAGCCCGTCCCAGGCGCCCCAGGTCATCTCCATGAGCCGCGCGTCGGTGGCGATGGTTTCGGGGTCGCGGCCCAGCGTGCTAGCGATGATCGCCGCCGTGGCGCGGGTCCGCCCCAGGGGGCTCGCCACCAGATCGAAACCGTCGACCCCCATATCGCGCAAGGTCTCGCCGACGGCCCGCGCCTGGGCCTCGCCGCGCGGGGTCAGGGGCGCGTCGAGATGGCCCTGCATGCGGCCCGCCCGGTTCCACTCGGTCTCGCCGTGGCGCACCAGATAAATCACCGGACCCTTCACCGGGGGGCCGCCGCGATATTGCCGCCGTCGACGGTGAGGATGGCGCCGCTGGTCTTGTTGGCGAGAGCCAGGGAGACGAAACCCTGGGCCACGTCCTCGACCTTGACCTCGCGCTTGAGCAGATTGGACCCGGCGAGGTAATCGGCCACGGTCAGGCCCCGCGCCTGGGCGCGTTCTTCGAGCATGCCGTCGCCATAGAGCCCGGTGTTCACCCGGTCGGCATTGACCGCGTTGGCGCGGATGCCGTCGCCGCCGTAGTCCACGGCGTATTGCCGCATGAGCGCGATGAGCGCCGCCTTGGGCAGGCCGTAGGGGCCGAAATCCGGGCCCGGATTGAGCGGCTGTTTCGAGGCGTTGAACAGCAGGCAGCCGCCGGTTCCCTGGGCCAGCATGACCGCGACGGCAGCCTTGGCGACGCTCTGGTGGGCGAAGAAATTAAGTTCGAAACTCCGGCGCAGCACATCGTCGCCGACCTCGCCCATGCGCCCCTGCCAGGCGGCGCCGGCGTTGGAGACCAGAATATCGAGGCCGCCGAAATGCCCGCAGGCCCGGTCGATGGCCGATTTCACGTCCCCGGCATCGGTCACATCGCAGGCCAGCCCCAGGCCGCCGATGTCCCGCGCGGTCTCCACCGCCGCATCGCCATCGAGATCGAGCAGCGCCACTTCCGCCCCCTGCTCCGCGAAGGCCCGGGCGGTGGCAGCGCCGATGCCGCGCGCCGCGCCGGTAATCACCGCCACCTGACCGGCCAGGGCGGCGGACGGCCCGCGGCCGAGCTTGGCCTGTTCGAGGGACCAGTATTCGACCTCGAACATCTCGGCCTCGGTAATCGAGACGAAGCTGCCGATGGCCTCGGCGTCGGCGATGACCGCAATGGCGTTCTCGGCGATGTCGGCGGCGATGCGCGCGGCCTTGGCCGTAGGGCCCGCCCCGAACAGGCCGAGTCCCGGCGCCAGCAGAACGCGCGGCATGGGGTCGAGGGCGGTCTGGCCGCTGTCGTGGCGGGCGAAATAGGCCTGGTAGTCCGCCACATAATCCGCCAGCGCCGCTTTTGCACGGACCTCGAAATCGCCGTCCGCCGGGGGCAGGATGAGCGGCGTGTTCTTGGTGCGGATGGTATGGTCCGGGGTGACCACGCCGATCTTGGCGTAACGCTCAAGCTCGGCGCCATCCACATAGGCGCGCACCGCATCGCCGCCGCGAAAATCGAGAATGAAGCGCTTATAGAGCCCCGCACCGCCGTCCAGCGGCAGGCTGGTGAGGCCACGCAGGATCGGCGCGATGTGGTGAGGGCTGCGCGGTTTCGCGGGCAGGGCCGCCGATTTGAACGTCTTGCGCGGGCCGCGCGCGAGATAGACCTCGGCGCGGGACACCTGGGCGATCATCCGGCCATAGGCTTCGCGCGCGGTATCCCCGAAGGTAAAAATTCCGTGCTTGAGCAGGATCAGCCCTTCGACCCCCGGATGGGCGTCGGCCACATCGGCGGCCGCCTTGGCCAGGGCGAAGCCGGGCATGATGTAGGGGACCAGCGCCATGGTCTCGCCGAAGACCTCGGCGCAGCGCGCGGGCCCATCGGGCTGATCGGTGATCGAGAGCACCGCCGTGGCGTGGGTGTGGTCGATATAGCTGTGCGGCAGGAAGGCGTGCAGCAGGGTCTCGACGGAAGGGTTCGGCGCCGTCGAATCGAGCAGGTTGAGGCGCTGGACATTGACCATGTCCTCGTCGCTCAAGCGATCGAGGGCGCGGAGCGCGCGCAACGGCTCGAGGCGCACCGCGGGCAGGCCGGCGGGCTCGATGGAGGCCATGTCCCAGCCCGAACCCTTGACGCAGAGCACATCGACCTCGTCGCCCAGGGTGTCGGATTTGCGGATCTTGACCGAGGTATTGCCGCCGCCGTGCAGCACCAGGGCGGGATCGGCCCCGAGCAGCCGCGAGGTATAGACGCGATGGCCGAGATCGCCGTAGGCCGCGACCATGGCCCCGGCGTCGGTGTCGGACCAAAGATCATCCATGTATCACAGCCTCATGCCCGGCCAGTCGGCCATGTCGACACTCGATTGCACCAGATGCATGCCGGCGTCGGCATAGCGCCGGTAGGCCAGCTCGGCATTGTCGGTGAAGTCGGCGAAAAATCCACCGGCGCCGTCGGGCACGGTGACCGCCGACATGCAGTCGGTGACCACATAGCACTTCTCGGCGAAGGCCGGGTCGCGGGCCTCGATTTCCCGGAGCAGGTCGTCGATTGAGGACATCACGCAATGGGACGCGGCCTGACCGACGAAGATGACGGCGTCGCGCGCCAGCAAACGGCCGATGAAATCGCCGCGCCGCTCGACCAGGGACCCCTGCCCGTCCCAGCGGGTCAGCACCTCGGGATTGAACACCGAATAATTCTCGGACAAGGCATGGCCGCCCTTGATCTCGACCCGGTTCTCGGCGTCGCGCGCATAGGCATGAAACAGCCGCGCCTCGTGGAACACCCCGGCCATCATATGACCGGCACTGCCCAGCAGGCAGTGCTCGGGCCAGATGTAGAGCTGATATTTACCGGCGCGCTCAAGCTCGGCGCAGTAATGCTCGCATTGCTTGGCCAGCCATTCGTCATCGGGCAGGGCGAGGGCCGCGGCGAGGCCCGGCGCCGGGCGATAGCGTCCGGCCTGCACGTCCTCGAGGGCGATGACCGTATGGGGCGCGGGCGCTTGCCCGTCGCCGTCGCGCCAGAAGGCGGCAAAGAAGATCTGCAGGGGATAATGGGTGTCCATGGTGGCGGTGATGGCGCTGATCCGCCCGAGATTTCCATAGATCAGCCGGGCGATGCGGTCGTTGTCCTCCACCGCCCCGGCGCCGCCGCGCCCGGCGACGAAAAGGCTGCCCTGCGGATAGCAGAAGTCCTTCTGCATATCGATGGCCACCAGCTCGACGGAAAAACCATCCTCACTGGCCGCGGATAAATCATGGGATGTGCGGGCGCCTATCGCCGCCTCGAACAGGGCGCGCTGATCGGGATCGTAATCCCAGCGAGCGGCGGCGGCGGGATCGTAATGGGCTGGCAGTTCCATGGCATTCTTATAGCAAGCCTTAGGGGGCGGCGAAACCGAGGGCCTTGTCGACCAGGTTGCGCAACGGCTGGCCCGCCCGATACCGCGCGAAGTTATCCAGAAACAGCGCCGCGAGCGCATCCTCATAGCCGATGAAATCCCCCGAATTATGCGGTGTGACGATAATCCCCGGATGACGCCAGAGGGGGCTCTCGGAAGGCAGCGGCTCGGTTTCGAAGACATCGAGGGCGGCCCCGGCGAGGTGGCCCGCATCGAGCGCCGCGATTAATTCCGCCTCCTGGACAAGCTGGCCGCGCCCCAGGTTGATGAAGCGCGCCGAGGGCTTCATGGCGGCGAAAGCCCGCGCCCCGAACAGGCCCGCCGTCTCAGAAGTGAGCGGGGTGATCAGCACCACGTAATCGGCGTCGCCCAGACAATCGATCAAGCCATTGGTTCCATGAATTTTCTCGAAGTCCTGATCGCCGCCGCGCGCCGTCCGTCCGACGCCCTCGACCCGCATGCCGACGGCGCGCAAGGTCCGGGCGATCTCGCGGCCGATGCTGCCGACGCCGACCACCAGAACCTTCGCCCCCTCAATCCGCTCGCTCAAGCGGTGAAGCCATTCGCTGCGGATTTGTAAATCGTAGCTCTCGTGAAAACGCTTGGCGAAGGCGATGATCAGGCCCAGGACATATTCGGCCATGGCGCGGTCGAAGATGCCGCGGGCGTTGGTCAGGACGACATCGCTGTGCGCCAGACCGGGGAACAGCGCCGCGTTGACCCCGGCGCCGCACCATTGAATCCAGCGCAGATCGCCGGCGGCGTCCCAGGCTTCTTCAAGACCGCCGGCGGCGAAATCCCAGCCCAGCAGCACATCGGCGCCGGGCAGGGCGGCGCGCAATTCACCGACGGTCATGCTGAAGCGCAGCTCGACCTCTGGCTCTCCCGGCCCCTCGGCGAGCGCCGCGATTCCCGGCCCCTCGGCGAGCGCCGCGATTCCTGGAACGTCATCGGCGCTAGTCGCACCCTGGACCACGATGGTTGTCATTGCCCGCTATTCCCTTCAAACGCATGGTAATTATTGTAAATCTTCACGAATATTAACGTTTTTTTAACATTCGTGGCGGATCATAGCGGTCATGGGCAAGTCTTTACATCCTCCTCTCACGGTCGAGGCGATCATCGACACGGCGGAGAGGCTCATCGTCGATACCGATGCCAAGGAATGTACGCTGCGCGCCCTGTCGCGCGCCCTGGGCTGCACGCCGGGCGCGCTGAATCACTATTTCCCCGGCGGCGTCGACGAAATCATCAGCGCCGTCCAGGTTCGCGAGACCGATCGCCTGCATGCCTGGATCAATGACGCGGACAACGATCAGGAATACCCTGGCCTGGCCAATCTGGATCGCTTAAGCAACGCGGGCCGCCTGATGCGGCGCTGTTGCGCCTATCTCGATTTCGCCGGGGACAACCCGGCCATCTACCGCCATTTGTTCGCTCATCCGCCGATCCAGGGCGCGACGACAAGCGAGCTCGTGGTCATCGCCATGATCGAAGACACCGCCATGATCATCCAGGCGGCGGCGCGGGCGGGCGAGCTCAACCGGCCGACCATAGGCTGGTCCGACGCCATGCGCCTCGCCCACCTCATCTGGGTGCAGCTCCACGGCTACGCCGATCTCCGCATCAGCGGCAAGGACGAGGGCCAGATCCACCAGATCAGGCTGCCCATGCTGGTCAACCTGCTGTTTCTGTCCGGCTTCCTGGTCGCCGCGACCCCGGCCGGCTTCGAGGCCGCGGCCAGAAACGCCGCCGCCGTAAGCATCTGCCCGGAGCCCGACCCCAAGTGCCAGACCGCCGGGATCTCCGCCGCTTAAACGCGCCTACTTAAAAAGCCGCCGCGCCTAATCTATACTCGCCCTCAAGGATGATTCTTGAGGAGGCGTTATGGACCAGGTACTCGGAAGCCTCGACGACAAGCCCCGCGCCAGGCTTGGCCATACCCCGACGCCTCTCGAAGAGATGGCCAACCTCGCCGCGCAAATCGGCGGCGGGCCGCTCTATGTCAAACGCGACGACTGCACCGGATTGGCGCTCGGCGGCAACAAGGTGCGTCAGCTTGAGTTTTATCTCGGCGAGGCCCAGGAAGCCCACGCCGACACCATCCTGATCACCGGCGCGGTGCAATCGAACTTCGCCCGCCTGGCGGCGGCGGCGGCGCGCAAGCTCGGCATGGATTGCCATATTCAGCACGAGGTACGGGTTCCCAAAACCGATGCGGCCTACCTCGGCTCGGGCAACGTCCTGCTCGAAAAAATCCTCGGCGCCACGCTCCATTCCTACCCCGAGGGCGAAGACGAGGCCGGCGCCGACCGCCGCCTGGGAGAGATCGCCGACGGCCTCAGGGACGCGGGCGCGGTTCCCTATATCATCCATCTGGCGCCCGGCAATCCACCGCTCGGCGCGCTCGGCTATGTGGCGGCGGCGCGCGAGCTGGTCGGCCAGATGAACGAACAGGATCTAGTCATCGATGAGATTGTCGTCGCCTCGGGTAGCGGCCACACCCACGGCGGCCTGCTCTTCGGCCTGCGCGCCCTGGGCTGCATGATCCCGGTGACCGGGGTCTGCGTGCGGCGCGACGCGGCGGCCCAAGCGCCGCGCATTGCCTCCCGCTGCCGCGAAATCGCCGATCTGCTGGGCACCGACTCCAAGGTTACCGACAGCGATATCCGCCTCGATGACCGCTACCTGGCGCCGGGCTATGGCCAGCTCAATGGTCCCACAATCGAAGCCATAGAGACGGCGGCGCGCTGTGAAGGACTGATCCTCGATCCGGTCTATACGGGCAAGACCATGGCCGGGTTTTTACAGACAGCCCGCGACGATGCCGGTGGGAACAAAGCCTTGCTGTTCATCCATACCGGCGGAGCGCCCGCGGTGTTCGGCTACGGCCCCAGCCTGAGTGAAGCGCTGCTGCATGAATAGAGGTCGGCGCGACGCTCTCAAGGTGGTCGCCGGCGGCGCGGCCCTGCTGGCATCGCCCAGGCTCGCCTGGGGTGGCGGCGGCGGCGGATCTCTGCGCCTGGTCTTCTACAGCGACGTCCATGCCCGCACGGAGTGGGATACGCCGCTCGCCCTGGCCCAGGCGGCGGACGCCATCAACCGGATCGAAGCCGACCTGGTTCTGTGCGGCGGCGATCTGGTGACCGACGGGTTTCAGGCCCCGTCCGAGGCCGCCATGGCGCCGCGCTGGGACGCCTACATGGCCTTCCATAACGCCATCGAGGGTGACGTTCATTGCGCCCTGGGACCGCACGACATGGTCGCGGCGGACCCGGACGACGGATCGCCGGCCAGCCCCGATCCGCGCGCGGTGTTTCGCGAGAGACTCGGCCTGGCGAAGACCTATTACTCCTTCGACGCCCGCGGCTATCACGTCATCATTCTGGATTCGATCCAGATCAGCGGCGATGAATATCGCTTTCACGGCTTGATCTGGCCCGAGGAAATGGCTTGGCTGGAGCGGGACCTGGCGCGGGTCGCGAAACAAACCCCGATCATCGTCGTGACCCATATTCCCCTGCTCACCAGCTTCTACGGGGCGACCGACGGCGCCACCGCCACGGCCCGGCCCAACCGGGTGGTGGTCAACAATGTCGAGCTGCTCGCCCTGTTCAAGGGCCATAAGCTGCATCTCGTGCTGCAAGGGCATATGCACGTCAAGGAGATGATCCGCTGGCGCGAAACGACCTTCATCACCGGCGGCGCGCTGAGCGGGAAATGGTGGCGCGGCGCCTGGCACGGCACGGACGCGGGCTTCACCGTCGTCACCCTGGCTAACGACCGCATCGAATGGGACTATGTGGAATACGGCTGGCGGGCGCGCCGACCCCCAAATCAGTGATAGATAGATGCCAAATCAGTGATAGATGAATGAATGACATGAATGAATCGTCGGATTTCTGGGCGGCCACGCGGGTCTATTTCGAGCGCCGGCTGATCATCATCTTCCTGATGGGCTTCGCCTCCGGCCTGCCGCTACTGCTGTCGGGGGCGACCCTGTCAATCTGGCTGACCGAGGCCGGCGTCACCCTGACCGCCATCGGTCTCTTCGCCCTGGTCGGCACGCCCTATAATCTGAAATTCGTCTGGGCGCCGCTCATCGACCGGGTTCCCCTGCCGTTCCTGTCCGCCAGGCTCGGGCGGCGGCGCTCCTGGATGGTGGTGGTCCAGCTCGGCCTGATGGCCGCGATTGCCGGTCTCGGCTTCAGCGACCCCGCGAGCGAGCCCTTCGTTACTGCCGCCCTGGCCCTCTGCGTGGCCTTCTTCTCGGCGAGCCAGGATATCGTCATCGACGCCTATCGCATCGAGATTCTCGACGAAGACCAGCAAGGCGCCGGGGCCGCCATGACCCAGGCCGGCTATCGCCTCGGACTGATCGCGGCCGGCGCGGGCGCCCTGTTCCTCGCCGAGGTGGCGGATTGGTCCCTGGTCTACGGCGCCATGGCGGTACTCGTTCTGGTCGGCCTCATGGTCGCCCTCTACGCCCCCGCGCCGGGCCTCGACACCGCCCCAAGCGAGACGCCCCAGGACCTGGGCGGGCGCCTGAAGGAAGCGGTCGTCGAGCCGTTCCATGAGTTCTTCACGCGCAACAGCATGGCCGTGGCCTTCGCCATACTCGCCTTCATCCTGCTCTATAAGCTGGGCGATGCCTTCGCCGGGGTGATGGCCAATCCCTTCTATATCAAGATCGGCTTCACCAAGAGCGACATCGCCACGGTGAGCAAGATTTTCGGCGTGTTTGCGACCCTGGCCGGGGTGTTCATCGGCGGCATGGCGGTCAAGCGCTACGGCATTCTCCCGAGCCTGCTGGTGTTCGGTATCTTCCAGATGTTCTCGAACCTGATGTTCGCGGCCCAGGCGGCGATCGGCCCCGATGTGGGCTTCCTCTATCTCACCATCGGCATCGAGAACCTGTCCGGCGGCATGGGTTCGTCGGCCTTCGTCGCCTATCTCTCCATGCTGTGCAATGTCGCCTATACCGGCACCCAGTTCGCCCTGTTCACCTCGTTCATGGCGTTCGGCCGGACCTGGCTGGCCTCGATGAGCGGCTGGCTCGCCGACCAGACCGATTGGGTGACCTTCTTCGTGGTTTCCACCGGCGTCGCCCTGCCGGGCCTGATCCTGTTGGTCTGGATGATGAAAACCCTGCCCATGAAGATACAGACAGGCCACGGCAAAAGGCTCTAACGCCGGCAGTCTTCCGGCGTAAAGCGATCCGCCGCCAACTCCAGGCAAATCTCGCCGTCATCGTCGGTCCTCAGCAGGCGTCCGCTGGCGGCAATCAGGCGGGCGACCACCGCATCGTTCGGCTGGTAACGAGGCATCTTCCAGGACGCCGAAATCACCGCAACCCTGGGCCGAACGTGAGCAAGAAATTGCGGGTCGGCCGATCGCTCCATGCCGTGGTGGCCCGATACCAGCAGAGACACCGGCCCGGAACGGCACCCTGCTCGATCAGCCTACGTTCGACGATCTCGCCCGTGTCGCCCATGAACAACGCCCGGCTCATGCCATAGGTGAGCGACAGAACCAGGGAATTGCGGTTGAGGTTTTGGCCCGCGATCAAGTCAGGCCAGAGGGCCTTGAGGGTCACCCCCCGCCACTCCAACTCATCCCCCGCCCGCATCACCCGCCGCCGCGGGTCGCCGCTGAGAGCGTCGTCGTAGAGATTGACGATGAACGACTGGCGATCCACCGCCAAGGGATGGCCGTTGTCGATTACCACGGCTTCGGGGTAGCGCCCGCGGATAGGAAAATACCCACCCACGTGATCGGGATGGAGATGGGTGAGAAAGAGATAATCGAGACTGGTAACGCCATGGGCCTCGATCCTGCGCAGCAATTGATCGGCGAACGGGGCCGGACCGCTGTCGATCAGGATGCCGCTATCGCCGCGCCGCAACAGGATCGCCTGGCCCTCGCCGACATCCATCACCACGACGCGGAGACCGGCCTCGCCCGATTGAGCCCCGCTCGGCTGGGCGAGGAGCAGGACGGCGAGAAAACCCAGGATCGCGGGGATGGTCCTCATGTTTCCTCGCTGCCGATTGTCTCGCTGCCGATCAGGGCGACCGCGGCGCCGAGCAGGCAGGCGGCGGCGTTCATGGCGACATCGCGGAGGTCGCCGACCCGATCCGGCAGGAACCATTGAAAGACCTCATCGCCGACCGATAGAGTCAGGCATATCACGACGGCGGCGGCCGGGCGCCAGATCCTGGTCGCCAACAGGCCGAAGGCGCCGAACAGAATGAAATGGAGCCATTCGATCGGGTTGGGAATCAGTTGGGTAATCACCAGCAGGATCAGCACCAGCCCCAGGCCATACCACAAGATCCGACGCGACCGCCGCCGCGTCATCCAGACCAGGCTCGCCCCCGAGGCGACAATCAACGCGCCGCCCATGACCAGGGAAAAGCTCCCGCTATCCAGAAAACTTTCCAGCAAATGCCGTAGACTGGTGCCAAAATACGACATCGCCGGGATCAGCGCTCCGACGATCAGCCAGGCGCCTAAAACCCTTTGGTTGACCGGCCGCAGCACTTGCAAGATGTTGGTTCCCGGAAAAATGGAGCGGGCGATGGGATTCGAACCCACGACCCCAACCTTGGCAAGGTTGTGCTCTACCCCTGAGCTACGCCCGCGTCCTGTCGCCGGTCTTTCACCGACCGGCGATGTGTAATCCAAGCCCTGCCGCTTTGCAAGATGCATCCGGGGGCTGGGCGGGGTATATAGCGCCATGACCACGACGAGAGACGATCTGTTTAGTCGCCTGGACGATCTCGGCATTGCGACCGAAACCTTCGAGCATCCGCCGGTATTTACCGTCGAGGAGGCCCAGCGTCACTGCGGCCATCTGCCGGGTGGCCATTGCAAAAACCTGTTCCTCAAGGATAAAAAACGTAACCTCTGGCTCATCGTCACCCTGGATTCGCAACCGATCGACCTCAAGGCTCTGTCACAGGCACTGGGCTGTCCGCGGTTTTCGTTCGCCAAGCCCGAGCTGCTCATGGAGACCCTCGGCGTGACGCCCGGCTCGGTCACCCCCTTCGCGCTTATCAACGATACGGAATGCCGCGTCTCCGTGGTGCTCGACGCCGCCATGATGGCCATGGATAGGCTCAACTATCACCCCCTGTCCAACGACGCGACGACGGCGATCACGCCTCAGGGTCTGCAGGATCTCCTCGTCTCGTTCGGCCATAGCCCCCGGCTGTTCGATTTCTCCCAACTTTGATTCCTTTGGGCTCGAATAGGGGCGGGCCGCCCTTGTCAGCGGGCGTGTAAAAAGCCATCTTTGTAACCAATCAATTCGGATAACAGGTCTTCACCCATGGAACCCACTCTCGACGCGCCGGCCCCACAGCCCGGCGGTGATTTAATCAAGGACAGCGACAGCCAGAACTTCGACACGGATGTCATCGCCGCGTCCATGGAAGTCCCAGTGATCGTCGATTTCTGGGCGCCATGGTGCGGGCCCTGCAAGCAGCTCGGCCCGGCAATCGAGAAGGCGGTGACCGCCGCCGGCGGCAAGGTCCGCCTGGTCAAGATCGACATCGACAAGAGCCCCGAGATCGCCCAGGCCATGCGCATCCAGTCGATTCCGGCGGTCTTCGCCTTCGACAAGGGCCAACCGGTCGACGGCTTTGTCGGCGCCCAGTCGGAAAGCAAGATCAAGGCGTTCATCGAAAAGCTCGGCGGCCCGGCGGGCCCCTCGCCGGTGGAGCTGGCCCTGGATCAGGCGAAGGCCGCCCTGGATAGTGAAGACCATGATACGGCCGCCGGGTTGTTCGGCCAGGTTTTGCAGCATGAAGCCGAGAATGCTCAGGCCATCGCCGGGCTGACCCGCTGCCTGATCGCCGCGAGAGATTTCGAGGCGGCCCGTGAAGTGTTGTCGCGCGCCACCGGCGATCTGGCCGATCACGGCGAGATCGTCAGCGCTCGAACCGCCCTCGATCTTGCCGAGCAGGCGGTTGGAAACAAAGGCGAGATCGACGGGCTCCAGGCCCGCGTCGAGGCCAACGCCGACGACCACCAGGCGCGCCTCGATCTCGCCGTGGCCCTGTTCGGCAACGACCAGCGGGAAGCCGCGATCGACCATCTGCTGGAAATCATGCGCCGCGACCGCGCCTGGAATGACGATGGCGCCCGCAAGCAATTGCTTGTATTTTTCGAGGCTGTCGGCTTCGCCGACCCGCTCGCCGTGGAAGCCCGCAAGAAAATGTCGTCGTTGATGTTCTCATGAGAGCATGACCGACGGCCGCCAGTACCGATAGAAAAATTGTACCGGTTGAAAAAACTGGTATCGGTTGAAAGCATATGACCAGAGAAGAGCCAACCATTGATCTCGACTCCCTGCCGGCTGTGTTGCCGATCTTTCCCCTGGCGGGTGTCCTATTGCTGCCCCATGCCCAATTGCCGTTGAATATATTCGAATCCCGTTATCTCGCCATGACTCGTGACGCCTTGGCCGGGCACCGTCTGATCGGTATGGTGCAACCGGTTCATCCCGAGGATGAAGACAGCCCCCTGCCGACGGTCTACGACAGCGGCTGCGCCGGGCGCATCACCAGCTTCGAGGAAACCAACGACGGCCGCCTGTTGATTACCCTTACCGGCCTGTGCCGTTTCGCAATTCTGGAGGAGCAGGCGATTACCGAGAGCGGATACCGCGTGGTGCGAGCCGATTTCGAGCGCTACGGTAGCGACCTTATGGAGCCGGCCGATGCCCGGGTCGACCGCAAGCGCCTGATGCGCGCCCTCGACGCCTTCTTCAGCCAGCAGGGCTTCGAGGCCGATTGGAGCACGGTGGAGAGCGCCTCGAACGAAAGCCTGATCACCACATTGGCGATGACCTGCCCGTTCGCGCCGAGCGAGAAGCAGGCGTTGCTCGAAGCGCGCGATACGGAAACCCGCGCCGAAATTGTTATATCACTCATGGAGATGACCGTGCTCGACAGAACCCACGCCGGAGGAGACAGCATCCAATGACCCCCGATTCCAAAGATGCCAAAGATAATGATGCCAAAGATAATGATTCAGGCGGCCAGGACAACCGACAGCCGGCCCTCGGCGTCGATGTCAAATTGCTCGAAATCCTGGTCTGCCCGTTGACCAAGGGGAGTCTGCGCTATGACCGCGAAGCCCAGGAACTGATCAGCGACCAGGCCGGCCTCGCCTATCCCATACGCGATGGCATCCCGATCATGCTGGTCGATGAGGCGCGCAGCCTTGACGACGGCGGTGAAGCCCCATGAGCAACACTCACCAAGCCGGACCCAGGCCGGTGGAAATCCGCCACAAGCAGGCCGAGCGAGAACTCGAAGTCGAGTTCGACGACGGCGTCACCGTCACCCTGCCTGCCGAGCTGTTGCGCGTCGAAAGCCCCTCGGCCGAGGTGCAGGGTCATGGCCCGAGCCAGAAGAAGCTCGTCGCCGGGCGCAGCCAGGTCGGCATGCTGGCCATCGAACCGGTCGGCAATTACGCCATCCGCATCAGCTTCGACGACCTCCACGACACCGGCATCTACACCTGGTCCTATCTCTACGATATGGGCGCCAACCTGGACGCCATCTGGAAGGGCTATATCGATGCCCTGGAAGCCGCCGGTGTAAGTAGAGATCCCAAAGCCTAAGCCGCGACCCGAAGGCGTAAGAATTAACTACAACGGTTCGCCGCGGGAAAGGCGGGGCAGGTCGCCGATGACGCCCATCGCGTGGCGCATGAACAGGTGCTTCAGGGGCGGTATCCGGTTGACCGCGGCCAAGCCCAGATCGCGGACCAGTTTGATCGGCGCTATATCGTTTGAAAACAACCTGTTGAGACCATCTGTCACGGCCAGCAGCATGGCCGTATCGAAGCGCCGCCAGCGTTCGTAGCGATCGAGAATGGCGCCGCTTCCGATGTCGAGGCCGAGGCGGCGCGCATCGACCACCACCTCGGCGAGGGCGGCGACGTCGCGCAGGCCGAGGTTCAGGCCCTGGCCGGAAATCGGGTGGATGGCGTGGGCCGCATCGCCGACCAGCACCAGGCGGGTATCGGCGTAGCGGGTGGCATGACTGAGTCCGAGGGGAAAGCTCCAGCGCCCGCCGACGACCTTGAGACGGCCGAGATAATCGCCGAAGCGCAGGCTCATCTCCTCGGCGAATCCGGCATCGTCGAGGGCCATGATCGCCGGCGCCAGATCGGCGCGTTCGGTCCATACCAGAGACGAGCAATTTCCGGTCATCGGCAGGATGGCGAACGGCCCGGCGGGCAGGAAGCGTTCCTGGGCGACGCCGCCATGGGGGCGCTCATGGGCCACCGTACAGACGATGCCGATCTGGTTGTAGCGCCAGGTCGTCACCGTAATGCCGGCGGCCTCGCGCAAGTGCGAATGGCGGCCATCGGCGGCCACGGCGAGACGGGCGCGAATGCGGGTGCCGTCATCGAGTTCGGCCTCGACCCGGGCGGCTCCGCGCGACAGCGCGCGCAATCCGCAGGGGGCGATGAGCCGGAGCCGCTCCGTGCGCGCGGCGACGGCATGAAGCGCCTGGCGCGTATGGCGGTTCTCGACGATATGGCCGAACGGCGCCGCGCCGATGGCGCGATGATCGAAATGCAGGAACAGCGGTGAATTCCCGTCGGTGACGCGGATTTCGAGGATCGGCTCGCCGTGGGGCGCCATGTGGTCCCACAGGCCGATGGCGCCGAGCATCTGTTGCGAGCCGTGGGTGATCGCCGACACCCGGCCGTCATGGTCGGCGGCAAGCTGCGCGTCGGGATCGGCCTTATCGAGCACCACGGTCTCGACCCCGGCGCCGGCCAAGGCCACGCCAAGGGTGAGCCCGACCATGCCGCCGCCATGGATCAGCACTTCCGTATCGATATGTTCCGGGTTCGCCATGGCTTCAGAATCAACCCCCGCGGCGCCGATGTCCAGTCTCTGAGTTGCGGGTGACAATCCCGGAAGCGGTGCTATAAGAACACCATCTTCCGCTGATCGAGGGCTCCGCCATGAACAAAGTCAGCAAGCGTTTGATTTCCGCCGCCCACCACACCGAAACTATCACGGAATCCCTGGGCAATACCCTGGTCTACTGGTTTCACTTGCTGGCGTTGTTCGCCATCGGCGCTTCGATCGTCTGGTCGGCGTTCTTCACTTTCCTGGCCATGACCGAGCAAGGCCACGCCAAGGTCGAAGACATCCTGCTGCTGTTCATCTATCTCGAACTCGGGGCCATGGTCGGCATCTATTTTAAGACCAACCACATGCCCGTACGGTTCCTGATTTACATCGCCATGACCGCCCTGACCCGCATGCTGATCGGCTTCATCAATGTCGAGCACCAACCGGGCCAAGGCATCCTGATCGTCTCCGGGGCCATACTGATGCTCGCCTTCGCCGTTCTGGTGCTGCGTTTCGGATCGCACCGCTACCCATCGGTCAGCGCCATCAATACACAAGCGCCCAACGAAGAAGCCGAAACCGCTTAGGGGATTAACTGTTCAGCGGCTTGCGGGCGTAGACGCTGGCGCTCCAAATTTTGCCTTCGACCTGGCCCGCCACTTTGCGCAGCATATCCTCGCCCGATGCGGCGAGCTCGTCGGCGGGGATTTCCGAGGCGATCAGGCCGCAGACCTGAGCGGCGTCATAGACCAGCCGGTCGCGCACCTCGACCTCGCATAGCCCGGCATGGCGCAGGCCCGCCACATAGGCGGCCTCGTCGATGGCGCCGGCGACACAGGCCGAGTAGAGGTACTTGCTCTCGCGTATCCAGTCCGGCAGGGCCTCGACGACGATGTCGGAGACCAGCATCCGGCCGCCGGGCTTGAGCACCCGGGCGATCTCCGCGAACACCGCCGGCTTGTCGGGCGAGAGATTGATGACGCAGTTGGAAATCACCCAATCGACGCTGGCGTCGTCCACGGGAAGCGCCTCGATCAGCCCTTTGCGGACCTCGACATTCTCGAGCCCCGCCTCGGCGATATTGGCGCGGGCATGGGCGATCATGTCGCCGGTCATATCGACGCCGATGACATGGCCGTGAGGTCCCACCTTGTGGCCCGCGATGATGATATCGATGCCCGCGCCCGAGCCCAAATCGAGCACCACGTCGCCGGGCTTGACCCCACTGAAAGCAACCGGATTGCCGCAGCCGAAGGAACTCGCCACCGCGTCCTCGGGCACATCGGCAATCGCTTGCGCGTCATAACCGGCGAGATCGGCGATGCCGCAGGACGACGCGCCGCCGCAGCAGCCGCCGGCATCGACGGCGCCGGCCACGGCCTTGGCATAGAAAGAGGATACTTCGTCGTGAATCTTGTCGCTGTCAGCCATGGGGCGTGTCTTCCTTTTGGTTTGTTTTGCCCGCTTCGGGCGGGCAGCATTGCTCGATGGCGCCGGCGATGGCGCGGAAGGTGTCGGCGAGGCGCTCATAGCGCATCGCGTAATAGACCGCCTTGCCGCGCTTTTCGGCATCGACGACGCCGGCTTCCTTGAGAATCGCCAAATGGCGCGAGACGACCGAGAAATCGATCGGCAATTGTTCCGCGATGTCGCCCACGGACAAGGGTTTTCCCGCCTCGGCCAGGGCGCCGAGGATGGTCAGCCGCGAGGGTTCGCACAGGGCCTTGAACAGGCGCGGCTCAAGCAAGTCGCCGAGCGGCTCGCAGCAGGGGTCCCTATCCATTATATTTGTTCATTTGCGTCATCATGCAAATATAAGCCTGTCCAACGCCGTGTCAAGAGGACGGTAAAGATCGCACGGAAGTCAGCCTGAGGGTCGAGGGCCATTGCCCGACGTTGTCGGCGAGGTTAGGCTGCGCGCCATGACAACGCAAGAATCACCCCTGTGGCATGAGATGACCGCCTGCGCCCTGGGCGCGGGGATTGACGCGGGCGATATCGATCCGGTCGCCCTGTGCGAGCATTTCCTGGCCCGTATCGAGGCCCATAACGGCGCGCAAAAAGTCTATCTCCATGTCACGGCGACGCGCGCCCGCGCCGAGGCCGCCGCCGCCGCCCTGCGCGCCCGGGATGGCCTGCGCCGGGGGCCGCTCGACGGCGTGCCGATTTCCTGGAAAGACCTGTTCGACAGCGCCGGCGCGCCGACCACCGCCGCCTCGCCGATCTTCGCCGGCCGTATTCCCGACGCCGACGCCGCCCTGCTGGCCCGCGCCACCCGCACCGGGCTGATTTGCCTGGGCAAGACCAACCTGACGGAATTCGCCTTCTCTGGCCTCGGAATCAACCCCCATTACGGCACACCCCCCAATGCCTATGACGACGCGGTGGCGCGGGTTCCCGGCGGCTCGTCCTCGGGCGCCGCGGTCTCGGTGGCGCGGGGCCTGGCGGCCGCCGCCATCGGCAGCGACACCGGCGGCTCGGTACGCATTCCGGCGGCCTGGAACGGGCTCGTCGGGCTCAAGACCACCGCCGGGCTGCTGCCGCTCGACGGGGTCATTCCCCTCGCCGCCAGCCTCGATACCGCCGGCCCCCTGTGCCGCGATGTGGCCGACGCCAACGCCCTGTTCGCCGTGCTGGCGGCGCGGCGGCCCGCCGACCTGACCGGCGCGAGCCTCGCGGGCACCCGCCTCCTGGTGCCGAGCAATGTGGTGTGGGACGGTATCGATCCGGCGATCGAGGGCGTCGTGCGCGGCGCCATCGACCGCCTCGCCGACGCCGGCGCCGACATAGTGAGCGAGGCGGTGCCTGAATTTTCCGAGGTCGAGGCGTTGTTCGCCGAGCATGGGCCGATGGTCGCCGCCGAGGCCCATGCCCGCTGGCACGACCTGGTCGATAGCCAGGCCGACAAGATTTATCACAATGTTCTCAAGCGCTTCTGGGCCGGGTCCGAAATCAGCGTGGCGGCCTATGAGACCATGCGGCGGGCGCTCGACGGGTTGTCGGCGCGGCTCCATGCGCGCCTCGGCAGCGTCGATGCCCTGGTCGCGCCGACCACCCTGATCTCGCCGCCGCCGATCGCCGATCTCGAAGCCGACGACGACGCCTATGCGGCCGCCAACGGCGGCGCCCTGCACAATACCACTCTCGGTAACGTGCTGCGGGTCTGCGCCGTCACCCTGCCCTGCGGCGGCGATCCTGATGGTCTGCCGGTCGGACTCATGCTGTGCGCGCGGCCCTACACCGAGGCCGCCCTGCTCCGCCTGTCCGCCGCCTGCGAACAGGCCCTGGCCCCGATAGCCAAACCATCGCCCGAGCCGCTTACTTAATAATCGAATCGAGGACTCTGACGTAACGCTTGGATTCCGTGCATATTTTTGCTATGTTCCATGGTCCATTCCAGGATCGATTCGTTTTATGCGAGGAGGTTTGCTCATGGCCAGCCGCTCGACCGCCGCCACCAAACAGGCCTTGTTGCCGCCCAGCGCCGTCGCCTTTATCAAGCGCCGGCTGATCGAACTCACCGGCGGGGCGCTCGCCGCCGCCACGGTGATATTCGGCTTGGCGCTGCTCAGTTTCGATCCCGCGGATCCCTCGTTCAACACCGCCGCCGGCGGCGAGACCGCTAATCTCATGGGCTATGCCGGAGCGGTGATCGCCGATCTCGCCTTGCAGTCGTTCGGCCTGGCTTCCCTGCTGTTGATGGTGACCACTCTCGCCTGGTCGTGGCGCATCGCGACCCGTCATCGCCTGCCCATGCCCTGGCTCCGCTTAGGGCTGCTACCGCTATGCCTGCTCGCCGCGGCGACCGCTTTCGCCACCCTGCCGGCGCCCGCCGCCTGGCCCCTGGCCGCCGGCCTCGGCGGCGCGGCCGGTTTCATGGTCTTCGCCCAGGCCTTGGCTTGGCTGGCGCCGGTCGGCGGAACGGCGATCCATATCGCCATCCTGGCCACCGTCCTGACCCTGGCGACCCTGGTGCCGTTGATCGGCATGAGCCTCGCCGAATGGCGGGGATTCGGCCGGGGCTTGAGCCGCCTGACCGCCCTGCCCTTCCGTCTGCTGGGGCGGGTTCGCGGCTGGCGCGGCGCGGCCAAAATCGAGCGCGAGAGTTCTGGCCAAGAAAGTTACGGCCGTATCGAGCCCTCCCTGCACGGCCGCAACCGCCTCGGCGACCCGGCGGCGGGCAAGCGCCGGAAACCGGCGACCGCCGCCCTGGTGACGAAACGCGACGCCACCCGCGCCGCCGCGCGCCAGGAGACCCTCGATCTGCTGACCCCGGGCGAATGCCAATTGCCGCCGCTCGCCATGCTGACCCCGGCCCCCGACCGGGACGGCCAGAAAGCCGGCAACGACGACGCCCTGGCCCAGAATGCCCGCCTGCTGGAAGCCGTGCTCGAAGATTTCGGCGTGCGCGGCGAGATCGTCAAGGTACGCCCCGGCCCGGTGGTCACCCTCTATGAGCTGGAGCCCGCGCCGGGCACTAAATCCTCGCGGGTGATCAGCCTGGCCGACGATATCGCCCGCTCCATGAGCGCCATCTCGGTGCGCGTGGCGGTGATCCCGGGGCGCACGGTGATCGGTATCGAGCTGCCCAACGCCAAGCGCGAGATGGTCTATCTGCGCGAGCTTTTGTCGTCCCCCGCCTATGAGAGCACGGTGGCCGATCTGACCCTGGCGCTCGGCAAGAACATCGGCGGCGACGCGGTGATCACCGATCTCGCCCGCATGCCCCATCTTCTGGTCGCCGGGACCACCGGTTCGGGTAAATCGGTGGCCATCAACACCATGATCCTGTCGCTGCTTTACCGGCTGCCGCCGGAGCGCTGCAAATTCATCATGATCGACCCGAAGATGCTCGAGCTGTCGGTCTACGACGGCATTCCCCATCTTCTCACCCCGGTGGTCACCGACCCGTCGAAGGCGGTGGTGGCGCTCAAATGGACGGTTCGGGAAATGGAAAACCGCTACCGCGCCATGTCGCAGCTCGGCGTGCGCAACTTGGCGGGCTACAACAAGCGCCTCAAGGAGGCCGCCGCCAAGGGCGAAACCCTTTCGCGCCAGGTGCAGACCGGCTTCGACGCAGAAACCGGCAAGCCGATCTACGAGGAACAGGCCCTGCCCACCGAGCCGCTGCCCTATATCGTCGTGGTCATCGACGAAATGGCCGATCTCATGCTGGTTGCCGGCAAGGAGGTCGAGGGCGCCCTGCAACGCCTGGCGCAGATGGCGCGCGCCGCCGGCATTCACCTGATCATCGCCACCCAACGCCCCTCGGTCGATGTCATTACCGGCACCATCAAGGCCAACTTCCCGACCCGCATCAGCTTCCAGGTGACCTCGAAGATCGACAGCCGCACCATTCTCGGCGAGCAGGGCGCCGAGCAGCTTCTCGGCCAGGGCGACATGTTGCTGATGTCCGCGGCGGGGCGCATCGAGAGGATCCATGGCCCCTTCGTGTCCGACGCCGAAGTCGAGCGGGTCGCCATGTTCCTCAAGGAGCAGGCGGCTCCTGAATATATTGAGCAGATCACCGAAGACGACGACCCGACGCCGATCCTGGGGGTCACCAGCCCAACGGGTGGCGGCAGCGACGAGGATGTCCTATATGATCAGGCAGTCGCTCTGATCTGCCGCGAACGCCGGGCCTCGACGAGTTTCGTGCAACGCCATCTTCAGATCGGCTATAACCGCGCTGCCCGCATCATCGAGCGTATGGAGACGGAAGGCGTCATCAGCCGCGCCAATCATGTGGGCAAGCGCGAGGTGTTGGCGCGCGACATCGACGGCGAAGCGGGCGGCTGACCACTCCGCTCCGGTCGGATCGGAGACCCGTGAACGTGAAACTCCCCCTCGCCCTTATTGCGCTGATTGCGCTGATTTTCAGCGCCTTCACCCTGCCGCAAGCCCAGGCCCAGAACCAGACTGAGACCGAGGAAGCCCTGCTGCAGCGCGTCGAAGCCTATCTCAACGGCATCACCACCTTCGCCGCCAATTTTCTCCAGGTCAATCACGACGGCAGCATCAGCGAAGGCGAGATCGCGGTGTCGCGGCCCGGGCGCATGCGCATCAAATACGCGGCCCCGCTCCAGGTCGAGATCATCAGCGACGGAGACTGGATCACCTACATCGACCGCGAGCTGGGGCAACTCAGCCAGGCGCCGCTCAACGGCAGCCACGCCGAGCTCCTGGTGCGCAACGATCTGAAATTCGGCGAGGATGTGGTGGTGAAAAGAATCAAATTCAAGGCCAACCTGATCGAGATCACCATCGCCCGCCTGGAAAACCCCGGTGAGGGATCGATGACCCTGGTGTTCTCCGACAATCCCCTGGAGCTTCGCCAATGGTCGGTGGTCGATGCCCAGCGGCTGACCACCCGGGTTACCCTGTTCGACACCCGTTTCGGGCTGACCCTCGATCCGGCGCTGTTCGATGCGCCGCCGCCGTTCCCCGAATCCGATCGGTAAATAAATTGAACGCGGCGGGGTGGAACAGACGGGTCTGGCGGCTGGCCGGGCCGATCATGCTGGCCAACATCACCATTCCGCTGCTCGGCGCGGTGGATACCGCCGTGGTCGGTCATCTCGACCAGGTCTATTATCTCGGCGCCGTGGCCATCGGCTCGCTGATCTTCAATTTTCTCTATTGGGGGTTCGGTTTCCTGCGCATGGGCACCACCGGCTTCGCGGCGCAAGCCCATGGCGCCGGCGATACGGCCGAGGCGGTCGATACCCTGTGGCGCGCCATGATCATCGCCCTGGCGATCGGGGTCGCCTTGCTGATCAGCCAGGGCCTGGTTATCGAGGGCGCCATGGTCTTCATGGAGACCAGCGCCGAAGTCGATGCCCATACCCGGGCCTATTTCGCCATCCGCATCTGGAGCGCCCCGGCGGCGCTCGCCAACTATGTGGTGCTGGGCTGGTTTCTCGGCATGCAGAACGCCCGCGCCGGTGTGATCATCCAGATCGTCATAAATCTCATCAACATCGTCCTCGATCTGGTCTTCGTGGTCGGCATGGGTATGGCCGTGGAGGGCGTCGCCATCGCCACGGTAATCGCCGAATACGCCGGCCTCGGGCTCGGGCTGGTGATGTTACGCCACGCCCTGGCCAAGCTCGGCAGAACCGCCATCGTCTGGCGGCGCGTCCTCGAGCCGGCGCGCCTGCGCCATATGATCGGCATCAATCGCGACATCTTCCTGCGCACCCTGTGCCTGATCACCGCCTTCGCCTATCTCACCATCCAGGGCGCTCGCATGGGCGATGTGATCCTGGCCGCCAATGCGGTGCTGTTCAACATGGTGACCTTCATGTCCTACGCGCTTGACGGCTTCGCCAACGCGGCCCAGGCCCTGGTCGGCCGCGCCGTCGGCGAAGGCTCGCGGGCCGACTATCGCGGCGTTGTCCGGGCGTCGACGATTTGGGCGCTGGTCTTCGCCGCCGGCTTCTCCCTGATTTACGCCGCCACCGGAACGCTGATTATCGACGGTATAACCACCCTGGACGCGGTCCGCGCCGCCGCCCGCGAGGCGCTGCCCTGGATGATCGTGGCGCCCCTGGTATCCGTATGGGGCTATCAACTGGACGGCATCTTCATCGGCGCCATGCTGTCGCGCGAGATGCGCAACGCCATGATTCTGTCGCTCATCGTCTATCTGGTCGCCGTCGAGATTTTCCGCCCGCTGTTGGGCAATCACGGCATCTGGCTCGGCTTTACCCTGTTCATGGTGGCGCGCGGCGTGACCCTGGGCTATTACTTCCCGCGCATCGAGCGGAGCATTGTGGAGAAGCGTTAATGGCCCAGAAATTAACCGCCAAGCGATTAACGGGCTTCAAGGTGCTGACCTTCGACACCTACGGCACCCTGATCGATTGGGATAGCGGTATTTTCGACGCCCTGATGCCATTGCTTACCAGGGCGCAGCTCACCCGGGATCTGGCCCTGGAAGACTTCGCCGCGGCCGAGTCGGCCCAACAGACCGCGACGCCGGGGATGCTCTACAGCGACCTTTTGAGCTCCATCTATCTGACCCTGGCCGAGAAATGGGACGCCCCTGCGAGCGCCGGGGAAGCCGCCGCCTTCGGCGCTTCCGTGAAAGATTGGCCGGCCTTTGCCGATTCACCAGCGGCCCTCGCCTATCTCAAGCGGCATTACAAGATGGTCACCCTGACCAACTGCGACCGCGACAGCTACAAGGGCAGCAGCCGGCGGCTCGATTTCGAGTGGGACGCCATCTATACCGCCCAGGACATCGGCTCCTACAAACCCGATCCCCGTAATTTCGATTATCTGCTGGCGCATTTGCGGGCCGACTTCGGCTTCGAGAAGGGCGATATTCTCCACACCGCCCAGAGCCTGTTCCACGACCATGTGCCGGCGACGGCCCATGGCATTGCGACAGCCTGGATCGACCGCCGCAAGGACCGAGACGGCCATGGCGCAACCGTGCCGCCGTCCGCCGACTACCACCTCGATTTCCACTTCGCAGACATGGCTGAAATGGCGGCTGCGCTGGAGCAAGAAATCGCTTAGTTTTTTTGGCCCGAGACGACTATCGAAGGCATGGGGATCACATAGTCATCGCCTTGAACAAATCGTTTCATCGCGGCGTTTAACGATTCTTCGAACCGCTGGCGCGTCTCGGTTGTTTGCAGATCCAGGATCATGGTGATCCGAACACTGAATTTCCGGAACATGTCCGCGAAATTCTCAGACGCCGATACATGTAAACGGTTGGCCACATCCGTGATTTCGATGTCCTGGAAGCCAGCCGCTTCGAGGCAATCGCGGCAGGTGTCACGGTCGCTGAAGCGGAACGGCAGCGGTGCCTCGGGTAGCCCGACATCCATATTCACGGTCTCGTTCAGGATCGCAAAGATCGTATCAAAGAAATCGCACTCCCCCAGGCCCATCCATTGCGAAAAAGCGTAACGCCCAGAGGGTTTTAGAACCCGGTAGGCCTCGCCAAAGGCGCGTTCAGCATGGGCAAAATGAAAACCCCCGAAATTGCATACCGCCGCATCGAAGGTTTCGTCGGCGAATTTGAGATTTTCCGCATCGCCGATCTCGAAGCGACAGCCGGGAAAGCGTCGCGCGGCAACGGTCACCATTTCGGCGGCGAAATCGATACCGGTCGGGTTGGCGCCCAGCGCCAGCGCAGCCCCGGCGGCGTATCCCGGGCCTGAGCATATGTCGAGAAGGTCAGTCCTCGGACGCAACTTCACCGCCGCCAACAGGGCGGGTATGGATTGTATCGTCGTGAGAGCGGTGGTGTCCTCATAGACGTTGGCCCGCTCGTTCCACCCCGCGCGTTCGATATCCTTGAAACTTCTCTCCGCCATGACTGACTCCCTAGCGCCGGTTAATCGGGTATTCGCCGACTTCGCCGCGGAAGGGCTGGAGAAGCATTTTATCGAGGCGCTGATCGGCGGGCTCGCGGAACTGCTCGATGCCGATGATCATGCCCTCGTGGCCGGCGGCGGGCTGGTCGGTGTAGGTGCCGAACAGGCGATCCCACCAGGGCAGGCTGAAGCCAAAATTGCTGTTGGTCTCGCACGGCACGATGGAATGATGCACCCGGTGCATGTCGGGAGTGACGACGATGAGGCGCAGCGCCCGATCGAGCCCGAGGGGGAGATTCCAGTTGCCGTGGTTGAACATGGACGTGGCGTTGAGCAGCACTTCGAAGATCAACACACCCAGGGCGGGCGGCCCCAGCGCGGCGATGGCCGCCAGCTTGATCACCATGGAGAGTAAAATTTCGAGGGGGTGGAAGCGCGCCCCGGTGGTCACGTCGAAATCCAGATCGGCATGATGCATGCGGTGCAGCCGCCACAGGGCGGGCACCGCGTGGACCATCACATGCTGGAGATAGATCACGAAATCCAGCACCACCACACTGATGATCACCGACAGCCAGAACGGCAGATCGATGAGATTGAGCAGCCCCCAGCCCCGCTCCTCGCCGAGCAGGGCCAGGCCCACCGCGGCGGTCGGGAAGATCAGGCGCACCACCAGGGTGTTGACCGCCACGATGCCCAAATTGCTCGGCCAGCGGGCGAGCCGTGAGAGGGCGCGGGCGCGCCGCGGCGCCAGCGCCTCGGCAATCGCCACGGCCGCGAAAATCCCGAGGAAGACGGAAAGGCGGATCGTAGGCTCGTTGGCCATGATGAAATCGCGCATGAATTTCTTATACCACCTCAACTTCCACTTCTGCGGACTTTACGCACAGAACCGTCCATGATAGCCAAAAGCCCATGGCATTCAGCGGCCCGCTTCCCCTGGTCGGCATCCCCGCCGACGTCCGCGAGATCGGCATTCACCCGTTCCACGCGGTGGGCGAGAAATATATCAACGCCGTGGCGCATGGTTCGGGCGCCTTCCCGGTGCTGATTCCGGCGTTCGGCGAGGGCCGCGATCTGGCGGCCCTGGACGAGCGCTACGGCCTGGACGCGGTGATCGAGCGCCTCGACGGCCTGTTCCTCACCGGCAGCCCGTCAAACATTATGCCCGAGCGCTACGATGGGCCCGACAGCGCGCCCGGCACCCGGCACGACGAGCAGCGCGATTGCCTGACCCTGCCGCTGATCCGGGCTGCCGTCGATGCCGGCCTGCCTCTGTTCGCGGTCTGCCGCGGCATCCAGGAGGTCAACGTGGCCTACGGCGGCACCCTGCATCAGAACATCCAGGAGGTGCCTGGGATGCTGGATCACCGCGAGGCCGAGTCGCCGTCGCGGGACGATAAATACGCCCCGGCCCACAAGGTCGCCCTGGCCGAAGGCGGCCTGCTGGCCACCCTGGCGGGGCGCCGGGAGGTCACGGTCAACTCGCTCCATGCCCAGGGCATCGACCGCCTGGCCCCCGGGCTGATCGCCGAGGCGACGGCGCCCGATGGGATCGTCGAGGCGGTGCGGGTCGACGACGCCGGCGCCTTTGCCCTGGCGGTCCAGTGGCACCCGGAATGGCGGGTCCATGAGAATCCCTTCTCCCTGGCCCTGTTCGAAGCCTTCGGCGACGCCGTGCGGGCGCGGGCGGCGGCGCGAACGGGTGGCCTAACCCGGAACGCCATGATAGCCTGATCGAACTATGCATAAAAAGAGACGCCACGAGACCGACATATCGCTCCTCAACGAGCTGCTGGTGCTCTGTGCGCGTATCGATTTCACCCCCTAGGGGCGCGGCCTTTATCGTCTTCGCCGTCGCTTCCTCCTTCCCAAAAGGGTGAAATAAAATGACCAGCAACGCCACCGCCGCCTGGCGGAATTCAGACCGTAACCACCATCTCCATCCCTTCACCGACAACAAGGCACTGGCCGAGCAGGGGGTGCGCGTCATCACCCGCGCCGACGGGGTCTATTTGTGGGATTCCGAGGGCAACCGCCTGCTCGACGGCATGGCCGGGCTGTGGTGCGTCAATTTGGGCTACGGCCGCCGCGAATTGATCGACGCGGCCAGCCGCCAGCTCGAGGAGCTGCCCTATTACAACACCTTCTTCCAATCGGCGACGCCGCCGGCCATCGAGCTTTCCGCCATGCTCGCCGAGGTCACGCCGGAGGGCTTCAACCAGGTGTTCTTCGCCAATTCGGGCTCCGAGGCCAACGACACCATCGTCAAGATGGTGCGTTACTACTGGAACCTCCTGGGCAAGCCCGCCAAGAAGACCATCATCAGCCGCGATTACGCCTATCACGGGGTGACCCTGGCGGCAGCCTCCTTGAGCGGCCTGCCGGCCATGCATAAGCCGTTCGATCTGCCCCTCGAGGGGTTCGTCCACACGGCGGCGCCCTACTGGTACAGATACGGTCAGGGCCTGACGCCCGAAGAGGTCGGCCTGGCGACGGCGCGCGCCCTGGAGACCAAGATCGAGGAGCTCGGGGCCGACACCGTCGCCGCCTTCATCGGCGAGCCGATCATGGGCGCCGGCGGGCTGATCGTGCCGCCGGACAACTACTGGCCCGAAATCCAGCGCATCTGCCGCGCCCATGACATCCTGCTGATCGCCGACGAGGTGATCTGCGGCTTCGGGCGCACCGGCAACTGGTTCGGCAGCGACACCTATGGCATCGAGCCCGATTTCATGACCCTGGCCAAGGGCCTGTCGTCGGGCTATCTGCCCATATCGGGCGTGATGATCCATGACCGCGTCGCCGGGCCGATCTTCGAGGAGGGCGGCGAGTTCATCCACGGCTTCACCTATTCCGGCCATCCGGTGGCGGCGGCGGTAGCCCTGGAAAACATTCGCATCCTGCGCGATGAGAAGATCGTCGAGGCGGTGGGATCGGATAGCGGGCCTTATCTCCAGGCGCGCTTGCGCGAGCTTGCCGATCACCCCCTGGTCGGCGAGGTGCGCGGCATCGGGCTGATCGCCGGGATCGAGCTGGTCGAGGACAAGGCGGCCCACAAATCCTTCGACCCGGAGGGCCGGGCCGGCATCCTGTGCCGCGATGCCTGCATGGCCCAGGGCGTGATCGTGCGCGCCACCCGCGATGTCATCGTCATGTCGCCGCCCTTGATCATCACCAGGGCTGAAATCGACGAGCTGGTCGCGGCCCTCGCCAAGGGCCTCGACGAAACGGCGGCGGCAATGGGTGCTTAATACCAAGGAGCGATAATATTCATCGGCGCAGATCGCGTGAAAGCCCGAAAACCGATACGGTTTGTTAATGAATTGGGCGCATCTTCCCGGCCTCGTTTTCGCCCCCCAAGGAAGCCGCCCAAGGAGCCCGATATGAAGACGCTCAACCCGTTCGCCATCTACCGCAATTGGCAGCAGAAAAAATCCTGCCGCCGCGCGCTCTATGCCTTGGACGATAAACAGCTCCACGACATCGGCATCATGCGCACCGAGGTCGAGGACGTTGCCTGCGGCAGAATGCCCCGCGGCGCCTCACACATGGGGTGATCCGCCCGCACACAACAGTTTGACAGCCGGGCGGGGCGGCCCCTAATCTTCCTCGCCCATGACCGCCGCAACCACCACCATCACCACCTGGAACGTCAATTCCGTTCGCATCCGCCTCGACGGCATCGCCGCGCTGATAGAAGCGCACGACCCCGATCTGCTGTGCCTGCAGGAAACCAAGGTGGTCAACGACAGCTTCCCGCTCGACGCCTTCGAGGCGCTCGGCTACCGCCATTCGATAATTGCCGGCATGAAGAGCTACAACGGCGTCGCCATTCTCTCGCGCCTGCCCTTCGCCGACTCGGGCGTCCGCGACTGGTGCGGCAAGGCCGACTGCCGCCACGTCTGGGCGACCCTGGAGAACGGCGTCGAGGTCAATAATTTTTACGTCCCCGCCGGCGGCGATGTGCCCGATGCGGCGCTCAACGACAAGTTCGCCCACAAGCTCCGGTTCCTGGCCGAGATGATCAACTGGTTCGCCGCCCGGTCCGCGCCGGCCAACAAGCTGGTGCTGGTCGGCGATCTCAATGTGGCGCCGCTGGAGACCGACGTCTGGTCCCACAAGGCGCTGCTCAAGGTGGTCAGCCACACCCCCATCGAGGTCGAGGCCCTGGACGCCCTGAAGGCATCCCACAGGTGGATCGACACGGCGCGCATTTTCACCCCGCCCGAGGAGACGCTCTATAGCTGGTGGAGCTATCGCGCCCGCGATTGGGAGACCGCCGACCGCGGCCGCCGCCTCGACCATATCTGGGTGACGCCGGCGCTGGAAGACGCCGTCCAATCCGTCGATACCCTGCGGCCGGCGCGGGGCTGGGAGCGGCCCTCGGACCATGTGCCGGTCACCCTGACCCTATCTGTCTGACCCTGGCTCTTTGATGGGAGAGGATTACAGCATCCGCCCGGCCCGGCCCACCGATGCGGACGCCATCGCCGCCTGCGTCGCCGCCGCCTACGCCATCTATGTGACGCGCATGGGCAAGCGGCCAGGCCCCATGCTCGACGATTACGCCAAGGTCATCGCCCACCACCGGGTGTTCGTCCTGGTTGGCGCGGAGATTGCCGGCGTCCTGGTGTTGATTGACCAGGAAGACGGCGGCCTGCTGCTCGATAATGTGGCAATCCATCCCGACGTTCAGGGCAAGGGCCTGGGCCGTCGCCTGATCGCCTTCGCCGAGGATGAGGCGCGCCGCCAGGGCCATGGCGCGCTCGATCTATACAGTCATGTGACGATGACCGAGAGCATCGCCCTCTATCTTACCCTGGGTTATGAGGAGACCGAACGCCGGGTGGTTCGCGGCTATGACCGCGTCTATATGCGCAAGGATTTATCCGTCTGACGCTTTGCTCACAGCGTCCTGAAGCTGGCGCGTTGTGACGTCGAGACGGCGGGCCAGCACGCGCATGATCTCGATGGCGATTTGCGGGAACTGACAGACCAGTTGGAAGAACAAGTCCTTGGTCACGCGCATGGTGGTAAGCTTGGTTGTCGCCGTCACCGTGGCGGTTCGCGGCACATCGCACAACACCGCGATATCGCCGACGAAATCATTCTTAGCCATGGTCGCCACGGTGATCTGCCCGTTCGGCGTATCGACCAGAATGTCGGCCTCGCCTTCCATGATGACATAGAGGGCGTCGCCATCATCGCCCTGCTTGAACAGGCTGTCGCCGGGGTTGAAGGTCAATCGCTCGCTGGTGAAGGCGAGAAGCTTGAGCTTGCTCGGTTCGATCTTGGCGAACAGCGGAATGTTCCGCAACAGCTCGACATCTTCCTCCAGGGTCATATCAGGTCCTCCGGCATTCGTGGCTTACTCCGCCGCCAATAATTCATTGAAATGGCTATCGGGTTTGTTGAGTTCATCATAGGAACCGGCGCCGACGATTTTGCCGCCCCGCATGACGAGAACATGGTCGAATTGGCTGGACTGGCTCGGCCTGTGCAGAACCCATATCAGCCCGCGGCCCTCGAATTCGGCGAGAAGATTGCTGGCGACCTTGGATTGGCTGGCCCCGTCGAGCGCCGACGTCGCCTCCGCAAGGATGAACACATCGGGGCGCTTGAGTACGGCGCGGGCGATGGCCAGCTTCTGGCGCTGGGCCGATGACAGGCGGGTGCCGCCGATGCCGACCTGGAAGTCGAGCCCGACCTCGACCACCGTATTGTAGATGCCGAGCTTTTCGATGACTTCCGAGATCAAGCCACCGACCCGCGACTCGGCCTGAGCCTGGCCATAGACCAGCTTACCGAACAGCACGTTGTCCTGGAGCGTGGCGGCGGCGTTGTAGCGTTCCTCATCGAAGAATTCAATGGCATCCCTGAGCTCTTCCGGCAACTCGGCCGCGAAGACGGCGCGGGCCTTGAGGATGCGTTCCTGCATGTGCTCATCGATTACGCCGAGCCGGTGGCGTGCGACAATCAGCTTGAAGGGCAGGGACAGCAACCGCTGGCGGTCGTTGCCTTCGAGAGCCGCGAGATTGTCGTAATCGGCGCGGCCGAGCAGATCCTTGTAGTCGTCAAGCTCGTCGGCCTGGATGAAGCTGAATTGTTCAAAAAACTCATGCTCCGGCGCCAGATCGGAGAACAGCTCGATCATGGTGCGGGCGACCTGATGGCCGCTCTGCATCAGCGGCTCGACCAGATCGCAACTCTCCAGCACCTTCAGCACATGGGGATTTTTGGCCAGATGGTCAAAATCAAAGGTATCGTCGACCGGCGTTCCAAACAGCAAATTCTCCGCCACGGTGGCGTTGCTGTTGTAGGCGTTGACGTCGAAGGTCTCGACCAAGCCGGCGCAATCGGGCTCGGCCACCCGCTCGCGCATCTGGGCGCGGGCGGTGAGGATGCGCTCGGCCATTTCCGGCCGGGCGCTGGGGTCGATGACGCCGCGCAGACCGAATTCATAGACATCGGGAATCATTTCGGCGACCCCCAGCGCCCGGATTTCCCGCGTCGTAAGCTCGGCAGCATCGGCGACACCGGCGGCTTCATAATCGATCCAGTCGGCAAACACATCGTCGCCCGAATTGCCCGCCATAATGTTTTCCTGGAGCGATGCGAAATGTTCGGCATCGCTCTCTCCGCCGTCCTCATCCGGGGCCGCCGCGCAATGCTTGAGCCCATAAAGGAGATTGTCGCCAATACTGGCGGAAACGAAGAAGGGAGTCGCTCCGGCAAAGGCGATGCGGCGTCCGGTGATCGATTCGGAAAGCGCCTGGAGGTCCCTGCCGCCGACATCGATGCGCCCCCCGGAAGGCGTGAGCAGGCGGCCGAGCACCAGGGCGATTTCCTCTTTGCCGCTGCCGCCCGCGCCGACGATGGCGACCCGTTGATCGAGAGCGATCGTAAAGGACGCGGAATCGATCAGTTTGACGTCTTCGTCGGTGAGGGTGAGGTTGGTGACCTTGAGTTCACCGGCGATCGGCGTTTCGGTGTCAACCTCGGCGTCGGGGTCTTCCGCATCGCGCATACCGGCGGGCTCGAACTGGGTGACCACCTGCTCATACTTGATCTTGGCGTCGTTCTGGATCTGATAGAAATTGAGCAGTTCCCGCCACGGCGAGGCGATGTCCTTTTGCGCGCCCATGACGGCGACCAGCGCACCGATGCTCAATTCCCCCTGGATAACCATATAGCCGCCGATCGAGAAGAACAGCAGCGGGGTGAGCTGGTTGATGAAGTTATTGAGGAATTTGACAAAGAATTTTTTGCGATAGATTTCGAAACGGATGTGGAAAATATTTCCCAGCCGGTAAGAAAAATCGGCAAGTTCGTATTTTGTAGTGTCGTTGGCGTGAATTTCCTGGGCGCCGGAAACCGTCTCGCCGATTCGCTCAGCCAGCTTGCGCACCGCGCGCACCCGTGCCTTGCCCAGCAGATTCACCCGGCGTTGAAGCTTGGGGATGACGAAACCCTGGACCGGGTAGAACACCAGCGCCATGAGTCCCAGCTTCCAGTCCTGCACCATGATGAAGATGAGCGCCGTGACCAGCAGACCGCCCTGATAGAGCGGCAGGGTAAAGGCGTCGCCGATGAACCCGCCGAGCGGTTCGACCTCGGCGGTGATCATGGGAATCAACTCACCTTGAGAAACCTTGCGAAAATGCGGCAGCGGAAACCGCAAAATGCGCGAAAAAAGCTGATAGCGCAGACGCCGCAACATACGTTCGCCAATCAAGCCTTTGAAAACATTTATATAATACTTGAATCCGCCGTTGATCAACACGAGGCCGAAATAGAGCCCGCAAAAGGCGAAGAGCAACGGCAGGCGATCGAGTTCGAACAAGGTAACGCCGAAGAAATCGAAAGGCTGGACATTGACGCCCAGGGCGCCGCCAGTCACGTCGTCTTCGCCGGTACCCAAGGCGCGGTTGATGATCTTCTTGGGAATCTCGAGAGAGAGGTAATAAAACGGCAACGATAACGTCGTAATCATCAGCACGGAGATTTGCTGCCGCATGCTGAAGCGGACGATGAATTTGAAAATACTCGATTCCATGGTACCGATGCCACGCTCGCGCGGGCTTTGCCCGCTTGTTTAGCCTTTATTCCCCAGATACAGGCGAACCTTAGCCCAGCTACTCCGTAGGGTAAACACTCACTGGCTCGCCGAGGAAAGTGAGAAATCGGGCTTCCGTCCGCAATCTCCCTGTGCGATAGTCCGACCAAGCAAGTAATTGATGGCATTATCAATAAGACCTCCAGGGGGTCATCAAGAAGCTTTTCGGGCATATCTGGGGCCCTGAACATCACGGTGTCATGACCGCGAATGTTAAACAGACGCCGGGTGTCGGGAGCTTCGCGATCAAATCGGGGAAGGTGAGTATAGTCATGAGCCGAGCATCGCGAGATCGACGTATCCTGATCTATAGCCACGACACGTTCGGGCTGGGCCATTTGCGGCGCTGCCGCGCCATCGCTCACGCCCTGGTCGAAGAATACAAGAATCTGTCGGTGATAATCCTGACGGGCTCGCCGATCATCGGCTCCTTCGACTTTCGCGCCCGGGTCGACTTCATCCGCATTCCCGGCGTCATCAAGTTGCGCAGCGGCAAGTACACGCCGCTTAATCTGCATATCGACATCGCCGAAACCCTGGCCATGCGGGCATCGATCATCCATCACACCGCCGAAATCTTCAATCCCGACATCTTCATCGTCGACAAGGAGCCCCTCGGCCTGCATGGCGAGATCAAAAGCACCCTGGAGCTGCTCAAGGAGCGGGGCACCCAGCTTGTGCTCGGCCTGCGCGACGTGCTCGACGATCCGAGCCTGTTGCTGCCGGAGTGGCGGCGCAAGAACGTGCTGCCCGCGTTGAAGGATATCTATGACGATATCTGGATCTACGGCCTGTCTGAAATCTGGGACCCCCTGGCCGATATCGAGATGCCTCAGGCGGTGCGCGACAAAGTTTCCTTCACCGGCTATCTGCCGCGCAGCATTCCGCAAGTCCCCGCCCTGCTGCCGATGACCGAACCCATGGAAGAGCCGTACCTGCTGGTCACCCCCGGCGGCGGCGGCGATGGCGACGGCATGATCGACTGGGTGCTCCGGGCCTATGAATGCGACTCGCCGCCGCCGTTGAACGCCCTGTTGGTGTTTGGTCCCTTCATGCAGCCCGAAATTCAGGCCCAGTTCCATCTGCGGGTCAACGCCCTGCCCCGGGTCAAGGCGATCATCTTCGACACCCATCTCGAACCCCTGATGTCAGCGGCCGACGGCATCGTCGCCATGGGCGGCTACAACACCTACTGCGAGATGCTGTCGTTCGACAAACCGGGGCTCATCATCCCGCGCGAAGTCCCGCGCATGGAGCAATTGGTGCGCGCCCGGCGCGCCGAGGAGTTGGGATTGGTGACCATGCTTCGCGACAACGGCGAGCGCAACCCGGAAATCATGGCCGAGGCGCTTCGCCGGTTGCCCAATCAGACTCCGCCGTCCAAAGCAGCCATCCCGGGCCTCCTCGATGGCTTCATCAACGTCAATCGAATGGTCGCGCCGCGTCTGCTCGCCCCGCCCTCAAGCAACGCCAAAATCGCCAGGGTGCGCAAAACCGCATAGATAGTGGTTGACGTGCGAGGCACGGTCACATTCGTCCTGAAGGGCTATCCACGGCTTTCCGAAACCTTTATCGCCCAGGAAATCAAGGCGCTTGAGGATCGCGGCCTGGTCATCAACATCGTCTCGCTCAGGCGCCCAACGGATCCCCACAGCCACCCCATTCACGATGACATCAAGGCGCCCGTCGCCTATCTGCCGGAATATCTCTGGCAGGAACCCCTGAGGGTGTGGCGTGGCTGGCGCGCCAGCCGGCGGAAGGCGGGCTACGGCCGCGCCTGGCGGGTCTGGCTCGACGATCTGGCGCGCGACCGGTCGGCCAACCGCATCAGGCGATTCGGCCAGGCCCTGGTGCTGGCCGCCGAGGCCGGACGCGACGTGACCCATCTGCACGCCCATTTCCTCCATACGCCGGCCTCGGTGGCGCGCTACGCCGGCCTGATCTCCGGTCTGCCCTGGAGCTGTTCGGCCCACGCCAAGGACATCTGGACCTCGCCGCGATGGGAGAAAGAGGAGAAGCTCGCCGACTGCGCCTGGGCGGTCACCTGCACGGCGGCGAACCACGACCATCTCGCGGCCCTGGCCCCCGCCGGGCGGGTGGAGCTTGCCTATCACGGTCTCGATCTGGCGCGCTTTCCGAGCATCGAGAAACGCCGGCCTAACGGCCCGGTGACCATTCTGTCGGTCGGCCGCGCCGTCGAGAAGAAGGGCTATGACGACTTGCTGACCGCCCTCGCCGCCCTGCCCGACGGTCTCGACTGGCGCTTCGTGCATATCGGCGGCGGGCCGCTGCTCGGGGCGCTGCAATCCCAGGCGCGGGCCGCCGGCCTGCAGGAGCGCATCGAATGGCGTGGCGCCCAGGCCTTCGATGCGGTGCTTGAGCAATATCGCGCCGCCGATCTTTTCGTTCTGCCCTGCCGGATCGCCGCCGACGGCGACCGCGACGGCCTGCCCAACGTGCTGATGGAGGCCATGAGCTGCGCACTCCCCGTGCTGTCGACGCGGGTCTCCGGCATTCCCGAGCTGATCGATGACGGCATCAATGGCCGCTTGACGCCGCCGGGAGAGCCCAAGGCGCTCGCCGCCGCCCTCGCCGAGCTGATCGCCGACCATGCCTTGCGCGATCGTCTGGGAGCCGCCGGCGAGGCGCGGCTGCGCGCCGATTTCGCCATGGATCGGGGCATCGATACGCTGATGGCTCGATTCCAGGCCGTCTCGCCGCCGTCATGAACATCGCCTTCTACGCCCCCCTCAAACCGCCCGATCACGAGACCCCGTCGGGCGACCGGCGCATGGCGAGGCTGCTGTTGGCGGCGCTCAAGGCGGCCGGCCATGCGCCGCGGATCGCCTCGCGCCTGCGCAGCTACGACGGCGCCGGCGACGCCGCCCGCCAGGCCGAAATTCGCGCCGCCGCAAGCCATGAGGCGGCGGTGTTGGCGGCCGGATATAAGACCCTGCCGGCTGACCAGCGTCCGGCGGCCTGGTTGACCTACCATCTCTATTACAAGGCGCCGGACTGGATCGGACCGGCGGTCTGCGAGGCGCTTCAGATCCCCTATCTGGTGGCCGAGGCTTCGGTCTCCTCGAAGCGGGCCGCGGGCCCTTGGGCGGACGGTGAGGCCGCCTGCGTTTCGGCCATCCGCCGCGCCGGCGCCGTGCTGTCCCTCAATGACGACGACGACGAGGCGATCCTGCCTCTGCTGGAGGGGCCCGGGCGGCTGCTTTCCCTGAAGCCCTTTCTTGACCCAGCACCCTACCGGAACGAGAGGGCATTCCAGGGTGCGGCGCCCTGCCGCCTGCTCGCCGTGGCCATGATGCGCCAGGGCGACAAGCTCGCCTCATATACCGCCCTGGCCAACGCCCTGGGCCGGCTGGCGGCGCGCGACTGGCATCTCACCCTGGTCGGCGACGGGCCGGCGCGCGCCTCTGTCGAGGCCTTGTTCGGCGGTTTTGCGGAAGGCCGTGTCAGGTTCGCCGGCGAGCAGCCCGAAGACCGCCTGCCCGCCTTCTACGGCGAGGCCGACCTCTATGTCTGGCCGGCGGTCAACGAAGCCTATGGCATGGCCCTGTTGGAAGCCCAGGCATCGGGTCTGGCGGTGGTCGCCGGCCGGGGGCGCGGCGTGCCGGGGATCGTGCGTCATGGCGAGACCGGCCTGCTGGTGGCCGGGGGCGATGCCGGGGGCGATGATTTCGCCGAGGCCCTCGGGCGGCTGATCGACGACGGGCGTTTGCGTGCCCGCCTCGGCGCGGCGGCGGCGGACGCGGTGGCGGCGGATCACGGCCTCAAGGGCGCCGCCGCCACCCTCACGGAAGCCCTAGCGGTGGCCGCGTCATGACCCGGCTGGCGCTGATCCGCCATGGGCCGACGGCCTACAACGAAGACCGCCGCATGCAGGGCCGCGTCGATGAGCCCTTGAGCACCGCCGGCCGCTCCGCTGTCGAAGGCTGGTCTCTGCCGCCCGACTTGCGTGGCGGCGATTGGGTCTCCAGCCCGCTGATCCGGGCGCGCGAGACGGCGGCCCTGCTCGGCGGGCCCGAGCCGGCCATCGAGCCCCGCATCATCGAGATGGATTGGGGCCAGTGGGAGGGCCGCCGCCTCGACGATCTGCGAAGCGATCTCGGCGACGCGATGGCCGAGAACGAGGCGCGCGGTCTCGATTTCCGCCCGGTCGGCGGCGAGAGCCCGCGCGACGTCCAGGCCCGCGTCGCGCCCTGGCTGGCCGACGTCGGCAGGCGCGGGCGGGCGACCCTGGCCCTGACCCACAAGGGCGTCATCCGGGCGATCTTCGCCCTCGCCATGGGCTGGGACATGACCGGCAAACCGCCGGCAAAGCTGGCGCGGGCCGCCGCCCATCTCTTCACCGTCGCGCCCGACGGGCAGGTCGCGGTCGAGCGCCTTAACATGCCCCTCGCTGGAGGCACAGAGCCATGACCCGGCGCGTGCTGATTCATGTCCAGCATCTGCTCGGCACCGGCCATCTGCGGCGCGCCGCGGCGGTGGCCAAGGCCTGCGCCGATCACGGCCTCGAGGTGACCGTGGCGAGCGGCGGTGGCGCCATCGATCATCTCGATACGGGACCTGCGGCGCTGGTGCAGCTTCCCGGCTTGCGCGCCGCCGATTCAGGCTTTACCCGGCTGCTCGACGATCGCGGCCGGGACATTGACGATGAATGGCGCGCCGCGCGACGGGCAGCCAGCCTCGAACTGTTCGCCCGTATCCGCCCCCATGTGCTGGTCACCGAGACCTTCCCCTTCGGCCGCCGCCAGTTGGCCTTTGAGCTGCTGCCCCTGCTGGCGGCGGCCCGCCAGGCCGGCGCCGTGACAGTCAGCTCGGTGCGCGACGTGCTGACCGCGCGCAAGCCGGAACGCAGCGCGGAAGCGGCGGTCTGGGCGCGCGACCATTACGATCATCTGATGGTCCATGGCGACCCCGACTTCATCGGCTTCGGCGAAAGCTTTCCCGACGCCGCGGAAATTGAGGACAAGCTGGTCTATAGCGGCTATGTGGCGTCGGGATCGCCGGCCGTTCCGGGTGATCCGGGACAGGGGGAAATCATCGTCTCGGCCGGCGGCGGCGCGGTCGGCGAAAGGCTGCTTGGGATCGCCTGCGAGGCCCAGGCGATCGAAGGAAGCCACCGCTGGCGCCTGCTCGCGGGAGGCAATCTGTCCGACGAGGCCTTTACCGCCCTGGCCGCCCAGGGCTCCGACAGGCTGGTCGTGGAACGCGCCCGGCCTGACTTCCCCGCGCTGCTGCGAAACTGCGCGGTGTCGGTCTCCCAGGCAGGCTACAACACGGTGGTCGATCTCTTGCAGGCGGGATGCCGGACCGTGCTGGTGCCCTTCGCCTCACCCGGCGAGACCGAACAGACCCTGCGCGCGGAAAAGCTTGAGCGGCGCGGCTTGGCGCAATGCTGCCTTGAGGATAATTTGACGGCGCAACAGCTCGCCGAGGCGGTGCGCCATGCTCTGGCCGGACCGCCGCCACCGGCCCATGGTATCGCCCTGGACGGCGCCCGGCGGGCTGCGGAACTGATCGCGGGATGGGCCGATGACAGCTTGGCGTGACCTCACCGAAGAACTCGACCGCTGGTCCGATCAAGGTCTCACCGCGACCCTGTGGTGGCGCGACGACGACGCCGCCCTGCCGGACCCCGCCCTCGACCGGCTGCTCGGGCTTTGTACGTCCTTGGGCGATGCGCCCCTGGCCCTCGCGGTGATTCCCAAGACGGTCCATGAGGAGGCCGCCGGAGCGATCCTCGCT
>ERZ813253.60-NODE-60-length-44221-cov-9.338119_pt1 | contig 44221 bp, 45 predicted proteins | sample MGYA00520893_ERZ813253 | MGnify/ENA primary metagenome ERZ813253 (study PRJEB31669, sample SAMD00080414) | marine metagenome | biome: oceanic hadal pelagic zone biome; feature: marine hadalpelagic zone; material: sea water | place: Pacific Ocean:Izu-Bonin Trench...
GCCGGAGCTTCTTCAGCTGCCTCAGGTTCGGCTTTGGTTTCAGCTTCAGGCTCCTCTGCCGGAGCTTCTTCAGCTGCCTCAGGTTCGGCTTTGGTTTCAGCTTCAGGCTCCTCTGCCGGAGCTTCTTTGACCTTACTTTCTTGTCTGATTACTTTCTTCTTGTTGATTTTTTCTCTTTTTTGATTTGATCTTTCTTCCCTACTTAATTCAAGAAGTTTTAAAAGATATCGAACCTTATCGCTCAATTGTGCACCAACTGACTCCCAATACTTGATCCGTTCTAAATCAATTTTTATGTCTTCTTCATGGTCCGATGCAATGGGGTTGTAAAAACCCAGTCTTTCTATATATTTTCCATCGCGGCTACTTCTACTGTTGGTAGCGATGACATGAAAAAAGGGACGCTTCTTTGAGCCCCCTCTTGATAACCTAACTCTTACCATCTTTATCTCTTATCAAAAATTAATAAATAAAATCAATTATGGCGCGAAATTGTACGTCAAATTTACCTCTTAAGCTAGAATGTTTTCTTGACAGTCGATGATTCTATTATCAAAATATTACTGTTCGAACAACATAGGAGTCGCCATAATTGAGCGATGAAATCCCGCTAGGGACACTTTTTACACTTCTGGCCATATTACTTATTCTCTCGGCTTTCTTCTCCGGAACTGAAACTGCTTTGATGCGAGTTAATAAATATCGCATCAGACACTTGTCTAGAAAAGGTAATAGAGAAGCAAAATTAACTGAAAAGCTTTTAAAACATCCAGAAAAACTTATAGCTTTCATTCTGTTTGGCAATAACCTCGTTAATTTTATTGCGGCTTCTATTGTCGGGGTAGTATCAATGAAAATTGGTGGTCCAGCTGGAGTTGCAATTGGTACATTGTTATTAACCCTTGTGGTTTTGCTGTTTGCTGAATCAGCTCCAAAAACTATTGCCGCAATATTCCCTGAGAAAATTGCACTTCCAGCAAGCCGAGTTTATTACCCACTTGTTAAGATGATGACCCCTATTCTGAGCATTATTAATTTTTTTACGAATATCATTCTCAAAGCATTGGGTTCTGTTCCTAATCAAAATGATGAAAAACTATCAATTGATGAGCTGAAAACACTCATTCATGACGGTATGGCAAAAACATCCGTGGATAGACAGAAAATTATGATGGGTGTCTTGGATCTTGGAAATATAACAGTAGAAGATATCATGCTTCCGCATAATGAAATTCTAGGCATTGATCTCAGTGATTCGAGCGCTATTAATCAAAAAATAATTCAACAGAATTTTCATTCAAAATTACCGGTGTACCAAGACGTATTGGATAATATAAAAGGAGTTTTAGACCTACCGAACTTTCTAAAGAAAACAGACTTGAGCCTCTACAATAATGAGATGGTGCTAAATCATATACAACAGCCTTATTTTATCCCTGAAACAACCGCCCTGAGTCAGCAATTAATTGAGTTCAAGAAGAAAAAAGAAAAATTAGGCTTTGCGGTTGACGAATATGGAAACATCCAAGGCCTGGTAACAATTGAAGATATTTTCGAAGAAATTGTTGGTGACTACCTTGAAGAAACTAAAAAATTAAACAACGAAATGCGACCACGAAAAGATGGAGATTACTTTATCGTCAATGCTGCATCAAACATTAGATCGTTAAACAGAATGATGAATTGGAATATCCCTATTGAAGAGGCTAAAACAATGAATGGCGCCATTTTAGAAAAGCTCGGTTACATACCTGACAATGGGACTGAAATTGAGCTGGGAAATTACAAGATCAACATTGTCCAAACAAAAGAAAATGCAATCAAAACGCTCAGGATTAAAGAAGTTGACCCTGAGTATAAGTTAAAAGCAGTCTAACGAGTAAGTCTTAGTATTCCTTATACCCTTGGATATAATTTTCAAACTTGGTGTATTGGCCTAAGAAGGTTAGATAAAATTTCCCAATGGGACCGTTTCTCTGTTTTGCCACATTGATTAACGCTATTCCCTTCTCGTCTGTCTCTGGGTTATAAACTTCTTCACGGTATATAAAAGCAATTACATCTGCATCTTGCTCAATCGCGCCAGACTCCCGAAGATCGGATATTATAGGGCTTTTATCTACTCTCTGCTCAACGCTCCTATTCAATTGTGATATAGCAATTATTGGAATACTCAGTTCTCTTGCTAAGGCTTTGAGGTTCCTGGAAATCTCTGAAATCTCTGTCGCCCTGTTTTCCTTACTTCCAGGCACGTGCATCAATTGGAGGTAATCAATAACAATTAATGACAAGCCTTTTTCCCTCTGTATTCTTCTGGCTCGAGATCTTAATTCGACAGGAGTTAAGGACGGGGTGTCGTCAATATAAATTGGCATTTCTTTCATTTGCAGTATTGCACCATCTATTCGATCCCAATCTTTGTCCTTCAGCTTTCCAGATTTTAGTGAAGTTTGATTGACTCTGCCAAGTGACGAAATTAACCTGAAAGCAAGTTGCTCAGCACTCATTTCTAAACTAAAGACAGCTACAGGATTATTGTCAGCAAGAGCTGTGTGTTCAGCTATGTTTAGAGCCAATGCTGTTTTCCCCATTGAAGGGCGACCTGCGATTATAATCAATTCACCCTTTTGAAACCCTGTAGTAAGTTCATCCAGTTTCCTAAAACCACTTGATATCCCAGTAAGACCACCGCCTTTTTGGGCTCTCTTATCTAATTCATCCATGAGGTGCTTGACAGTCTGGTTTAATTCCAAATAAGAAGAATTTCTGGTCCCTCTTTCTGCGATCTCAAATATTCTTTGTTCGGCTAGATCAACCAACTCAGAAGGCGACCTATTCTCAGGCTTATAAGCACTTTGAGCAATATTATTGCTGATTATAATTAATTCCCTGAGTAGCGCTTTGTCTCTCACAATCTTGGCATACTCACCAACATTTGTTGTGCCTGCAGTGTTATCAACCAATTCACTGATGTACTGAATTGCTGGCACTACGCTAAATGTACCGGAACTATCCAACCAATCAGAAACAGTTAAAAGATCGGTTAACTTTTGATCTTCTGAAAGTTTTTGGATGGCAGTAAAAACTGCTTTATTCTCTGGATGATAAAAATCTCGCTCAGTAACTATGTTTGCTATTTTGTCGTATGCCTGACCTTCTGGATCTAGCATCATTCCACCAAGTAAAGCTGCTTCAGCAGCAGTTGAATGAGGTGGTAAGGTTAAGTGTCCTAAGGATTCTATTTGTGGTTGTGATTGAGCAGTTGTTGCCATTTATTCTGATTCTTCGATAATTTCTTCGTTTTTATTTTCTTCCTCGATATTATCGACTTCTTCTTCTAAATCCAAAGTATTTTTAATTGCGACTTCTCCTCCTACGACATTTACCAGAATTACAACTTGAATTTCTGGGTGAAAAATGAGTGTAACTTCGTGTTCCCCAATTGATTTAATGGGCCCATCTGGAAGATTAACTTCACTCCTCTCAATTTCTTTCCCCATACTATTAGCACTGTTGACGATGTCGATAGTGCCAATGGAACCGTAAAGGTTACCCTGTTCTGTGACATTGGCTTCAATCGTTAATCTTAAGTTTTCAAATTCCTTAGAGCGTGCTCTTATCAATTCTTTTTCTGCTTGCTGCTTGCGCTCAAGTTCTTCTTTCTCTTGACCCAAAATTCTCAAATTCTCAGGTGTAGCATAAGCAGCTTTCCCAGTCGGGATAAGATAATTTCTTCCGTAACCGGGTTTAACTGTGACTACGTCACCTATTTCACCAAGGTTTTTGATTGTTTCTTTTAAAATAACTTCCATTAAATTTTTCCAGAAAAATTCATTGTGCGTTAAGAGTGTTTATCTGTAAAAGGCAGCAAAGCCAAGAACCTAGCGCGCTTGATCGCGGTCGCCAATTGCTTCTGATAGTGGGTTTTTGTTCCAGTAACTCTACTTGGTATAATTTTCCCAGCTTCAGTGATATATTTCTTCAAAGTGCCAATATCTTTGTAGTCAATTTGATCAACTTCTTCGGCTGTAAATTTGCAGTACTTATTGGTATTTCGTTTGATAAATCTTTTTCTTTTAAACTTTTGTTTACTTTTAAACCTTCTCATCGCCGTCTTCCTCTTTTTGTGTTGCTGATATTAGCGTATCTGATTCATTCAAATCAGTGACAGATTTAACTCCTAAGTCTTTATTGGTGTCCTGATCTGTAGTTTCAGCTAATTTCATGTTGTCTTGTTGGTCGGCAGTTTTGCCCTTATCCCCAATTTTAGGGCCAATTTGTTTTCGCTCTGCATCCTTATTATGCAGTAAGAAGAGCTTGGAAGGAGTGGTTTCAGCTTTCGTCATGCGAACAATTAAATGCCTCATAATTGAATCATTGAATTCAAACGAGGATTCAATTTCTGACAAGGTTTTACCATCGCATTCAAGATTCATAAGAACATAATGAGCCTTGTGCATGTCTTTAATGGTGTAGGCCAACTGAAGGCGCCCTATATCTTCAACCCTATGGACGTTGCCTCCATTTTTAGTCACCAGGTCTTGATAACGTTTCAACATATCAGACAACTGGTCACTCTGATCGGGGTGTACTAGCAGTACTACTTCGTAATGTCTCATGATTCACCTTATGGTTTACAGCTACCTTTAATTCAATCAAGTGCAGCAAGGATTATAACAAGCTAAACTGTTCTTAATGTGAGCAGAATCCTACTTGAAATCATCGATTTATTCAAACTAAATAAGAAGATCTTTGACGAACAACTTCGTACAAAAGAACTCCAGTAGCTACTGAGACATTTAAACTCTCAATTTGACCAATCATCGGTATTGAAACCATGTAGTCGCAATGCTTTGCTGTTAGAGACCTCATGCCTTTGCCTTCTGAACCAACAATTATTGCCATCGGACAAGTGTAATCCGCTTCCCAATAGTTTGAATTGGCTTGATCAGATGTTCCAAAGACCCAAACACCTTGTTTTTTCAACTCTTTCAAAAATCGTACTAGATTTGGGATTTCTGCAATTTGCATGAATACTGAAGCACCCGCCGACACCTTGCTTACGACAGGAGTGTTTTTGACAGTTCTATTTCTTGGAATAACTATCAAATCCACCCCTGAGGCATTTGCTGTTCTCAAACAAGCACCAACATTTCTTGGGTCTTGCAATCCATCTAAAATCAAAATCAGCGGTGTATCAATTGTTTCAATAAAGTTTAGTGCCGACTTTGAATCCAAATTTGTAGGTTGTTTTACTGCTGCTGCAATCCCTTGATTCTTGGGTGTTCCTGTGATCTGCTCAATCTTTTTTCCTGATACTCGTGTCAACAAAATTTGATGGTGCTGAATTAAGTCTATTAGTTTATTTAATCTTTTATTTGAAACACCGTCCTTTAAGAAAACCTCAATCAGTTGCTCTGGCTTGTATTTAAGAACATCAAAAACAGCGTTAATTCCATAGATGTATACTTTTTCATTCATAGGTTTTGGTACTTGCATAAATCATTTATCATTAATTATATCTTTTTAGCCGAGGTGGCGGAATTGGTAGACGCGCTGGCCTCAGAAGCCAGTGGGGGAAACCCCGTGGAGGTTCAAGTCCTCTCCTCGGCACATTGCAAAATGCGAGGGCGTGATTTACATCAGGCGAATAAGTCTTCAAGGATAATATTGTCTTTTCTGTCAGGGCCGGTAGATATAAGGACAATTTTCTTAGATAAAATAGATTCAATAGCGTGAATGTAATCTTGAGCTTCTATGGGCAAATCTCGAAAATTTCTAATACCTGATGTTGGTTGGTCCCAACCCTTAAATTCTCTGTAAATTGGTTTACATCGCTTTAATTCATCACTAGAAATTGAGGGAAATGAAGTAAATATTTTACCGTTATAATCGTATTCAACCGCAATTGATATTTTTTCCAATCCATCAAGAACATCCAATTTTGTGAGACAAAAATGTGAAATACTGTTGTTTATTATTGATTTTTTTACCGCCACTGCATCCAACCATCCGCATCTCCTTGGCCTGCCAGTTGTTGCACCAAATTCAACACCAACTCTACCCAAGTGTTCGCCACTTTCGTCTTGGGTTTCTGTAGGGAAGGGCCCTGAGCCCACCCTGGTTGTGTATGCCTTTATGATGCCGAGCACGTGCTTAAAATCTCTCGGTCCTAGCCCCGTTCCAGTCGATGCCGCTCCTGCAACCGTATTTGAGGAGGTAACGTATGGATACGTTCCATGATCAATATCAAGCATTGTTCCCTGTGCGCCTTCAAAAAGGATGTTTGCATTGGAATTATTGATTGAATCTAAAAAAAGAGCTGTATCTTTAACATATGGTTTAACTTTATCCGTGTAAGACAACCATTCATCACCTACAGCCTGAACATCCAAAGGTTTTGCTTTGTAGTAATTGACCAACAAAAAGTTATGAAACTCCATCAAGCGATTTAGTTGTTCTAAAAATCGTTCTGCATCAAACATATCTGACAAATGGATGGCTCTTCTAGCTACTTTGTCCTCATAAGCAGGCCCTATTCCTCGACCGGTAGTTCCAATTGCTTTTGATCCAAGAGCCTTTTCTTTGGCATTATCAAGAGCAATGTGGCTGGGGAATATTAGGGGGCATAATGTACTGATGTGTAACTTATGATCTATGCTAACTCCCTTTTTTTGGAGTAAAGTTATTTCATCAAATAAGGTCGGGAGATGCAACACCACTCCATTGGCAATGACGCAGTCAACGTCATTAAAAATACCTGAGGGTATGAGATGGAGAATGGTTTCATCTCCTTCAATAACCAAAGTATGACCGGCATTGTGGCCCCCCTGGAATCTGACAACAGCAGTACTCTGTCTGGTTAGAAGGTCGATGATTTTGCCTTTACCTTCATCACCCCATTGAGCTCCAATTACGATGATTGAGTTAGCCAAGATCTATCCTTAATTTAGAGAAGATACAGTATCAGCGCCCCTGACATTAACAAAAAAAAGCCTATTCCTCTTAAAGTACCTTCACCCAGATCTTCCAGCTGTGATGCAGCTTTCTTGAACAATTGAGGCGAGATGAAAGGAATAAGCCCTTCGAATATCAGCAAAAAGGCCAACCCAATTAATCCCTCTGTTAACCCCATATCAGTTTTTTTTTGACAGGTTATTCTGGAATGGTTGACTGATTCAGGTACCGAAAGAAATCCCCTTTGGCATCCAAAACCAGAATGTCATTGCCAGTCCCGATTGATTTCTTATACGCTTCCATGCTCCTAGTAAAAGAGTAAAATTCACTATCCTTTTGGTACGCAGCGGCGTAAATCTCAGTCTGTCTTGCGTCACCTTCGCCTTTGATGATTTCAGAATCTCTGTATGCATTAGCCAATGTGACGGTAACAGTTCTATCTGCTTCGGCCTTGATTCTTGCAGCGGTTTCTGAGCCTTGCGCTCTCAATTCAGATGCAAACCTTGCTCTTTCTTGTCGCATCCGATTGTATACCGATTCACTGACGTCGTCTGAGAGCTCGATTTTTTTGACTCTAACATCGATCAGTTCGATGCCCAGAGTTATTGCATTTAAGGCTGTCCGCTCGAGCATGTCAGCCATGATTTCTCTCCTCTCTTCTGAAACCACTTCAACGACGGTTCGTTTGGCAAATTCCGCCCGAATCCCGTCTTTAACTGTTTCCAACAACCGTTGTGCCGCAACCAATTCATCACCGCCTGTTGACCGATAATATTGCTGCACATCATTGATCTTCCATTTAATAAAGAAATCGACATATAAATTTTTCTTTTCCAATGTCAGAAATAATTCTTGAGGATTATTGATGGTTAAAATCTGTTTGGGATACTTTTCTGCATTATTTATAAAGGGAACTTTGAAATGCAACCCCGGCTCATAATCCGTCCTAATCACTTCACCAAATCTAAACTTCAGTGCCAATTCTCTCTCATCCACAATAAAGACACTGTTGAGGGCTACTATGATAAAAACGACCAGAGAGATAATTAAGATGTTTTTCATTGTCTGAACCTCTCCCTAAGCCTTGCAAGCTCTGTTGATCTGTTCGTTTGATTTTGACTGCTTTGGGATAGTGGTTGCCCTCTAGAATCTGTCTCGTTTTCTTCTTTTTTGCCATGCTCAATTAATTTATCTAGTGGCAAATACATTAAATTACCGCTGGCTTCGGAATGTAAAAGAACTTTGTTTGAGTTCCCGTAAACGGTTTCAATTGCCTCAATGTAGAGTCTCTCCCTAGTCACTTTGGGAGCTTTTTTGTACTCAACCAGCAATTTGTCAAATCGAGCTGCCTCACCTTCGGCATCTGCAACCACCATCTCCCTGTAAGCCTCCGCTTCCAGAATCATTTTAGACGCTTCACCGCGAGCCTTAGGGACAACATCATTTGCGTAAGCTTCTGCTTCAAAAGCGATCCTTACCTCGTCTTCTCTTGCTTTGATCGCATCTTGGACAGCAGCTTCTACCTGCAAGGGAAAATTGGCATCCTGGAGGTTTACTTTTGTCACAACTATACCGGTGCCATAACTGTCCAGTGTCTCCTGAATCAATTCTTGAGTCAGCAAGGCTGTTTCTGTCCTGCCTTCAGTCAATATAAAATCGAGATTACTCTTACCAGCAACTTCACGGATTGCACCTTCACTAACTTCACCGAGTGTTTCTTCTGCATCTCTTACATTGAAAAGGTAATCGACTGCATTGGCTTTCCGGTACTGAACAACCAAGTCAACGACAACGATATTCTCATCGGAAGTCAACATCGTGGTTTGCTGTTTGAATCGATTAACTACATTAACATTAACCACTTCAACCGTTTCAATGGGCCAGGGAAGATGCCATTTCAGACCCGGCATTGTTGTTTGGGAGTATGCCCCGAATCGAAGTTCAACCCCACGTTCCGAATCATCAATTTGATACAGTCCTGAAAGTACCCATACAAAAAGAATCATCAACCCTATAAGCAGGACAGGCGGTTTTTTTCTCCGCTTTCCTGAACCAGATGTTTTCACCCCAAAAAGTCTATTGAATCGTTTTTGCCATTCTTCGACAATTTGATCAAGATCAGGTACTTGACCTTTATTTGGGTCCCAGGGGGATTTTCCGTTTCCTTGATCATCCCATGCCATAACTATTTGTAACTCCTGTTTTTTGATGGTTTCGCAGATACTTCGGCTAGTGTACCTTTTACCACCTTAATGTTTATATTTTTTTTCAACTTATTTAAGTTTAGCTTGTCGATTTCAACCTCTAATTCTAAATTATTTTCGTTGGTAAAACACTCCTCAATCACATTGGAGTGTGAAAATATCAAGGCCCTCTCTCTCGACTGTTCTAATCCTATTTGTAAAACTACCCTGACCGGTTCTGGTTTAATATGTTTGGAAATAATAGCTAACAAAGGATCGATACCAGTGCCTTCTTTGGCGGAAATTTCAAGATGTGTCTTGTCATCAATAATACCTATATTTTGTTTCAATAAATCGGTTTTGTTATAAACATAAATTGTTGGTATTTGGTCAGCTCCAATTTTGCTCAATACCTCATTCACAGACTTTCTGTGGTTATGCACATGCCTGTCAGTAGCATCCAATACATGGATTAATAGATCTGCACTGACAACCTCTTCAAGAGTCGACAAAAAAGCATCAATCAATTCATAAGGCAGATCTTTAATAAAGCCTACTGTATCACTCAGAATGGCTCTCCTTTTATGAGGCAGCTTTATTAACTTAAAGGAGGGATCAAGTGTGGCAAATAATTTATCTTGGACCAAAATATTTGCACCAGTCAACTTGTTAAACAAAGTAGATTTTCCAACATTTGTGTAACCCACCAAGGCTACACTTTTCATGATTTTGTTCCTCGATTTCCTTGTTGTTTGTCTCTGAGTTTCAATACTTTTTAGTCCCCTTTTGATCGATTTAATTCTTTTCTGAATCAAGCGTCGATCGGTTTCAAGTTGAGTTTCTCCAGGACCGCGCAAACCGATTCCGCCTTTTTGCCTCTCCAAATGCATCCAACCTCTAATTAACCTTGTTGAAAGATGATTCAACTGAGCCAACTCAACCTGTAATTTACCCGTCTTGGTAACGGCCCTTTGAGCGAAAATATCAAGGATAAGTCTGGTCCTATCAATCACCCGGCAACTAATAGCTTGTTCTAAATTCCTTTCCTGGGAGGCAGTCAAGGAATGATTAAAAACCACCAAATCACTGCACTTGGTAGCAACTTTTTTTGTAATTTCTTGAATTTTACCCGCGCCTATTAAACTGCGTCGATAAAACCGCCGACTATCAACGTATGTGATGTCATTAATGGCTGCTCCTGCTGAAAGTACGAGTGAGAAAAATTCTTCAATATCCGATTCAATCGAGCCCTTTGCTGAATTTATGATTACCAGATGTGTTCTAGTTGTGTTGTCATTGGATGCAATCATTTTTATATTGATCAATTAGTTTAAAAATTGAGACACTCTGCCTTCAATATCGACCTCAGATTTCCGGTGCAAAGGATCAACAACCAAACTATCTGGATCAGACCGAAGCCATGTAAGCTGTCTTTTTGCCAGCCTTCTTGTCGCCACAACAGCTTTGGCCCTGGCCTCATCAAGGCTGCACTTGTTTTCAATGAATTCACAAATTTGTTTGTAGCCTACAGACTTCATGGAGTTGTGGGACGAAGTCAGAGAGTTTTTAGACAAGAGATGCCCTACTTCGGAAACTAAACCCTGATCCAGCATTGCATCAAAACGATTCTCAATACGCTTGTAGAGAATATCCCTTTTACTTGGAACTAAGGACAAATTAAGCCGTTGATAATCGATTGGTTGTTTATGCTCACCATGGAAACTGGAAATTGGCTTGCCTGTAATTCGGTGGACTTCTAGGGCTCGTTGGATTCTTTGTTTATCTGAGGGATCTATTTTTTTTGCAGCAGTGGGGTCAATCCTTTGAAGTTCCTGATGCAATTTTGCCCAGCCATTTGCTGCTGCCTCGGAATCTATTTGCTTTCTAACCGTGGGATTGGCACTTGGTAATTGTGAGATTCCTCGCTCTAGGACTCTAAAGTACATCATGGTGCCACCAACCAAAAAAGGTATCTTGCCCTTTCTAATGATCGATTGAATCACCTGTTGTACATCTTGATAGAACTCTCCTGCGGAATAATTTTCGGTAGGTTCGCAAACATCGATCAAATGATGAGGACACAATTTTAACTCCTCAGAAGTGGGCTTTGCCGAACCTATATCCAAGCCTTTGTAGACCATAACGGAATCAACACTGATAATTTCCAGTGGATGGTTTTTAACCAATTTGAATGCGTGATCGGTCTTACCACATGCGGTTGGACCTTTGAGCATAATAATTTTATTTTCCATCAAAAATCTGATTTACCCTGTTCATTGGGTAAATGCAGGCAAGACGTGTTCCCCTATAATTGTGAGTGCCTCCATTGGATCGTCATGCAAGCGGAGTGAGAGCTGGGTCTGACCTGCTTCCTCAAATCTTTTAAACCTTTCTATTTCCTTATCCAGATCCTCCAAGCCACCGGTTGAAGTCAAGACTTCACACAATCTATTTGCCAGTTTCCCAGGGATGTTTTTGATGTTCCCTGAACGATCAAACCAAGCATCAACGAAGGACTGAAAATTATCTTCTACAAGCTTGCACTCCTGCGGGTTTAAATAGAGGCTCAAAAGTTCAGATTCTAGCTTTCTCGCTCGCCAAGCCAATTCGCGTCGAGATTCACGATAGGCTTCTTCTCGATCACGCTTAATATGCCAAGCCCAGAAACTATTAATGTGAACATTTTGATCTGCTTTTACTCTTCTGCTAATACCTATTTTTATATTCTCAATCGCAGAATCTATAATTTCAGGGGGCGTTGCACCGATGTAGACACCATCTGCAACTCGTCCCTCCATTCTCATCATCATATGTCTGTAAGCGGTACCGTACACAATTGGTCTACTTGACTTCGCCCATGCGTAATCGCAAGGAAAATTGACACTGAATATTTCACCATGGTAAGGATCTTGCAACTGATTGTTGCAAGCTGCGAGAATAATTTCAATGGACTCTCGAACTGCCAAAACTATTTTTTCAGGCACCTTTAACCCCATCGCGGTGATGTTTCCCTCCCCTGCACCAACAGCTATTTGCGCACGGCCATTGCTAAGCTCATTAAGGGTTAACAAGGTGTTGGCAATTTTTAAAGGATGCATTTCCAAAGGGCTTACTGCCAAGGGTCCAAATTTCAGTTTACTGGTTGCTTGCGCTAACGGCACTAAACTTAAAAAACCATCCCAATGAGAAAAATAGTTGGAAGTCCAAAGAGCCCGAACGCCATAATCTTCTGCGACAACCCCAAGCTCCTTTATTTCTGTGGGTGTTAAATCAGGCTCTAGTATGATGTCTATGTCCATAAACTACTTTTCATTCTAATTGGTCCTGACAATCCTTTTTCTGCTCTCAGTGGTATAGTGCTTGATTCCTTTAAGAATCGCTTCAGCTATTTTCTGCTGGTTGATTGGATCGATTAAAAATTTTTCATCTCCGGAATTTGACAGGTAGCTTGTTTCAATCAGGATCGAAGCCATTTCATTGGATTGGAGAACCACAAAAGCCGCTTGTCTCACGCTTAATTTCCTCATCCTAGTAACTTTCTTAAGTTCTTTTATTACGGCGTCTCCAACCACTAAGCTTTGGTCAAATGCGGTCACCTCGTTTGCAGTTCCACCACTTAATTGAACAACAGCCTTTGAGTAGCGTTTTACATGGTACATTGCCGACCATTTACCATCTTTTGGAATTTTAGCAGCATCAGACAAAGCATAAACAGTGGCTCCACGAACCCTTGGGTCTCTAAAAGCATCGGCATGAATGGAAATAAATAAGACGGCTCCAGCTCTTTTTGCTTTATCAAGACGCTCATTTAAAGATGCTATCTGATCGCAAGATTTCTTATTTTGGGGACATGGAAAATAATCGTCATCTCTAGTCAAAAAAGCACTCATATTTTTTTCAGCATTGATCAAACTTACTAAGCGCTTTGCAATTTTCAGGACAAGGTGTTTTTCTTTAATATTTTTGCCAGCAGCACCTGGATCTTTTCCCCCATGCCCGGGATCTATGGCGATGACCATTTTTGACTGATTGATACTGCTCATGGCAATTTTTTTACTGCCTTCGTACATGTTCTTCAGGTCAATAACCAATCTGAAATCCTGGTCGCTACTGGCTGGTATTGTCATTCCTTGATATAGGACAATGTCTCTGGTTTCAACCACAACCCTTAATTTAGTTGGGCTATTTTTTGCAACCCTAACATTGCTGATCAAGCCCTTGCCTTTGTGTGTGGATTCCAGTTTAGTGATTTTACTAGCTTTATATAAATCGATTACAACTCTGTTGGGTCGATTTAAGGTAAAAATTTTATACCTAGTCTGTTTGGATAAATCAAGAACCAGTCGAGTATCAGTATCGCTGGCACTAATTCTTATATTTTTTAAAATCGATTCGGCAGTTGATGCACTGGATGCAAAAGCAATCAGAGCCAAGCATAGAAATAATGAATAGGTTTTTCTGTTTTCGTTTATAGCCTTACCAAGTTTTATTTTTCTAAGCTAATAACTTTACTTTAGCCAACAATTAAGAATATTTCCTAGTTTTTTAGAGTTGCAAGCTACATCTGGGATTCTTTGATTCGACAATTGGCCAAGAGAAAATATTATTTCCAAATCTGGAGGTAATATATCTGGCACACCTCTTTCCGGCCATTCAATGAGAAAGATAAATGGATTGGATGAGACTGGCTCCTCGTGCAACTCCAGTTCAATAATCTCTTTTCTGGTATCAATACGATAGAGATCAATGTGGTAGACATCGTAAACTCGTGTGTTGTATATTTCGATCAGTGTGTAGGTTGGGCTCGTTACATTCCCTAGAAAACCCATGCCATCAAGAAATCCCTTGGCGAAAGTAGTCTTGCCAGAACCTAAATCACCTTTGAGATAAATAACAGAGGACTTCACTGGTGAGTTGCAAAAACACTCGGCTAGCTTGAAACCAAAATTCTTGGTTTCTGATTCACTCAATAACGGTTTCATGGATTTAAGTGTTGCTTTAAATATTTGAATAAATCCGTAGCAATAAGCCCCCTTTCTCCATCTCCTGCAGCAAGATCACCGGCAGTAGCATGGGCATTTGCAGCAATTGCAGCAAGCAATTGGTGGTCAATATTTTCAAATTGACCCAGTAAACCAGCAACTACTCCGGTCAAAAGATCACCCATTCCAGCTGAGGCCATACCAGGATTGCCGGCACGAACAAGGTAAGGTATCTGATTTGGGCCTCCTACCAAGGTATTGTTCCCTTTTAAAACGATTGTCCCGCCATATTTCTTGACTAGCTTATCCAGTGAATCCAATCGTTGAGATTGAATTACTGGATTGATGACACCAAGCAATTTCGCTGCTTCCCCTGGATGAGGCGTTAAAATCCAGTTCTCCCTTTTTCTAGGGTTTTGAGACAAAATATTTAGCGCGTCAGCATCTACAACAACGGGTAAATCAGATTCGAGAACACGCTCAAGTAAATTTTTAGCCCAGTCACCTAAACCCAAACCTGGACCCACAGCGATCACCGTGGCTTTAGCTATCAAGTCACCAATTTTATCTGGATTATCATCCAATGAGTGGCACATCACTTCGGGTCTGAGTTTTGTGACAATGGACACATTGCTTGCCCTAGTAGCCACACTTACTAAACCCGCACCAGACCTAAGGGCTGCTTCAGCAGCAATTCTAACTGCACCACCCATTCCATGATCACCACCAACCACAAGAACATGACCAAAACTTCCTTTGTGAGATGAAATGGGTCTTTTGGTTAAAACTGTTTTAGATAATTTTTCAGTGACAACAGTCATGGAAGGTTTTGCTGATTGGTAGCATTTCTCAGGTATATTCAAATTAGAAAAAAATATTTCGCCAGAGCACTCAGGGCCTGAATTTAAAAACAATCCTTGCTTATGGCCGACAAAGGTTGTTGTGACCTTTGCAGAAATTGAATCCCCCATTTTCTCCCCAGTATTGGCATTTAAACCAGATGGGATGTCAAGAGCTAGAACAGGGATTGGCGAACGGTTAATCGCTTGGATGGACTCGAGAAAAATACCATCCACCCGTCGGTTCAATCCAATACCAAATATTGCATCAACAATTAAATCGGCAGAAAAATCAAGATTCCTATCCCAAGGAATCAATTGACCACCCATGTTCGTATATTCTTGATACGCTTGAAGGGCATTTCCTTTGAGTTTTTCCGGTGAAGACAAGGAAATAACATGAATTTTCTTTCCTTCATTTAATGCCCTGACAGCAAATAAATAGCCATCACCAGCATTATTACCAAGGCCACAAAAAACAACAATAGAAGCAGTGTCAGGATAAAACTCAATCACTTTATCGTAGGCGAAATCTGCAGCTTGCCTCATCAACACGAATCCTGGAATGGCTGATAGTTGCATTGCCAAGTTGTCTATCTTAGAGACTTCTGCAGCTGGATATACAAAATTGTCTGAAATCGTCATACTAATTATTATACTTCGCTGAACTGTAAAACTCTCTTAGGGAAAGAAAAGAATGCAAGATCCAAGTGCGGTGAAAAAACTTATTCAAGGGTGGTCAGAAGAACTTGGCTTCGATGGCATTGGGGTTGCAGGAATTGACATAAATGAGGACGAAAAACATTTAAACGAATGGCTCAAAAACAAATTTCATGGCTCTATGAATTACATGGAGAAACACGGGTTAAAACGATCCCGTCCAGATCAACTACTCCCTGGAACTATTAGGGTAATTTCATTGAAAATACACTACTTTTCAAGAGATGCAAAAAAAGCTCAGAATTTATTAGAAAACGATGGAATTGGATACATTTCAAGTTATGCATTGGGGTTTGATTATCACGAAACTATTAGAAATAAACTTAAAATTTTAATCGGTAAAATTAGGGAATTTTCAAAATTACAAGGGCAGAATTACTTTGTAGACACTGCACCGGTTCTGGAAAGAGCATTGGCAAGGAATGCAGGTTTGGGTTGGATCGGAAAAAACACAAACCTGATTGATAAATCCAATGGATCTTGGTTCTTTCTGGCTGAGGTATTTACCGATATTCCTTTGCCTCTTGACCGGCCCTCAAAAAATCATTGTGGCAGCTGCACAGCTTGCATCGATATTTGTCCAACTCAGGCAATTGTTGGACCTTATCAACTTGATGCAAGGAAATGTATTTCTTACTTAACCATAGAAAATAAAGAATCCATCCCTATTGCCATGAGAAAATCCATTGGCAATAGAATTTTTGGTTGCGACGATTGCCAAACAATCTGTCCTTGGAACAAATTTGCAAAAAAAGTCAGTGAGCGAGATTTTTTACCTAAAACCAACCTCTTGGATCAACCGTTGGAAAGGCTATTTCTTTGGTCTGAAATGGAATGGAAAAAAAATACACAAGGGACCGCTCTGCAAAGACCCGGTTACTCGGGTTGGCTTAGAAATATTGCTGTGGCCCTGGGCAATGCTAAAACTACTGAACGTGCACTAAGTGCACTAAAATCAAGGGCAAATGAAAAATCCGCTATGGTCAGAGAACATGTTGTATGGGCCTTGGAACAGCATAAAGAAAAAATGAAATTGATAAGCTGATTGTTTCGAGTACCTATGGCAGTACGGTCGCAACAGAATTGAAAAAGTGCTTACCGTGTTTCACACTGACGACTTCTTCGTACAACATATTAAAGTGCTCATCATTGTGAATCGGATCGATGCTTTCTGCATTGACAACCAGCAAAGGTGCAGCATCGTAATCATAGAAAAACTTTGCATAAGAGTCGGCCAGTTTTTCTAGGTAGCTTGCATCTATCAAGTTGTCAACCGATCTTGGTCTATTGTTTATACGTGAAATCAATACGTCAACGGGTGCCTGCAAATAAATAACCAAATCTGGATTAGGTGGATTGATCTGCAGTGATTCCTTGACCTGCTTATAGAGATGCAACTCCTCGGCGTTTAGGTTCAATTCTGAAAAAATGGAATCTTTCTCGAACAGAAAATCAGCTATGCTTATGTCTGAGAAAAGGTCTTCTTGATTAATACTCTCCAGTAGCTTGGCTCTTTGAAACAAGAAAGATAATTCTGTGGGCAAGGCATTTGATTTGGGGTCAATATAAAAATTCTCTAAAAAAGGATTTTTCTCTGGCTCCTCTAATATTAATTTGCCACCAACATGGTCTGCTAGCCGCTGTGCTAGGCTCGTTTTACCCACACCTACTGGACCTTCAATTGCAACAAATCTTGATTCAAGTTTCAGTGGTACAACCTTTACCATAATCTTTATAGTAGCAAAATATTTAAAGTTCTAGTTTCTTTATATTGGACTGATTTATTTATTTTAACCCGTAACTTACTTAATCCAAACAAAGCACAACCAATTTTGAGTTGGCGGCTTGCATCGATGGGTTTTACAAATAATTGGTTATACTTTTATAATGCCCTAACGCTCCCTTCGTCTAGTGGTAAGGACGCTGCCCTCTCAAGGCGGAAACAGGGGTTCAACTCCCCTAGGGAGCGCCAGATAGGATTGGTTATTGCTCGTTTCCCAATCTGCCGTAAAATGTCATGCGTGACGACTCTGATAACTCGATACCCGGCTGTGAATTATAGGCAAGCACAGCCAGTACCCGAGTCTGCTGTCCTTGGACCGGTGTCACCCGGTGAATAGATTCCCGGCCACGAAATAACACCAGCGTGCCCGGATCCATTCTGAGGTCTTGCGGTTCCCGTTCATCGTCAAGTACTTGCCGAACAGCTTCGAAGTCCAGGTCACCGCTCGTCGTGTAACGTAGGTCACGAACGTACTGAAAATCACCACCCATTGCTGACTGCTGAAGCAGCAGTGTTATCGCAAAGGACGAGTTGTCAAAATGCCACGCCAATTCCTGTCCTTCACTCGCATAGTGAATGTTGATCGACGATAGCGGATCTGCATACTCATACAGTGCATCTTCGCCAAGGACGGCAGATAAAAAATCGCGAAATTCTACGGAGTCATATAGAGTCCTGAGTAAAGATTCGTCAGGTATCTGGTCGTCGGTAATACAACCTTTGGACGACACCAGCTTGCGGTTTCGCGGATGGTCGGCTGAATAATTCTCATCCTGCGGTGTCACGTAAACGTTGTGTTCTTGCACGCAATAATACGCAAGGTGTTTATTTATAAGGGCTTCCTTACGGACTAACTCTACTGCCTGAGATCTCAGAAAGTTGGCGAGTAAAAGGCAACCACTGTTCTCCAGTACCTCACGACAACCAGCTCGAAACTCAGTGTCAGTTAATGCGAACTGATTAAGGTTAACAATGTCCTTAATATTTAGCTCCGGCGTATCATTCACTTTTGTCAAACAGGGATAGGGTTTCTTTAACGCTTGCGGGTGCTTCTATGCCAAAGTGCTTATAAGCTTGAAATGAAGCTGTTCGACCTCTAGAGGTTCTAAGTAAAAAACCTCTTTGAATTAAAAAAGGCTCTATGACGTCTTCCAATGTTCCGCGTTCCTCACCGATTGCTGCAGCAATGGCGTCTATGCCCACAGGACCACCACCAAATCTTTCGATAATTACCAATAAAAACTTTCTATCCAATAAGTCAAACCCATTTTCATCTACTTTCATCAACTCCATCGCATCAGCAGCTACCTGTTGATCAATACTTCCATCTGCCTTAACCTCAGCATAATCTCTGGCCCGACGCAATAATCGGTTGGCTATCCTCGGTGTCCCTCTGGCTCTGGACGCAATTTGTTGTGCCCCTATGTGATCAATGTCAATTTTTAAAATCCCTGCAGAACGTTTTACAATAGTATTTAACTCCTCAAAATTATAAAACTCCAGACGCTGTGAAATTCCAAAACGGTCTCTAAGTGGTGATGTCAGCGAGCCCGCACGTGTTGTTGCTCCGATCAATGTGAATGGGGTTAAATCCAATCGGATTGACCTTGCCGAAGGGCCTTCTCCTATGACAATATCAAGCTGATAGTCTTCCAGTGCAGGATAGAGAACTTCTTCAACAACAGGACTCAATCGATGAATTTCATCCACAAAGAGAACGTCGCGTTCTTCCAAATTAGTCAATATGGCAGCAAGATCACCAGGTCGCTCCAGTGCTGGGCCTGAGGTGTGTTTTAAATTAACACCCAACTCATTGGCTATCACATGTGCCAAAGTCGTTTTTCCCAATCCAGGTGGTCCAAATATCAAAACGTGATCAAGCGATTCTCCTCGGTTTTTAGCAGCCCTGATAAAAATATCCATCTGTTCTTTTACCGGCTCCTGACCTACATATTCGGTCAGATCCTTAGGTCTGAGCATTTGATCAATAGACTCTTCCCTGTCCCCTACCTCAGTTGAAATTATGCTATCAGTATCCAGCATGGCGATACCCTTAATTATTTATTTAAAGACTGCAAAGCTTGCTTCAAAAGTGCTTCTACAGTTAATCCATTGGAGTCAATTCCATCCAGAATTTTTCTTGCCTCCACACTTTTGTAACCCAAAGACGTTAAGGCATTATGAGCCTCCTGAATGATTCGAAGGTCTTTAGATTCAATAGCATCGTTTAGGGCTATATCTCCCATCTGGCCAACCTTATCTTTCATTTCAACCAATAGACGCTCTGCGGTTTTTTTGCCAATTCCAGGAAGATGAACCAACGTATCAACATCTTGCATTTGAACGCTCCTGATGAAACCTTCAACATTTATCCCTGATAATATTGTGAGGGCAAGTTTTGCGCCAACCCCACTTATTTTTATCAGGGCTCGAAATAATTTTCGCTCATCCTCAGTTATAAACCCATATAAAGTATGTTGATCTTCTCTGACTATCAAATGAGTCAGCAATTGAACAGTTTGATCGACTGATGGAAGCTTAAAACTTGTGGATAAAGGAATATAAACTTCATAGCCGATGCCGTTGACTTCTAAAAGAACCTCAGAGGGCTTCTTACTTATTATCAAGCCATTTAGAGAACCAATCATCTACTTAACGGTTTCATTTTTTTTGCCATTTCATAACTATGGGCATGGCAGATTGCTATTGCAAGTGCATCTGATTCATCAAGCCTAAGTTCCCTGTTTTTTATACCTAGGATGATTTTGACCATATATTGAACCTGCTCCTTTTCCGCAGAGCCCTTCCCTACAACTGCCTGCTTGACTTGTCTGGCTGCGTATTCATAAACAGTCAACCCACTTTTGAATGTGCCACAAATCGCAGCAGCCTTTGCTTGACCCAACTTTAGAGCACTGTCTGCATTTCGGTGCATAAAAACATTTTCAATTGCCGCCACATCAGGTTGGTTTTGTGCCATCAAAGTTTCAATTTCTTTAAAGATGACATGAAGCCTTTTATGAAATTCTTTCTCTTTGGTCACAATGACACCGCTGCCCACATAAATGGACTTATTACCCTGGGTGTCTATGATCCCATAGCCGGTTACTCTCGACCCAGGATCTATTCCAAATATTCTCATCAGTTTTCCTTACTAACCCATTGTATTCACGTTGTTTTAACCCATACGATCCAGAACTTCATCTGGTATCTCTGCATTTGAATGGACTGCCTGTACATCATCCAAATCCTCAAGTACATCCAAAAGCTTTAACATTGATTCAGCATGCTTAACACCTATGGAAACGCTGACCGAAGCCCGCATTGTAACTTCGGCTATTTCTGGGTTAATTCCTTCTGCAACCAGGGATTCCTGAACATTCAAAAAGTCTGTAGGATTGGTAATAATCTCAATTGATCCATCTTCATTAGATTCTATATCTTCCGCCCCTGCATCAATTGCGATCTCCATTGTTTGGTTCTTATTATTAACTGCAGTGAGTATCATTAACCCAACTTTTTCAAAAAGATACGAAACAGATCCATCAGATCCAAGGTTGCCACCAAATTTAGATAAAGCATGCCTGACTTCTGCGACGGTTCGGTTACGATTATCAGTCATACATTCAATCAGGATGGCAGCACCACCTGGGCCATAACCTTCATAAGTAACTTCTTCAAAATTGAATCCTTCTTCTTCACCAGAACCTCTTGAGATTGCACGATCAATATTTTCCTTAGGCATACTCTGTGATTTTGCTTTATCTATTGCTGCCCTTAGCCTTGGGTTGGCACTAGGATCACTACCGTATTTTGCAGCAACAGTAACTTCTCGAATCAGCTTAGAAAAGAGCTTACCTCGTTTTTTGTCTTGTCTCCCTTTTCTATGCTGAATATTAGCCCATTTACTATGTCCTGACATGAGTTTCTCAAGTGTTATTTATGTAATTTGTTATATGTTTACCTAACTTATCTACATGATAAACCATTGCATTACGTGGATGGTAGCAAAACCACTTGAATCCAATCTCTGACGAAAGAAACTTCTAATACAATTTAATTGTTGGGTTAATAAATATTGACTTATATTTAATGTTATATCTTATATTAATATTATATTTTATTGTTTTATATAGTTTTAATACATATAATTATAATTTATATAAGACGTTTTTTTTAGGTGTTTTTTATATTTATCACCTCGATTAAAAACCCCTACTGTTTTTATACAAACACCATTAAATACAGATAAGACAAAGGTCAGCAGAAAATAACGAGTAGAATTTTTAGTAACTGATGCGATTTTAAAAAATTGTCATATAAACAACAAAATTACTAAATTTCTTTAGCATTTTGAGGGCAATAAACCCCAGAAACAGTTGAAAATGCCTAAACTAGACATGATTTATTACTCTCCCCTACCCTTCAAACCCAATGAGCTAAGGTTTTTCCTCGTTTTTGAGTAGGTTATTTATGCCGATAAATTTCTAAGAGATCATGAAATATTTTCTTTTTTCATTAAAATCCCTTGAAAACCCTTAATTTATTGCCCTTAACTCAAGCTAGATTACAAATATCTTTACTAATCTCGACTTAGATTTGCTATCGAGTCAATAATTTCTCCATAATTTTGATAAAACTCTTTTGAATATCCCTCATCGAGCGTAATTGGTGTTTCTACATCCTTGGATAAATCTAATAAGCCGACGTCTACGTAAAAACGCAACAGGTTAATCAAACGATCAACATCCTTGATCTTATTGTAGCGATTAAACAATCCCCAATTTTGCACTGAGCCGGAAGTGGGATGATATTTGGTTATTCTTGTAAAGATAATATCGTTCTTTCGATCAACAAAAATATATTGACCGTATTTACCACTCGCATTAAAAATACTTCCTTCCTCATCATTTTTTGAAATCCACCAATGCAGAGAGTATCCCCTTTCGGAATCCGTCCACCATTGTGGGGTTGAGCCCCAAACCTGCGTGAAGGTTTCATCGACATAATCTTTTGAGATAATTTCTTCACCCTCCCAGTTGCCATTTCGTGAGAAAAGGAGTCCAAATTTCGAGTAATCTCTTGCGGACATATCAATGCAGCAATAGGTAAGAACATTCCCTGTCTCATCTCGCCATAAGGTAAAGTCGTTAATGCCAATTTTGCTAAAAATCCTCTCAACCAATAGCTCATCAGCCATTTTTCCTGTTGCCTTTTGTAAAATATCTCCAAGCAGCATCGAGTTGACATTGTTGTATTCAAAAAGAGTTCCCGGCTCTTTTTCCATCTCAATTTGTTGAGCGTACTCCAGCTGGTTTTGCAGAAAGAACATGTTCTCATGCTCATTCTCAGGGTACTCAAGGCCGCTGGTCATGTCTAACAGATCTCTGATAGTGACTTCAGATCTCTCATCGTTAAAGTAATCAAGATAGTGCCCTACTTTGTCATCAAGACTGCCAATCTCATCTCGATCAATTGAAATGCCTATAAGGGCTGCATAAAAACTTTTTGCCATGGACCAGGATGTGCCAAAAGAAGACGCATCAAATTCTTCTGCGTATCTTTCACCAATTAAATATCCATCCTTAATGAGCACCACGGCTTGGGTTGCGGAATCTGCAAACGAAAGATCAAAAAGTGTGTTTACCTTTTCCTCAGAAATATTGACTTCATTGGGGTTTTTTTGTATCCAGTCACCATTCGGAAATTCCAAAGATTCTGCAAACGAATTATCAAAAATAAAAAGTAGTAAAAATACAATCAAAGTTAGGACTTTATTTTTAAGTGTGAAAGTCATTTTTTCCTCACGATTACTAATAAGATATTGTTGGGTACCTTACAACAAATTGTTCCTCAGCAAATCAACAAATTGTTCCATGTTCATCTTCCTTGATCCTTTAACCAGTATCACGCTTTCCTCATCAAGCAAATCGGACAGCAAAGCCACAGGGAAATCCTCTGTTTCCTGAAGAGCGTAAACCTGGTCAAATTGAGATTTGTGGTCTTTCTGCTTTGCTGAGGGAATGAGATTTTGGAACTTTTTACCTTTTAAAAAAATCGCCTTAAGACCGTCCAGTCCTAAGGCTTGCTCTAGAATCTTGGCATGCTCAGTTTCAGAATATTGACCCAGTTCAAGCATATCACCCATTATTAATAGCTTGTTTTTAGGGTACGAGCAATTCGTAGCAAGGTCATTGATTGCCGAGGCGAAAGAATCTGGATTGGCGTTGTACGTGTCGTTGATCAATACATGTTTACCTATATGTTCAATGCCATATCTATCCGGCAATGGGGAATCAAACTCACAAATTCTCTCCATTGATTCTGAAAATTTCACGCCTAGTTCCCTGGCTGCTAATACCGCCATCAATGCATTGTGACAATTGTGCCTTGGCCCCAGGTTAATTTTCTTGGGAAATTGGAAATGTCTGGAACCAGAGCTCAAGGCCTGCTGGCAAGACAAGCCGAAATATCCTGGAACATTGCCTTCTTCCTGGCCTGAGACAATTTCGCAGCTCCAATCCTCAGTTAATAGTTTAGCCACTGAATCACGCTGTAGATTACGGTGTACTTTAGCCCCGAAGGTCTGGCTCATCCCCATAAGCTTAGCCGATTTACTCCAATCTTCAAAAGCGCCATCAATGAATGACCCATCCGCTGCAACACCATCCAGTAACTTCATCTTTGTCTCGATGATGTTTGCCTGGTTCCCAAAAATTCCAATGTGACTATTATTGATGTTGGTTATGGTGAGCACATCGAATTGTAAATATTCGCTGATCAAGTCAAAATCTCCCACTTTCCTCGCACCACACTCAAGCACAAGGAACTTGGTATCTGCTTTGAGTCTGAGAACCGTGAACGGAATTCCGAATTGATTGTTCTCGTTGTCTTTGGTTTTAATCGATTTTTTGTCAATAAGAATGTGCGCCACCATTTCTTTCAAGGTGGTCTTGCCGTTGCTGCCTGTAATCGCTAAGGTTTTTGGATTGACTTGTTGCTGCTGATGCCTAGCCATCTTCAGCAATGCCAGGTAAGTATCCTTAACAACTATACCTGTGTGGTTGATGATCTCGTCGGTAGATATGTAAGCTTCAGCTCCCGCTTCTAAGGCAGATTCACAAAAGTGATGGCCGTTGTATTTCTCACCACGCAAGGCCAGGAATAATGAATTCTTGCTGACATTTCTTGAATCAGTGGTTAAGTATTTGAATTGCTTATTTTCCCCAATGAGATTACCGTCAATTATTTTTGCTAAGGAAGCTAAATCATTTACCTGTATTAATTCAAACAATTTTAATCTCTTATGGACTTTTCTGGTGCCCCGGAGAGGATTCGAACCTCTGGCCCCCGGATTAGGAATCCGATGCTCTATCCTACTGAGCTACCGGGGCGTGGGAAAATTATAACACTAATCTTTCTTGGCTTAATTTGGTATCTTTTAAGCATGAGCAAAGACGTACACCTACATCTAATCGAAGTAAGCAAAAAACATTGTAAACCTCTGCAAAAACTACTCCAGAACAATGGCGTGATTGAAATCAATGTCCCCAAGAACCTGCCTCTGTTCGATTGTTTAGCTCAAACTGTGATTGAGCAACAACTTGCCTATGCTGCCGCTGAAACCATTTGGAAACGACTGAACAAGGCAGCCACCTCGGCCAATCAAACACTATTTCTGTTCTGCAACCAAAATAACCGAGCAACCCTTAAAAAGATCGGCTTGTCGGGAAATAAAATCAAAGCAATCTTGGGTGCCAGATCGGCAATAGAAAATGGTGACCTTAATGCTGAAAATTTATCAGTTATGAACTATGAGAAACTGCATCAAACTATTACTTCCCTCTGGGGATTTGGTAATTGGTCTGTGGACATGATTGCCATATTTTATTACGGGATGACCAACGTCTGGTCTGCTCAAGATCTGATATTAAATCGAGGAATTAAATCACTCTGTGAAAAAAGTGACTTGAGTCCAGAGAGTCTCTTGGAGTTGGTTGACCCTTATCAGTCCTATTTAGCACTGCATATTTGGCGAAGCAAAGATGCTAAATTCGACTGAATACTAAAGACGCATTGGCACCACCAAATCCAAAACTGTTGGACATGACAATATTCAAGCCTGCGCTTTCCTGCGTAGTTAAAACAATAGGCAAGCCTTCCGCAGCCGGGTCTAAGTTTTCTATGTTTGCAGAAGCTGCAAGAAAATCAGACTCCAACATTAACAGTGAAAAAATAGCTTCATGAACCCCCGCTACTCCCAAGGAATGTCCCGTCAGTGACTTGGTAGAACTAATTTTTGGGATGTTTTCACCAAACACCTGCTTTATGGCTTCTACTTCTTTTGTATCCCCTACTCGCGTGCTAGTACCATGAGTGTTTATATAATCTATAGAATCGCAATTCTGCATTGCCTGATGCATACATCGAACTGCTCCTTCGCCGGAGGGTTGAACCATGTCGTATCCATCAGATGTTGCCCCATAACCGGTCAGTTCTGCATAAATATGGGCGCCACGGGCAACCGCATGATTGTATTCTTCCATCACCACAACACCACCCCCGCCTGAAATCACAAACCCATCTCGATCCACATCAAACGGTCTTGATGCAAATTCGGGCGTATCATTAAAATGGGTTGAAAGGGCCTTCATCCCATCAAAGAAAGATGTTAACACCCAATGCAGCTCGTCGCCGCCGCCGGCAAAAACAATATCCTGCTTATCATATTGAATCAGTTCAGCTGCATTACCTATACAATGTGCGCTGGTTGCACATGCTGAACTGAGTGTGTAGGACACCCCTTTGATTTTAAAGGCTGTTGATAAACAACCTGAATTGCTACTTGCCATTGATCTTGTTACCAAAAAGGGGCTAACCTTGCCTTTTTCCCTGAGTGAATCAGCACCAAAAGTTATGTTTTCAGGAGAACCACCACCGGTGCCCATAATCAAGCCAGTCCTTGTGTTACTGACAAGGTTTTCTTCCAACCCAGAATCTTCAATCGCTTCTTGCATTGCCAAATAGTTATAACTTGTGCCATCACCCATAAAGCGTTTTAACTTTCTGTCAACATGCTCATCGAGATTGATGTCTATGGATCCAGCGACTTGACTGCGAAGCCCCATATCAGCAAACTGTTGCGAAAAAGTAATGCCAGAATCACCTTGTTTTAATGATTCTTGGACTTGTTCTTTATTTAAACCAATCGAGGAAAGAATTCCCATTCCCGTCACAACAACTCTTCTCATTAGTTTGCCTCTGATAGATTCTGAAATAAACCAACACGCAAATCCTGACCGCTGTATATGATCCTGTCATCTGCCTGCATCGTAGCATCGGCTATTCCCATTATAAGTTTAGATTTAATGATTCTTTTAATGTGTAAATGATAGATTAATAATTTTGTTTCTCGAGTAACCTGTCCGGTGAATTTGATCTTACCGCCGCCCAATGCCCTGCCTCGACCTTCACCTCCTATCCAACCAAGAAAAAAGCCTATCAATTGCCACATGGCATCAACACCCAAAGACCCTGGCATGACTGGGTCAGCATAAAAATGGCAGTCAAAAAACCAAGCGTCTTTTTTAACATCCAATTCCGCTATAATCTCGCCTTTCCCATAATCGCCACCGCTTTCACTGATGTGCGTGATCCGATCAAACATCAACATTGGCGGCAACGGTAACTGTGCATTGCCAGAACCAAACAGCATCCCTTTAGCACAAGCCATGAGTTCTTCAAGATTATATTTATTTTTCCTTTTCATCGATTCCAATTCTACCAGAATGAAGATATTAGTATGGTAAGAAGGTTAGACTCCATATTTCAATTGCAAAGTTTTAACCTTCCCAAACCAAGGGACGCTAACAATAAAAATCTTATTGTTCCCAGCTAAGGTAATTGGTTCAATTTTTTTACTGCCTTGCAATTCAACAACCAGTTTTGGAAGGGCATCTGGATGAGTCACTATCAGTACTATTTTTCCCTTGTGTTTATCCATTACTGTCTTGATCAAACCTTTAACATTGGTGACGTCAATCACATTGATCGGCAAGCTTAAACTTTTTGAAACGGGTTCCGCTGTTTCTTGGGTGGCTCTTAGTTGTGTCGCATAAATCGCATCAACGCCGGCAACAACATCAATGGACTCAAGTATTTCTTGGAGTGAGTTTGCTCTTTCAAATCCGAGTTGATTTAAACCGGGATTGACCCCGGCACTTGAATCGATGTCTGCGTGTGTTGTTAAAATAACAGTGGTGGTGCTTTGAGATTCAAAAAACCATGAAAGCAGTGTTGCAAAAGCAATGAAAACCAATGCGGCAATTACACGCCTGATACGTCGTTTCTTTCTTTTGGTTTTATACTCTTCGGTTCTATCAATCATCTGGATCCTTTGTTTCTATGACTGTGTATTCTGCATCAATTATTGAGTCATTAGCACCTGTTTTATTTTTTCGCTGCTTCCATAAAACTCGAATATAAAAGATTATTGCAACCAGAAACAAAAATGTCCCTATGACAACGAACACAAAACCACCTACCATTATGGCAAGAACAAACGCCACTAAACCAAAGACAATACTCAGTGCTCGTATTATTAATTCTAAAGGCAACATCGTCTTTCTGACCACCTTGATTGATCATTCATGAATTAAAGATACCATTCTAGCTTTTCAACGGAAATGATTCGAAAAAACTTTCCTTATTTTGTAAACTATTTTGTTGAATGTTCTCTATTTGTTCTCTATCATTGTACACACAGAAATTAATCATAACTTAGGAAAAAATGATGCTAACACCAAGTGAACAACGAACATTCAAATTTGTGCAACAATACTTTCTGAAAAATGGTTACGCCCCTACTCTGCAAGAGATTGCAAAGGGAATTGGAATAAAATCAAGAGGCGTTGTACACCGCTATCTGAGAGCACTCGAATCGTCCAATCTAATTACTATCCTATCGAACCGTAGGCGCGGTATTTGTTTGAATCCAGACGCAGATGAGAATGCATCAATGGCACCCATTATTCCGCTGTTAGGACGCATTGCAGCAGGTCAGCCTATTGAGGCAATTGAGGGCCGGGATGAACTTAATTTAGCTGATTTCCTAATGAGCTCAGATCGGTTTGCCTTGCAAGTCACTGGGAATTCAATGATTGATGCAGGGATCCTGGATGGAGATACCGTCATCATTAGACAACAACAAACTGCAACAAACGGAGATCTTGTGGTGGCACTCATCGACGGCATTGAGGCAACTTTGAAGCGACTTAAAAAACTGCCTGATGGAATGATTTTATTGATGCCAGAAAATAAATTAATGGAACCCAAAGTGTATCCAGCTCAACGAGTTCAAATTCAGGGAGTGGTTGTTGGCCAACTCAGAAGCTATCAGTAAAACAACCCAACCGTGTTGGCCCCGAATGATCGCATTGGTCGATATGAATTCATTTTTTGCCTCCATCGAGCAACTTGATCAACCAGAGTTATTTGGACGCCCCATCGCTGTCACCAATGGATATCAAGGAACGTGCATCATTACTTGTTCCTATGAAGCCAGGTATTGGGGCATCAAAACAGGTATGCGTCTCAAGCAAGCAAAAAAACTTTGCCCAGAATTAATTCAAAGACCTTCCAGACCAAAACGCTACGCAGAGATATCTACTAGAATCATGCACGGTCTAAAAAACATTACTCCAGATGTGGAAGTGTATTCTGTTGACGAAGCTTTCCTAGATATGACACATTGCCAAAAAATAATTAAGTCGCCTGAGACAGTGGCGAAAGAGATCAAAGAATTGATCTTTGAGCTATCAGATTTATCTTGCTCCATTGGCGTCAGCGGTGATAAAACCACAGCAAAATATGCTGCCAAACAAAACAAGCCTGACGGCTTAACCATCATCCCTCCAGAAAAAGCGGAAGAGGCACTCCAAGCTGTTCCCGTAACTGAGCTATGCGGAATAGCAAAGGGCATTGGTGGATTTTTGAATACTCATGGGGTCTACACTTGTGGCGATATGAAAAAAATTCCGATCAGCGTTCTGGGTCAGCGTTTTGGCAACCCGGGTCGTCGTATTTGGCTGATGGCTCAAGGTAAAGATCCTGAAAATATTGCAACTTGTATTGCTGGGCCTAAATCCATTGGTCATGGCAAAGTCATGCCTCCCAATACTCGGGATAAGCAAACAATTTTGGTGTACCTGCAGCATATGAGTGAAAAAGTCGGTGCTCGTCTTAGGCGCCATGATCTTCAGGCATCCCGATTTTTTATTGGCATCCGTTCCCAGTACGGATGGATTAGTAGTAAGATGCAAACCGAGTACCCAACCAATGATGGCCAGCAAATTATGCAGTTATGCCACAATCTAATCGACCAACAATGGCACGATCAAGGAATCAGTCAAATCCAAGTCACCGCAATGAATCCAAGTCAATGTAATCAGCAACTTAGTTTATTTGAAAACAGCCAACAGGAAATATCTTGCAACAACAAAAACAGAATTATGGATGCAATCAATCAACGTTATGGTGACCTGACCATAGCTCCGGCGAACCTACTCCACCGATCCAGCATGCCCGATGTAATTGCACCCGCGTGGCAACCGCATGGACATAGGAGAACCGTTTAGTGTGTGGCGGAGCAACATACATGCACAATGGTGAGTACTCCAGGGTTTACTTTCCAAACCCGAAGGCAAAATTGCCGGTGCTGTACAAAAACAATGAAATATCCTTGGTATTGTGGGGCAGAAGAAAAGAACAGGCAGGCAAACTACCGATGGGTGGCTGGGCAAGACTGGATTCAATTCATGCTGGTCGCTGGGACAGGTGGTTTCCGAAACCAGTAAAAATACCGGTACTGAGTTTCATGGAGAAAGACCATGAAGGCAAAAGCCATTGGTTTGATCTGGTAAAAGGTCAATGGATACAAGGATTGATAGCCGTTGAAAAACAAGAGCAACGATTATATGTTGTTACAATAGAGCCTGAAATGGAGCACAGCATCCACGACCGCTGGCCCAGAATTATGAGTGGGTGATACAATTGCAACGGCAACGATAAAAAATCATGATGGTAGTATTTTTAGTCTTAACAATAATAATTTTTGGTTTAATCCTGCCCTATTGGGCAGGGGTTATAGCGAAACGCAAAGGCAAAAGTTTTGTGCTTTGGTGTATTCTTCAAGTGCTGTTTTTATTCCCGATTGTATTGATCGCATTCCACTCCCCTGTTGAGAAGGAAAAGTAGACTCATTTGCTGAGGGTTATAGGTGAGGCATAACGCGCTCTGCTATGAGTTCCATTGACCGCTCTGGATCTTTATACAATCGGATGGCAAATTCGTCCAAGCCAGCATTCTTGAACTGAACCATTTCCTCGACAAATCGATCGACATCATTAAAATCACCGGTAAAAGTCAGGTGGTTTAGAAGCTTGTCAATAATGCCGTCTGGAACGCCTTCAATGACATCTGTGTTGTTAGCATAGGCGTGGGCAAATGCATGGAGATTGTCTTCAACGATTTGGGAATCGTCTGGGTCTAAAAATGTGGAGATGTACCAATTTTCCAGCATCCCGCGCACAAAAAGTTTAGCCCTCGCTTCTGTTACAGCTTCCTTTCGATCTGACTTGACGTGCCAAGAAAAAAGATTACTGATTGCAAAAGTCTTTCTGTCGCGTCCATTATTTTTTAAGGATTTATCGATAATATCCATACATTCATCTATACGAGCCAGAGTAACATCGCTCATCATCAAACCATCTGCTACTTTGGCAGACATTGACAGCATCTGTGGTTTGGTTGCACCGACATAAATTCTTGGCCTGGGTTGGTCTATCCACTGTGGTTTAGGTCCTGTAATCTGAAAAATGTCTTTATTAAACGAGATTGCTTTGTCTGCAGACAACTCTTTCAAAAACTCAACACATTCCCTGACACCCTGAACCATATTTGGGTGCATGGTTCGTCGGTTGGGTTTTAACCCCATTGAGATTAATGTTCCTCCCCCACCGCCGATAACAATCTTTGCCCTGCCTTTGGAGAGTTGATTCAAGCCATACAAAAGGTTGGAAAGTTTCAGGGGATGCGTTTCAAAAGGACTTATTGCAACCGGGCCCATCCTGATTTTTTGAGTTTCTTTGGCCAGAATAGAAAAATTAATGAATGGGTCAATTGCCGATGGATAATTTGCTGTTAAAACGGCATTAAAACCAAGTTTCTCTGCCATAACACCCAACTCTGAAAATTCTTCCGTTGTGTGTGTCGGGTCAAGTATGATGTCAATCTTCATTGCTGAAAAATGATTCCATCTGCTTTAGTTCTTCCTATGCTGCCTGCGCCACAGCTCTGGTTCTTCGAATTGACCGCTCCAAATACCCACTTGTGCAATCATTGCCTCAAGCATTTCGTTTTCATACCGATTCGAATATCTTAAATAAGCCACAGCCATTCCGGATCGGACCATTTCCGCCTGCAAGTCCACCCCATTGGCATAACAGATACTGAGTGTTCTTCCGTATCTATCTTTGCCTTCATCCGTGCATTGGACCTCTTGTCCATTGATTAATTGTTTGAGTTTAGTAGAGGCTTTTTTGCCGCAAGCCCACACGCCTTTGGGTCCTTTGCAAAACTGAGTTTGACCATAGTAGTTTTTCTCCGGCGCATCAATGCCGCTAAACCTGATCTTGGCATTATTAATTGTAATTGTGTCGCCATCAATGACCCTCGCTTTGCCTACAATATTAAAATCAAGCTTCTTTTTTTGAGCCCTATCTAAATATTTTCTATCGACTAAAGTATCTTCGTCTTCGTAGTCTTCAGTCAGACTCATAGGCAATTCCTCTGCTTGGATTGGTGATGCATCTGGAAAACCTTGACCTGGACCCTCCAACGCACCTGCCTCTTGGCTGTGAACAACAGGTAGAGAGCTTAAAACTACCGTAAAAAAAACAACAAAAATTATCTCAGTTGATCGCATCATTAATAACTCCTTTTGGATAAATAAAGGGCAATTGACCTGGTGACCCTTTTTGGGATCATTTTTGCTAATACGGAGAAAAATTTATTTATAGAGCCATTAATGATAAACCCTTTCCCTTTCATAACCGCTTCAAACCCTTGTTCAGCGACTGTTCTGGCTTCCATCCACATCCATTTTGGTGCGTTCTTCACCTCGTGCATCCCAGCTGCTTCATGAAATTCAGAACGGGTTAATCCTGGACAAACGGCCGAGCAATAAATCCCTCTATCCTGATATTGACCGTGGATACTTTCAGAAAACTTGATCTGAAAAATTTTAACTGGGCTGTACAGACCTGCCATAATCGGTGAGGGAATAAGTGGGGCTAGAGAAGCAAGATTGATGATTCTACCGTAATTATTTTGGATCATTCCTGGCAAAAATAAATGGGTCAGTTGAACCACTACGCTGACCATAACTTGTAAAAAATCTTGGTGCAAATCCCAGTTCATTTCCTCAAATTTTCCACGGGGACCGTAACCTGCGTTGTTGACCAAAGCATCTATATGAATTTCTTTGTCAAGACAGTATTGATGTATTTTAGGGGCTGCTTCTGGATCAGTTAAGTCCATTGGAAATGTATAGACTTCGATTCCATCATGTGCTTTTAATTCGTTTGCAATTTCCAAGAGCCTCGCCTCTCTTCGTGCTGTTAAGACAAGATTAAAACCGGCCTCGGCCCAAACATCTGCGAAAGCCCTACCTATCCCGGCGGAGGCACCGGTGATCAGGACGGTTTTATTTTGATGCAATTCTGTCACTTTATTACTTGCTATTCATAAATCATCATATCCGATCCAACGGAAACTAGTCCATCATAGATCTGTGATATTTCATCCAATAACTCTTCCTCGGTAGCACCCCAAAAAAGTATATGGTGCAAAATTAATAAATCAGGTTTGGTTTTTTTAGCAATCTCGCCTAATTCATAAGTGGAAGTATGGTGTGTTGCATGGTACTTCTTCCAGACCTCGGTTTTCTTATCAAAACCAGCTTGTGAATAGACCTCATGGACAAGGATATCTGCTCCTTCGCTGTAACGGATCAAATTCTGACTTGGCCTTGTGTCACCGGATATTACAATCGTTTTATCTGGGGTCACAAACCTATAGCCGAACGCATTGTCCCAAGAACCGTGGTTTATTTTGAAAGCGGTTACTTCAATCAAATCGTCCTGGAAAACAACACCCTCAGTAATTTCATGCGTATTCACTTGCCACCCCAAGGCATTGGCGGGCTCCAATCCATCCAAGCGATAGCTGATATCGCTTCGATAGGCTTCAAGAAGGTCTTCTGTCATTTGAGTTAACCCTTTTGGGCCATAAACCTCCAACGGGATGTTTCGCCCAAGAACCCACGGTGTAAGAATAAGGTCAGCGTAGCCTGCGGTATGGTCAGAATGAAGATGTGTCAGGAAAGCGAGCTTTAAGTTATTGGCATTCAATGCTTCAATTTTACCTCCCCACTGTTTTGAGAGTGCGGATGCCCTCCGCACCACGCCAGGACCAAAATCAACAATGTAGGAATTGCTTCCAACCACAATTGCTAGTGAAGGGCCTGACCTTTCTGGATCCGCATTGGGAGTGCCGGTTCCCAGCAGTATCAGCTGGGTTTGTGTTTCTTCGGACTGGGATTTTACAGAGTCTGAAGCCATGAACATCAGAACCAAAAAGACGATTACGATGTGTAATGGATGGATATTTCTAACAGTCGTCACTTGTGCGCGTCAGAATAATCGTTGCGCTTGTGAACATCACTGGTGGTGTACTCGACGAACTCCCAATCGTTGCCGTCGGGGTCATAGAAATACACGCGCTGCCGGGCGGGGTGCTCGTTTGCCTTCAGATTCGGCTCGTAGCCAGCTGCACGCATGCGCGCCTCCAATGTGGTAACGTCGTCCACCTCCCAGCCCAGATGATTCAGTCCTGTGTCGTTACCATAGGGCTTACGCTCAAGCTTGGTCGGTACGGTTTGAATCGCGATGTAAAACTCGTCGTTGCCGACATGACGCCAAGGTCGCCCGTAGCTATCTAAGCCTTCGCCGCGGACGTGGAAGTCTGGAAAGGCGGAGGTGATGAATCGGGTCATTGCTTCGGCATCCGTGGCCGAAATGTTGGCATGTTCGAGTTTGATCATGTCGGTTCAGCCATGCTTTTTCTTTTTTCTTTTCTGCTGTACTTTTTCTTGTTCTTATGAGTTTTGGTTATGGCATGAGGTGGTATTTTCTTCCTAACCTTTGGTTTTTTTTCTCCGCTGCTCACCTTACCTCATCCTCCATCGTCTTAATCCAATCGTGAATCAATCTTACTGCTTCTTGGTGAATCAAGGATCTACCTGATTCTGGCATCATAACGGCAGGATCGTCTGAAATCATTCTAAACAGTAAAATAGACGCGTCCGGATTGCCTGGAACGATGGAATAGTTCAAACCCCCACTCCCACGCCCTGCTGCAACTGGAGGTTTTAATATTCCCAATTGCTTGGGTCTCTGCTCGCCGTAGTTTAAATACAGACCGGTTGAACTTGCAGATCCTTTTGGCGAATGACAATGGCCGCAGTTAATAGCCAGATAGGCCCTCGCTCTTGCTTCGATATCTTTTGAGGGGTCAGTAAAATCAGCAACAGGTTTCACTGTTTGGGGGTAATTGTCAATAATACCCATCTGCGACCATTTAACCAACTGGTTCATGGTTTGGTTTGGGTAATCAAAATCCATATTTAAATTTCTCGGCTTAGGCCCTATTGGAACAATGCTATCGCCACTGGCATGGCATTCTTTGCATTGATTCTTGTTGGGTACCCGATAGCGAACGGGTCTAATTTTCCCTGCCGCATCAGTAAACCTAGTGTTGACAGTCTTGCCGGCGACTTTAAGATAGGCTTCGGTTTGGTCCTCATTCCAGACATAGGCCAAGGTTTCCCAACGATCATGTTTTCTGAGTAATAATCGCGTCTCGATTAATTCTTTTTCAACATCTGAATCGTTGATTCTTTTGCTGTAAGAGAAAGTTTTAATCAAAGCAGTTCCCACCGGGAAATGAAAAACGGAGTTCTCAACATAGTTTCCTGTTTTCTCTGCCGGGACATACACAAATCGATCTTTATCTGCATAATCAGAAAACAAAACGGTGATCAAGCTGTATGGAAGTACCTCAGATTTCGGCCTTTGCTCCCCTAAGTTATCAAAAAACCCATACGTTGAGAGCTTGATTGGAAAATCTTCAGAAAGAATTGCCTCATCGTTCACATTTGCCTGTGTATTTGAGAACACAAACAATGCTGCGATCACTAACCAAAATATGCTCTTTTTAGCCCTCATTTTCTACTTTGGAAAAGCTAATGTGACTGCAGGTAACGGCCTTACATTGCCAGAAAAAGCGCTAATATCTGTTTCCGGTTGATGAAAAAAAGGAAAGACAACATACCAAAACGCATCCAGATTGAGAAAGGTTGCATCGCCATTACTGTCTATCACCAATTTCTCATCAGTCGGTTGACCAAACAAGTACTGCCAAAATGGCATCACTCCATCCCATATGATGTCTGGAACATTTGTTGATGCAATCTCAACCAGAATAGGTCCTAAATTTCCACGTTGATCTGGTTCGTATCCACCGGGCCCAAATTGATTGTCATGAATTTGGATTCCTTTTGGGAATTTCCGGTAATTTGGGTCGTCTGAATCCTCACCTGCAACAACTGCCAGATTAACTGTCGCATTATCCCCGATTACATTGTTAAAAATTTCGACGTTCTCACTTGCCAAAACGATCACACCCGAACCCATTGGTACTTCACTTACAATGTTGCCTTCAGGTGCAAAATTGGGCGTGTCATTTTGTATCGATTGATTGCCAAAAACTCGTATTGTGTGCCCGCCTTGCTTGGGTAAATAAGGAAGATCAAAAATAAGAATTCCTCCGGTGTTGTGGGTAGCTAAATTGTTGTAGACATCTGCATGGATGGAATTCTCTATCTCAATACCAGCAACGTTGTATTCAACACGACTGTTCCTGACAATAATGTTTTCTGATTGGCCAACATAAATGCCTGCATCCGATGCTCCTATGGCAATGCATCCATCAATCAAAACATTCTTGGATTCAACGGGATAAATACCGTAAGCGCCATTGGTTGCCTTGGGCCCTCCTGTCCATTCGGTTCTGATATTTAGAAAATAAATCCCATCAGCACCCTTAACCTTGATGCCATCCCCTTTGGTGTCCTCAATTGCAAAATCTTTAAGTACCACATTGTCAGAAGTGATTAGGAGTCCTTGGGCGCCAGTTATTTGACCTTTAAAGTTTAGTATTGTTTTTTCATGGCCTGCGCCGGAAAGTGTGATGTTGTCTACATCAAGTGAGAGGCCGTCCGTAAATTCGTAAATCCCTGCGGCTAAAATAATCTCATCCCCAGGTTGGGCAAGTATCAATGTTTCCTGAAGTTTTTCTTGAATGTTTTTTTCGGGAGAAATATATATCTGTTCAGCGGGTAATGAACTGCAAGCGAACAATAGAATTAAGCTTATTACTGGATAAACACGCATAGTAAACATAATAACTAACCTAATTAATGGCGGAGAGGGAGGGATTCGAACCCCCGGACGAGGATTACCCGTCAACGGTTTTCAAGACCGCCGCATTCGACCGCTCTGCCACCTCTCCTATATAACTAATCCCCTTATATTATAGGGGTTTACAGATTTATTATACTCTTTGCAAAATCCCTTTTAATCTCTATGTTTAAGGAACTTTTGAAAAACAATAATTAAATCTATCATCCCTTTCAATAACAATGTCTGCGAAAGCTGGGACTTCCTCCTGTACATAGTGGGTTAAGCGCTCATAGTGCATCACAAAACGATCAACTTCTTCACGAGTCATAATCTTCTTTTGCAACTCAGGATCAGTGAGAGTTTTAGCCAATGTTTGTTCTTGGAGCCATCTGCTCTGGTAAATATGATCCATGTTGGGTACTTTGATAACGACCAACAAATCAAATCGATCAAACAGCCTTTGGTAATCACCAGCTAATTCTTTGTTGCTCCACTTCGACCAGATACCATCTGGATCTTCTTCTAATTCAAGAGCGTTCATTGGTGGTTTCCAATCTTTCTCAGATAACGGCTTTGCTCCACCACACCAAGCATCAAAGAAAATGTAATCCGGCCTGCCTTTAAATACTTGCCATGTCGATTTTGGTTTGCATTGACCCAAAAGTTTGGAAAAAGCAGGAATGGGGGTCAAAGTTGACGGTCCTGCAGCAAAGAGTGCGTCAAGTGTTTCCAATCCCATCTGGATATCGTGCGTTCCTGGAACTCCCCTCTCCCTGCAAAGAGGATGAATATTCTTTGCAAGTCTCTTTCTGTCTTCTTTGGTTTTATAGATATCATCAATCGAGAAACCGATGGAACTTCTTCCACAAGCTTTTCGAAGGAAGAGCTGGATAAAATTAGACAAGGTGGTCTTCCCTGAACCCTGACCACCGGTAAAACAGATTAAATAAGGTCTTTCTTGCTGAGGCAAAAGATTGAAATAAACCCCTAGAGGAATAACCGTTTCCTGAAAGAAATCTTTGCTTAAATCTTTAATTTTTAGTTCTTGGGCATGATTTTTGAGGAACGGGCGTGAGATCTCAAAAAGATCTTTGCACAATTGATCACTAGGACGGGGGAATTGTTCCATTAATTTCTTAATCTGACTAGTAGTATTGCCAGCACTGCAGTTAAAGTGCCTGCCAGCAAGGAGGCTAAGAGAGGAAGTTGGTAACCAAAAATACTGAGATCTGCCTTCAAAAAGAACCTGGCAAAATGAGCAACAGAAACTAAAGCAAAAATTGTTGCGCTTAAGGTTAGGACTGTATTTTTCATAATGATTATCTTGGTCTGATTTTGAGCCTCAAGTCAAAGTCTATTTTGCCTGTTTGGTGATGTTTCTCCTTTATAGTTTGTAACTTGGCAAGGAATTCTTTGGGCATTTCGACAGTTTTTCTGGCTTTCATATCGACATGAACAATGATGGTTTCTGAGATTGATGATAGTTGCCCTTCTTCATTCAGCAGGATCCCGACAATGTGGATCAACTTTCTATTAAAATTTTCAATGCGAAACCTAGGATAAATTTTCTCACCAAGCAAAAATTCTTTTAGGTAACGTAGACTGTCTTCAACAGCAAAGCTTGAATATCCATTTTGAAAGTGTTCTCTGGTAAATCCCATTTCCTCAAACATTGGTCGAGAATATATATCAAATGCTTGTAAATAATAGGCAACGTTCATATGTCCGTTGAGATCACACATACCCTCAGTTACAACCACTACGGGCGCTTCGTAGGGAAATTTTTCTTGCATGTTTTTTACCTAAATTAGTGGCGGAGAGGGAGGGATTCGAACCCCCGGACGGGGTTTACCCGTCAACGGCTTTCGAAACCGCCGCTTTCGACCACTCAGCCACCTCTCCTGTATCTGTAATGTGTATATAGTATAGGGGTTTCGGCGATCAGTAAATCAATTCAAAAGTTGCGATTATGGAAAGCTGGTGGGTGATTTCTCCAACTTCGTAATTTTGCTCATTCATTATCGCTTGATCAGCACTTAGCATTCTCATTTCAGTCGGCCTCGGTTGAAAAGAAATTGGTACCGCATTCGCATCGATTGCCCTCCCAATAGTTGCATTAACAGATGTGGCTAATGCAATGGCTTTATCTTTTGCATCTTCCATGGCCAAAGTGTGCAACTTAATGTTAACCCCAGACGCATTTTTTGAGCTGAACATTGGTGGGTTAATATTGTTCACACCCAGATTAATTGCTCCCTCAATCAGTTGTCCAAGCAAAGTTAAATTCTGTAGATTAACTGTTATGTCCCTATTAATTTTATAACCATCAAAAATACGTTTACCTGTCTTTGGAACGTAAGTATATTCTGGATAAATATTGATGCTCGTAGTTCTTAGATTCTGTTTTTTGATACCCAGATTTTCTGCAAATTCCAGGAATCTGGAAGTAATGTTGCCAACATTATTCTTAATCAAGTCTAGACTCCTTCCTTTATCGCTGATTGAAAATCTTAATGCAGCTTGATCTGGTGGCATTGTCATAGACCCGTGGCCTTGGACAGTTACACTAGGAATTGTGGAGTCTTGTATATCTGGCAGAGAGCTAAACAATTGTTGGGAGGAAATGGCATGACTGCTTAATATCAGCAAGAGACCCACGACCAGAGTTAATTTTTTCATACTCAAACTTTACCCCAGCTTTCTCTAATCAACAACCTAGTTTGATCCAATTTCTAATGACAATTGAATATTGAAGATTTGAAAAATTTGTAAAAGAATATAAGTTATTATGTAAATCGATGATATGAATAATGTTTTATGAAAAAATAAAATTGACCAAAAGGGAATTTTTGATCAATTCGGGGAAATTACTCGCATTGAGTTCGTTCCCTTTATCAACGCGTCTGGCATTAGGGAATCAACATTGGGATGTAATAGTCATTGGTGGAGGAACTGCAGGTCTTCCGGCAGCTATCTTTGCTGCTCAAAGAGGACTTAAAGTTCTCATCATAGAAAAAGCTCCTATTATTGGAGGCACTTTGTTTTTATCAACAGGACAAATTGCTGGAGCTGGCACGATCTTTCAACAACGAAAGGGAATAAAAGATAGTCCAGATCAACATTACGATGACATTATGAGAATCAATCACAATACTTCTGATCCAGCATTGACTCGGATTCTTGTCGATCATGCAGGGACTACAATCAATTGGCTGGAACGCAATGGATACAGTATTTTTAATCATCACCCAGTCAAGAAGATAGCGCATGACCCCTTCAAAGTAGCAAGATACCAACAAGGTCCTATGGGTGGAATTTCTATTTTAAATGTCTTGAGACCAATGGTTGAGCAGGAAACTAAAAAAGGAAATATCACGATTTTACTGGAAACCAGTGCTATCGATCTCATGCAATCATCAAATGGAGATGTCAATGGGGTTGTGGTTGAGAACAAAGAAGGCAAAACCATGGAATACAAGGGTCGAAAAATTATTCTTGCCTCGGGTGGATGCGCTTCAAACCCTCAACTATATGAAGAATTGCATAATGTTCCGCTCTACTGTCAAATCGCATACCCACAGAGTCAGGGTATGGGCCTGCTCTTAGGACAATCAGTGGGAGGTTATCTTAGAGGAGGAGAGAAATATTCACCTTTATACGGAATGATTCTAGCTGATGAGAAATACCCCTCCCCCATGTTTGCTATAGTTAAAAACTCAATCGAGAGATTGCCCTGGGAAATCCTAGTCAACTCTGAAGGGAATCGGTTTGTTCAAGAAGATCATGAAAGCATTGATCATATGGAGCACGTTATTAAGGAACAACCAGGACATCGTCATTGGGCTATTTTAGATCAAAACATGCTCGGTCAGATGCCTCAGTTAATCTACAATTGGCCAAATGAAAGAATTGTGAACGAATCAGAGAAACAAAAAATGTTTAAGAAGCATGACAGCATTAGAGAATTGGCTATCAAAAGTGGTCTACATCCTCTCAATCTGGAATCAACTATTCGTGAATACAATGATAATCTTAATGATAATAATTCAGATACTTTCGGCAGACAACATCGACCCCTGCCGATAAAGCAACCGCCTTTTTACTCAATCAGAATGCAAGGATGGAGTCTCGTCTCTTTTGCTGGATTGGGGATAAATGAGAACTTTGAAGTCATTAAACCAGGCGGGGAACCAATAAAGAATCTCTATGCAATTGGTGAAGTTATCGGTTTCGGTGCAACCTCAGGTAACTCATATGTGAATGGGATGGGAGTAACTCCAGCGATCACCTACGGCAAGCTATTGGGTGAGAGTATAAAGCTGTTTTAGTTTCTTCTTGTAAGAGAAATGGCTTTTAGAATTATTAGTGATCTTGAGTAAAGCACCAGAGAAAAAATTTTGCCGCTTAGCTAGTTCTTTTACCGCCAAGGTATGAGTATTCTTTAACCAGGTGCCTTATTCCATAAAACATACCCGCAAACAGTAATGTACTAGTGAGCAATCTGAGGTCAAAAGGTATTGCTAGTAAGTATGTTTGGACTAAAGATACAGTACCCAAACCGCTGAAATAAACACCAAAGTTTACAATTACATGCCATAAAACGACACTTAACAAAGAATTAGTCATGAGTCTTTGTATACTTTCTTTATGCAGTAATCTTGATAAAAGACCAATTAAAAGCATGGTGCCGTATACAAACAACATTGCAGTCCCGTAGAACCCTAGTATAAGGTCCGTAACAAGCAGTAAACTTACCGGCAATAATAATTGTAAATTTTTATTGTCAGTTACAAACGGCATAAAAACAGCCATCGCAATCAAGGGAGTGTAGTTTGCGGGCATTATAAATCTTGCTAAAAATATGCAAGCCAGCAGCAAGCCAGCGGTTTTAAAAAATTCTTTCATATCCATACCCGTATTGTAAAAAAGGTAGGCTGTTGATGCAATGAGAATTAATACAGCCCTGAAGTTCTTTGGCAGTATAGCAATTTCTCATGGTTTATTCCTTTGCAATTAGCTCCCCATTGCATAGCATGCGATATTTTTGCTGCGTGATTTGATAGCATGTTAGACTGCTCTCAACGGTTTTTAAAATCAATACAAATATAGATGGCAGGAATGTTTCTTCTTCAAAAAAACAAGTCCATGGTTTTCTATTATGGCATCTTGCTCAGTTTATTTTGCTTAGGTTCAAATCAGGTATCTGCTGCAAAGTTTGAGGTTAACGAGGTCATTGTTCAGCTCTCGATTTTACAAAATCAATTGAACAATCAAACATTGAATGAGAGAGAGATCAAGGACATCAGAGAAACAGCACTGAGCTTGAGAGCTGGATCATTGGAATGTGTCAGTGAGATTGAACCGCAGGTTGCAACTCTAAGTCTTGAAGTCGAAGCCTTAGAGCAAATCAAACCCGAAGTCGATATTGAGATCTACGATCGTCTTACAACCGCAAGAAACTTACGGGGACAGGTTAATGCAAAGCTTACAAACTGCTACCTATCGGTTGTCAGATCAACACGGATAATCGATGTCAGTAACAAATTACTCAATGAATTCACAACAGAATTTTTAAGCAAAAAGGGTATTAATATCATTCAAGCTATCGCAACGATACCTGAGCAAATCACTCTGTTACCCAGTTTGTTATTTGATGAGGGCATTAAGAGAATCAACCAAGAAACTTTATTGGTGCTGGCTCTACTTTTGATCGTGGGATTTGGTTTTGGTTTTTTGTTAGGCGGACAAATTAAAAAAATTCAATACACCAAGTTTTTTAAGCAGTTAGATCGCCAGTTAATTTTGGAACTAAGAAAAATTTTTAAGCCCTTTGGCCGGGTCCAAGCACCTTTAATTGTCGCCTCTTTAGGTGTTGCCATGGCCATCAGCCTTGCCCTATCAGTGGGAACCTCAGAAGCACTGATTGTTAGATTGGCATTGAGTCCATTTATTGCAGCTTCATTCCATGTTTTCATCAACTTCGCTACCGGATCACTCTCACCTATGGGTATTAAAGACGGTTTCAATGAAGACGATTCTCGATCCCTTAGACAGAGAATGAGATTTTTCACGTTGATCCTTATTATTAGCTACATTGTTTTCGGCCCTGATTGGTTGACCAGTACTGTTACCAGCACAACAGCTGCAGAACAGTCACTGATGAGGATTGCGATAGTTGGGGTATTAATAGTAGCTCTGATCCTAGTACTGAATGCTTTTTCAAAAGCGTTCTTAGTCGATGGTCAATATAGAATTTTAAGTTTGATCGGTTATTCTGCATTGGCTATCAGTTTTCTTGCCGAACTATCAGGTTTTCATAATCTAGCCAGTTTTGTTTTAGGTGGTTTTATGATCACTCTTCTTGCTAGTTATGCCTTGTGGTCTCTTTTGACTCTTAGCGTGAAAACAAGGGATTGGATTAACACCTCAACGAATATAGTTGGGATTAAAATAAGGGGTTTCTTAAACATTACCAGAGACCTAGGTAAATCCAGACTGGGAATTTATCAGCTGTTTTTTGATGCTCTATTTTGGATCGGTTTTCTGGTAATCATTTTTAATATTTGGGACCCAACAGGAACCATTTTGGGAACTTTGTCTTCCTACGCAAGGGACGGGATACCCATAGGTGGGATACGCATCGTGCCAACAAATATTGTTGGAGGGATAATTGTTTTCACGGTTTTATTGGCCATTACCGGGTGGATCAAAAGATGGATTGATAAACGATGGCTCAGACAGATTATTTCTACGGACAGGGGTGCCAGAGATGCCTTAGTGACAATTGTAGGTTACACGGGTTTTATAATATCTTTACTGGTCGGTTTATCCATAGCGGGCATTAACGTAACCGGTTTGGCTGTAGTGGCAGGTGCACTCTCGGTTGGAATCGGATTTGGATTGCAATCGATAGCAAATAACTTTGTTTCAGGAATCATCCTTTTATTTGAACGACCAATCAAAGCTGGAGATTTTGTAACCGTTGGCGATGTTGAGGGCTTCGTTAAAAAAATAAGCATACGCGCCACTGAAATTGAAACATTAGACAATCAAGATATGTTGGTTCCTAATTCTGAATTGATTTCTGGGCGTGTAACCAACTGGAGATCGGAAGAGCGTCGTGTAGGGAAAGAGGGTAGATCTCGGTGGTCGCCGTATCATGAAAAAAAAAACAAGA
>ERZ813253.61-NODE-61-length-44174-cov-6.938656_pt1 | contig 44174 bp, 55 predicted proteins | sample MGYA00520893_ERZ813253 | MGnify/ENA primary metagenome ERZ813253 (study PRJEB31669, sample SAMD00080414) | marine metagenome | biome: oceanic hadal pelagic zone biome; feature: marine hadalpelagic zone; material: sea water | place: Pacific Ocean:Izu-Bonin Trench...
TTCACAATTATGCATGGTTTGAGATAATATCAAAAAAGATGTGTATTCATTGTGGTGAAGAATATAACTGAACCAAACGTTTATGACTTGAAATCATTTGCTAAAAAGTAATTGGTTTGCACGCCAAGAAGTGTTTTCCGAGCTAGTGGCTTTGGTTGCTAGTCGTAAAATCTTCCGCTAGCAACTTCGGTTGCTAGTGACATTATTCTAATTATCTTGGAATTCTACTGTGTAAAAATTGTCATTATGAAGTTCATGGTCAGAAATTGACTGAGTAAATCAGATATTTCTTATTAAAATTCAGAATTCATATATTTTCTAAAAAATCTAATCAACAAAATTAACCGTTAGGTTCTTACTTTTGTTAGTAATCACACACAAAGACAATTCAACTTTTAGCAAATTTTAGAATCTTTTTAGCCGTATTTTCATTATTTTTTTCTAAATCCAATTGCCAAATTACTAAAATTCTATAATCATCTTTTTTTAACGAATCTAGAATCATTTTTTCTTTCTTCCAAATATCTTGTGCAGTTGCTTTTCTAATTTTCACTGATTGTCGATAAAAATAGTATCCCCCCCCTTTCCTGCTTGTGTTTGTGCTTAGTGACTAGAAATGTGACAGTCTCAAATCTCTGCCAAGTAGATTTAAAATGAACGATAAGGAAAAAATGAATGGAAATGGCTAAGAAAAAACCCCGTGGACATAACATTGGAGGATCGTCTAAACAGAAAAGACGTAAAGAGAAGAAACGAAGTTCGTGAATCTAAAAGACCTGATTTGTATGCCAAGAAAACTAATAATCAACTAATGACCGTATTTTGTTAGTGAAACCAGTAATAATTATCGAGGTAGAAAAGAAATGAAAAAAAATATTCTGCTAATTGCATCTATCATAATTACCATTTTAGGACTAAGTTTAATTTTTATCCAGACTGAAATACAAATGACTCTTTTGGGGTCAATTCTAATGATGTTGGGGGTTTTCCTATTTCTTGCTTACATACTGAACAAGGGTCCATCAACTAAAATAACTTAATTTACATTTGCTGATTCTTTTTCATGTGGTAAATCTATCATTTAGAACATTCAAAATATCATAATAATTGTAGATGTTCAAATGATGTTATTTAGTTAGAGACTAAGTTCATTTTTTGTGTTTATTTTTTTAGATAACATTTAACGTCAAATGTTAATCAAAAGTCTAGTTTTCATTTTCTTATCCCATAACTGGAAATTGAGGTATTCATAAAGGAATCTACTAAAATGTACTTAACTATACAATCAAGGAATTTTACAATTTCTCATTAACATTTCACGATAAATGTTAACTTGGTGGCTGCATGTGAAAAACCCTTTCAGGTTTGATCTTGAGAATAATTCTTTTTTCATCTGGTGATTGTCTTGGATACTTGTCAAGTCCAAAATACTGTTTTGCAAGTTTGTCAATGTGTTCATCTGCGTCATCAGTATCATATTCAACTACTTTGCCCCTAATGTTGACTGAATTATACGGATTGCCTTCCTCAGAAACTACAATTGCAACTCGTGAATCACGCCAAGCATTATTTGTTTTTAGACGTCCTTCTGCAGTATTTACCAATATGTCAGTGCCATCATAATCAATCCAGGTGATAGAAACTTGAGGCGAGCCATCTTTCATTAAAGTAGCAATAGAAGCAAAATTCTTACCCTTTAGCAGTTTTTCAATTTCTGGCGTGATGGTTGTTTTACTCATGATAATTCAATCACATGAATCTGATAATTAACATTTTACGAAAAATATAGTACTCTCATTTTTTAGGTAACGTCTTTTCATCTTTTGGTTTATGACATCCACAATCATAATAACAAATTGTATTCGAACCTCTACAACCACAAAATTCACATTTTTCTTCTTTAGTTGCCATTATTCTATTACGTGAATATAATTAATAACACTTCATTAACATTTCACGATAAATGTAAACTTGATTGTTTAGAATTATAAAAAAAAGAAAAAATAATCACACTAGTTTCTTAGTGTGAATGGGTTTACCCATGACTGGATAATACTTTTATTCAATTCTACAAATGCGTTAATGTTTTCGCCGGAGGTTCTGATGTTTTGTACGGTTGCATCAATTGTAGTTTTTGCCAATTGATTACCTAATGTGCTTGCTCGAACAATTTGCTTGTTGGTATCTACGATTGAAATTCTTGCATCATTTGGAATTTCAGTTGAAATACCTGATTTTTTTGCAAATTCTTGCTGTACAGATACTGCAGCATTGATTGTTTTCTCACATGTTTTCATACATTCTTCTTGAAATTGTGTGATAGATTGAAAATACTGTGGGCTTATTTTTGAGATATTTTCAAAATATTTTTGAACATTTTGCGTGTAAATTGAATATACATTGCTTGCATGAGTTTGAGTGCTCTTGCTTGCTTCTGATTGTGTACTCATGGGTTATGGTTCCAAACCTCACTATATATACTATTGGTAATGAGTGGTAATAAATGGTAGTAACCACCACTAACAGTCATACCACAGAATTAGACATCAAGTTTATCCATAGCCACTTTAAAATTTGAATCAAGAATAATTTTTTCTTTCATTTTCATTCACCAAGAAAAGAGACATGATTATTCTGGATCATCTTGTTCTCTATCACGTCCACACTGAGGACAAACTCTTTGATTTTGCCATAATTCTTTTCCACAATTTCTACATGATTGAGGTTTCATAAAATAATTACGTCGAGATTGGATTTAAGAGTTCCAGAATCTGAACAATACTTTGGGGATAACATTGTTGTCTCTCTAGGACATTACATTCTATCAGGAGCAACTATACCAAGAAGATCTAATGCCTTTTCAAGAGTGATTTTAAATGAATTCACAATACAAAGACGAGAATTTTCTAATTGTGCATCACTCAATTCTAAAACCTTGACATGCTCATAAAACGAATTGAAAACAACAGCTAAATCATGACAGTATCTTGCAATAACTTTTGGAGATAAATTATTTACAGCGTCACGGACATGAATATCAAACAGACCAATTGTTTTAATTAAATCAAGTTCAGATTTTTCTTGTAGTAAAGAAAAATCAACCTCAATTGAAGGACTACGTTCAGATTTTTCTAATATTCTGGTAGCTCTAGCGTGAGCATATTGTATGTATGGTGCAGTATCACCATCTAAACTAAGAGATTTTGTTAAATCAAATGTAATTATTTTATCTAAATCCTGCTTTATCATCTCATATCGTAGTGTGCCAACTGAGATATGATGAGCAATTTTTTCAATCTCAGAAGAATCCATTTCAGGATTTCTTTTTTTGGTTTCCTCGATTGTTTTCTTTTTTAACAAATCATAGACAGAATCAGCATTAACATAAAGCCCCCTCCTTCCAGACATCTGAGCTTGTTTTCCATCAGTATCTAATCCCAAAGATTTTGCAGTTTCAGCACTTAGAGTAACTGATTCATAACTAAGATGAACATATGCATCGGATACAGACTTGAATTTAGCCATTAATGATGTAATAATTTTTTGTAATCTTACTTGTCTTGAGTCAATTACAGTAATTACTTTTTCACCAGTAAAGTTTTTGACAGATTCGTTGTTTGAATCCAGAGTTGTTTGCCATAAAACTCGTGAATGTGGTTGCTTTTTTTCATATTTCTGGTAATGAAAAGGATCTTCAACTAGTCCCAATTTCCATGCAGCATAAGGTATGTCTTTGGCAATGTATGTTGCAGTTCCATTACTTCTAACAATTATCTTGTCTTCTTCTTTATCTACGCCACGAATGACCCAACATCCCACATTCTTACCTTCATTTTCAAATTCTACCAGATTCATTCCCTTGATTTTTTCAAAGATTTTACTCCATAATCCAGAACGAATTATCTGAGATTCAAAATTAAGGCAATCATAAGAAACTGATAGATTCCAACATGTTTCTAGTTGATTTACCAAAACTCTTCGCGTAATTTTATTTGCAAATTTGGCAGTATCAGAATTACTATCTTCAAGTTCTTTGAGAATATTTTTTCTAATTTCTTCAAGGCTGGAATCTGACTCATATTTTTCCGTGGTTTTAACATATACATCATCGCCACAATAATGATCAAATTTCTTTCCATTAGGTGGCTCTTGATCAAATCCAAAATGTTTGAATCCAACTATTATATCAGCCACTTGAAGTCCAGAATCATCAATATAGTTTAAAACACTAACTTTGTAGTTTGCTTTTTTTAAAATTCTAGATAGAGTATCACCGATGATAATATTTCTAATATGTCCTATGTGAAGAGCTTTGTTAGGATTTACGCTTGTATGTTCAACTACAATCGTAGAATTTTTTCCAATATCAACATCACCAAATTCATCAAGATAAGATTCGGATAAAATTAATTGGTTTAATTTTTCCCAATTAGCAAAGAAATTCAGATATCCTGATTGGTGTGCTTCAGTTTTTAAAACAAGGGTGTTAGAACAATGTTGATATTTTTCGGATATCATTTCAGCAATATCTTTTGGGCTCTTCTTAAGTTGTTTTGAAAGTAAAAATGAGATATTTGAGCTGACGTCACCAAAACCAGGTTTTGAAGGTTCAACTGTAAATTTTACATCAGATATTGAAAGGTCATTGAGTATCTTATTGAGGTTGTTTTCAATTTCATCGATAATTGATTTGAATGCCATCTTACATCTCAGATAATTTAGGTGCTAATTTATCTAATGCCTCAAGAACACCATCACCAGCCTTTGCAGAAACGGTCATGGTAGCTTCAGATTTTACTTGTTCAGAAGCATTTCCTAGAGCAATACTTGTTTTTGCCACTTTAAACAATGGAATGTCTGTTGCACTATCTCCAATAGCTATAACATCCTCTCGTAAAATAGAAAATTTCTTCATGATTTTGCTGAATCCTGTACCCTTATCAATTCCAGAAGAATTGATATGGTAAGCATATTGACTGTCAGATAGTTCTACATTAAGATTATTTTCTGCGACTATCTTTCTTGCAAGATCTAGATCAAATGTTCTTTGTAAAACAACTTCAGTCATTCGTGGAAAAACAGGTTTTTCTTTGACGTTCTCAATATTATTTTTGATAACTTCAAATGCATTTTTACATTCTTCAATGTTCCCTAATAAAATATGTTCATTAGAACCAAGAGTAATACAACCACCATTTTCACCAACAGCAATTTTTGTAGTTCCACCAAATACAGATAGTAAGAATCCTTCAACAGAAGAACGGCCAGTTACAAAAATCACATTGTGTCCCATTCTAGTTAGACATCTCAATGCGTCAAGTGCATCCAAATGTATTCTTCCTCCACCATTTTCAGTAATTGTGCCATCAATATCTACCGCAAATGTTCTCTTTTTCATAGAAAGTGTTTTGCAAACCAAATAATATTTGCTACGTACGATAAATAATACGGTTTTATTTGAAGTAAATGTTGCAAGAGATGAATAGTATTGGGAATTCCTGAAAAAATTAAAGCCATTCAAGACGAGATGGCAAAAACTCAGATCAATAAAGCAACAGAGCACCACATAGGTCTACTCAAAGCAAAAATTGCAAAACTGAAAAGAGAGCAAGAAGAAAATATTATTAAAAAATCAGGCATGAAATCTGATGGATTTGATGTTAGGAGATCAGGTGATGCAACAGTTGTGTTTATTGGATTACCAAGTGTTGGAAAATCTACGTTATTGAATAAAATGACAAAAGCAAAATCTGTGGTTGGTGCTTTTACATTTACAACACTTACAGTAGTTCCAGGCATGATGGAATATCGAGGTGCAAAAATCCAAGTCTTAGACCTTCCTGGAATAATCAAAGGAGCATCTACAGGTAAAGGATTAGGAAAGAGAATTTTATCAGTTGCAAGAACAGCAGATCTTGTGTTACTTATGCTGGATGTATTTCAGCCGTATCACGAAAATGTTTTAGTTAATGAATTAGGCAATATTGGAATCAGGCTCAATCAACTACCACCAAACATTACAATTGAGAAAGCATCAATGGGTGGAATTGCAGTTGCACAACAGGTAAAACTCACAAAAATTACAGAGAAACATCTCAAAGACATTTTACATCTTTATGGAATTGTTAGTGCTCGTGTTGTTATTAGAGAAGACGTCACATCAGAACAACTAGCAGATTATATTGCTGGAAATATCAGTTATTCAAAATCAATTACAATTGTAAACAAAGTAGATTTAGTTGACAAAAAGTTTCTAAAAGAATTGAAAAAGAAAATCAAATCAGAAGTAATTGAAGTATCAGCAAATTCTGATATTAATATTGAATTACTAAAAGAGAAGATCTATGAGAAATTAAAATTTATTAGAATTTACATGAGACCAAAAGGAGGAGAAACGGATTTCAAAGAACCGTTAATTGCAAGAGAAGGCGATACAGTTGAAGATATTTGTAACAAACTTCATCGTAGAATGAAAAGAGCTTTTAGGTTTGGTTTAGTTTGGGGTAAAAGTGTAAAGTTTGGAGGACAAAGAGTAGGTTTAACTCATATTTTGCTAGATGAGGATGTTTTAACAATAATCAAGAAACGTGGAGCATAATTCAAAAAAATGTAACATGGAACGAGAAATTGAGCACAGATGGTGCAGATATTGTATGACAAAAACAAAACAAGAGCTAATTTTTCTTCCAAATATGGCAACATATAAGCGTAGAAGGAAATACAAATGTACAATTTGTGGCAAAACTAGTTGGTTACAAGGCAGAAGACCATCGGCAGAAAGTGTTTATTAAAAAAATTCAAACAAAAGAAATTTTTATGGTAAAAAAATTACGTGATAAATTGTTATCAATTTGTGTAATTTTCTTTAGTGTAACCACTGAAAAACAATGAAAATGTCGACTGAACAATGGCTCCAAAAAGAAAAGCAGCTAAACGTAAAGCAGCTCCAAAAAGAAAAGCAGCTCCAAAAAGAAAAGCAGCTCCAAAAAGAAAAGCAGCTCCAAAAAGAAAAGCAGCTCCAAAAAGAAAAGCAGCTCCAAAAAGAAAAGCAGCTCCAAAAAGAAAAGCAGCTAAACGTAAAAGACAATAATCTAGTCTACAAACTAACAATCGCCATCTAGACGACGAATTGTTTTCTCTTTTTCTGAATTCTTGATCAGTGTTAACTAAACATTTGCCCCGGAGGGTGTGTACTTGTTCCTTTAACAGATTTTCTTTCTACTAAGAATTTTTTATCAGAAGGTATAATGGATAATTTGACAGCAGTACTAATTGCATAATGAGGGGTACCATCAGGATTTTTATAATTTGCAGCTTTTCCAACTCTATCTAAATCAACTTTAACTTTAACGACAGTTCCATCTTCTAATTCGAAAGATACAAAATCATTTTCTAATCGTTTATAATCTAATATTTTAAATTCAATTTTATTTGGTTTTTCACTCATTGTAATTGCCTATTCAGCCCGATTAGTAAAGATAACTCATTAGTTTAATTTGTTCTTCAGTTGTAATGATATTTTTGGTTGTCAAAATTTCTAATAGTTCTTTGAAGATTGTTTTTTGTTCAGATGACATTCCACCTGTCGTACCTTTTTCTCCTGGTGAACCTGGTGGACCTCGTGGACCAGGTTGACCAATTGGGCCTTGTTCTCCACATGTGCCTTGTTCACCTAATGAACCGATTTGACCTGTAGGACCACGTTCACCTTGAGGACCTTGAATTCCTTGTGGACCTTGTGGACCTTTTTCTCCAGAGGGACCTGTTACACCACGTTCACCTTGAGAGCCTAGCGGACCTTGGGGACCTTTTTCTCCTGACGAACCAATTGGACCTGTTGGACCTTTTTCTCCAATTGTGCCTATTGGTCCTTTTTCTCCTTTTTCTCCTTGCGGACCTGGAACTCCAGTAAGTCCTTTAGATCCTGCAGGACCTTGTGGACCTTGTGGACCTTTTTCTCCGGATGTACCTTCTGAACCTTTGCTACCTTGCTCTCCACGTAGGCCTACCAAACCAAGTAGACCTTTGTCGCCAGATGGACCTGTTGATCCTTTTTCTCCTTTTTCTCCCAGAGAACCTTTTAATCCAGATGCTCCTTTGTCGCCAGATGGACCTGTTGGACCTTTTTCTCCTTCGGATCCAAGTGGACCTTTTAATCCGGTTGGGCCAGGTTGGCCAAGTTGGCCTGTTGGTCCTTTTTCTCCTTTGTCACCGATTTGACCAGTAATACCTTTGTCACCCTTATCTCCTTGATCACCAGTAGATCCTTTGTCACCAGTAATTCCCTTGTCACCAGGAGTACCTTTATCACCTGAAGTACCTTTATCACCTGAAGTACCTTTATCACCTGAAGTACCTTGGATACCAGATGATCCTTTATCACCTGGTGCACCTTGAATTCCAATAGAACTAACATTAGAAGTTGATTTTGTAGAACGTGTTGATTTTGGAGTTTCAGGAGTTGTTTCAGTTTTAGTTTCAGATTGTAATTTTTGTTTTGATTTTTTCAAAGAAACATCAAATACAGAATGTGATGTAGAGAATAGATCAGTTACAACAATCCAAATTTTGTCAAGATCGTTTATAGATGAAGGAAGAGGGTTTTCTGGAGAACCAATGGTTTCAGAAAATATACCATTTTTTACTTTAAGGTGAAAGTTACCTTTCCACAAAGATGAGAATTGTTTAGTTTTAATTGAATCGTCAGAAGGTTTACTATCAGTTATTGCAATTTGGGCTTCATAAACACCTGATTGTTTAAAAGGTGCTTGTCCATAGATTTCTACTCGTGACTGAGATGACACATTCGTTTGTGTGATTTCCAAGTATTTCTGTATTTAGATCGCACGATCTTATTCCAAATACATTATGAGCAATTTTAGGCTCATTAAGGATAGTATTTATCTAGATAAAATTGCATTTGAAAATAATGAAAAGACTGTTTGGAAAAAAATTAAAGGAAACAGATGAATCAAAATCAGAAAAAAAAGAAGTAAAAAAGACTAGTCTAGTTAATCCAGATTATAATCGTATGAAATTATATAAAAAAGGAATTAATTTGATGGCTGACGAAAAACTAGAAGATGCTGTTGAGATGTTTCAACTGGCATTAAGAATTGATCCTGCCAGTGTTGATGTTTTGATGAAGTTAGGTTATGCAAGATTTCATTTAGATGATCACGTTGAAGCATTAACAGTATATGATAAAGTTTTAGATATAGATATTACAAATCCAGAAGCTTGGAATCTTAAAGGACTTGTATATTATGAACAAAAAAAATGGGCCAAAGCATTAGATGCAGTTGAAAAAGCAATCGAGTCTGACCCTAATTATGGAATGGCTTGGTACAACAAAGCTTGTTTCTTATCATTACTAAATCAAGTACCAGAGTCATTAGAGGCATTGAAACGTTCAATTGAGATTGATGTTAAAAATGCTAGAAGATCAATTCGAGACTTTGACTTTAAAAATGTAAGAATTGAAGATGGATTTAAGAGAATTCAAGAAGTAGTAGTTTTGGAGTCAGTTAGACAAGGGTATCACACAATTGGCGCAATAGTTTGGACAACATATCTCGATAGAGTGGATGCTGAAGAGGGATTAAAAAAATTAAAAGAAAAAGGACTCATAGTACAAAATGAAAAACGTGATGGTCTACAAAAAATTCCAATTTTTGATCTTGCACCCAACGTTGCAGAAAGAATGGGTCAAGCGAAGAAAGGATTATTTGGAATTACAAGAAAAATAATACCAAGACCAATTAAGAATTTAAAAGAATTAAGTCAAGCCATTCAATCTGCAAAAGAAGCAATTGAAGAAGCAGATGTGAAAAAAGCCATAAATGTTTTTGAGGAATTCACTGATGTTACAAAATCAGGTGAACAGATGATTGAAATGTTTATGGAGGAACATAGAGAAATAAGATTGTGGCAGATTAGATTAAAAGATAGAGGAGAAGATTATCTAGTGGATAATAAAGATAGAATGTTAACATTGTTCGATAATATAGAAGTAACAATTACTAAAAAACTCAGAAATGAGATTGCTTAATTATTCTGCAGACAAATCCCAGTAGCTCGCATCTTCTTGTTTTTCTGTAGGCTTTTGAAGATTTTTCCATTCTTTGAAAGAGCGAACATATAATTTTGTATTAGACAAACCTGCAGATTTTAATGCATAATATGCTAATCCAGAAAGAGTACCCACACTACCACAATAGGTAATTATTTCTGAATTTTCCGTAATGCCACGATTTTCAAGTAATCGCTTCATGTCGTCTTTTGGACGTAAAATTTTATCTTTAGTAGCAAGTGTTCGATAGGGAAGGCTAATTGCTCCAGGAATATGTTGTTCAAGAAAATTTAGGCGCTCTCTATTGTCAATCAGGATTACATCATTTCGTTCTTTTGCACTTTGCAGATAATCAGCGGTTGCCAGAATATTTGGTTGTAAATTCAAAGTGTGTTCTTTAGGTTGTATTTCTGGAATCTTAGAATCGCTTTCCAACTCAAGGGATTTCCAATTACTATAAGTGGTTTCAAGCAAAGTGACATCTGAATGTCCTAGATATTCAAAGGTCCAAGCTACTCTTGATGCAAGAGCACCAAAAGTATCATCATAAACGACAACTGATGTTTCATTATCAATTCCCATACTGTTCATAAGTTTCAAAACACTTTCTGGGCTATCGTCAGAGAGAAGATTTGCCAATGGTAAATTTACAGCAGTAGGAATATGATCTTGTTTGTAATCATCTTCTCTTCTTACATCAATTACTCGAACACTTTTGTCTCTTATTTCTGAACGTAAAGAATCAATATCCGTTGTTATTTTACCAGAATCTGTCAAGCAGCGCATTCACCCTTACCAGTTTTTGTGTGATAACTTGTATCATCACCGTAATCAAGGTAAAAATCAGGATCCTCTTCTTTTGTCGGAGGAATTGTTAGTGGCTCTAAAACTTTCTTGATATCATTAATGGATTTTATTTCAGTATCTTCATTGTTATTTACAACTCTATGAATCCAAGATTGAAGAGTATCGTCAGATTTCTTATTTTGTTTGAATATTTCAATGATTTTCAGAATTACAGGAATTACTCTTTTTGCAGGAACTCTAAGACATGTTAGGCCCAACATTGTATCACCATCAGAACGTCCACCTAAAGACATCTGATAATTTGCATACATATCTTTTCCAACACGTCCTCCACCTCCAAAGAAACCAATAGTTGCAATTCCATGTTGACCACAAGAGTTTGGACAACCACTTATCTTAATAGAAGAATCACTCAGATCATCATCTTCATCAAATTTTAATTCAAGTAATTTTCTTTGAATTTCTTTTGCCAGTCTGTGTGAGTTTGTCAAAGCAAGATTACAAGAAGTTGTTCCTGAACAACCAATTGGAGCAGTCATTGTTAATGCACCGGATTTTGCAAGTCCTGACTCTAGAAGATTGGAATACAAACGTGGTAAATCATCTTCATGGACATAACGTAATGCCACATTTTGTACAAACCCAAATCTTGCCTTACCTTCAGAAGAGAAGTCACGAATGAGGTCTGCCAATGCGTTAAGTTGGCTGGCAGTAATATCGCCTGCTTCAAGAGTGATAAAGATTGAACGATAATTAGCTTGTTTTTGTTTAACAGTATTTGTTTTAAGCCATCTTGCATAACCGTCAGAAACAGATGTACCACTTTCATCAGTAATTCTAATTGGTCGTTTGATTTCATTTGGAGTATGAATGACTTCTAGTTGAGTAATTACTGATTGAGTAGCTCTTACAATTGCTCTTTCTTTTAGAACTAGATTTTGGAATTTTTCCCACCCCATATCATTTACAAGATACCGCATTCGATTTCTTGCCATATTTTTTCTATCACCAAGTCTATCAAAGATCCTCAATACTGCCATTGAAGTATAAACCAAATCTTCCTCAGGAGTAAACTCTTCTAATTGATATCCAACAAAGGATTTATTTCCCAATCCACCACCAAGGAAAATTTTGAAACCTCTTTGAGTAGTTCCATCAACTTCTCTGATTTGTGGGATTAATCCAACATCAACCATTCTTACCATTCCATGTTTCTCACAACATGTAAAATTAAATTTGAATTTTCGTGGAAGGTTTTGAACCATAGGATTTCTCAAAAAGAATCTTGCTGTTGCAAGTGCATATGGAGTTGAATCAAATTCTTCATCAGGACAAACACCTGACAAAGGACTACACATCACATTTCTTATTGTATTCCCACATGCTTCTCTTGATGTTAAGCCAACTTCTGTAAGTCCTCTAAATATCTCTGAAACATCTTCAAGGACTACCCAATGCAGTTGAATGTTTTCTCTTGTTGAAAAGTGTGCACTGCCTATTGAAAACTGCTCACTTAGTTGAGATATTTTTTCAAGTTGATTTGGATAAATTTCGCCTGCAGGAATTTTTATTCTAACCATGGCATAGTCCCCAGTCATTCTGGTACCATATGCCCCATGTTGAAGTCTAAATCGTCTAAAACTATCCTCGTCATATTTTCCTTGACGGTACAGTTTTACTGTCTTTGCAAAATTATCTGCTTCCTCAACTCTAGACCAATTAATTTTAGGTTTTGCAGTGTCAGGTCTAGATTGTTTTAGATTAGATACGGTCAATACAAAGAAATTCCTTTGAATTTAGTTATAAATTTATGATATATGGAGGTTTTAGGAGAAAAATTTTCAGCATAGTACATAATTTTCCTGTTTTTCTGATCATTACTAATCTCAATTAAGTTGAGATCATTAGTATTACCTAACCGAGTAATTTTAATAAGCTAGTCAGCGAGAAATTGATATATTTCTTCATTAGTTTTTGTTTTAGATATTATTGAAAGTAAAATATTTTGAAGAACCAACTCCACATTTTATCATTGATGATTTTTTATCAAATCATGTTATCTCACATCTTGTGAACATCTATTCACGTCTATTTTTTCCATGACTAAAAATAAATTGGAAAAATACCCATTTACTTAGATTCTATTTTTTGGTTTTTTGTGGTTTGGAGTGAGCTTTAATCATATGTCGTACAGTTCTTTCGGAGTCTGTAAATTCCATTTTACATATTCTACAGACTAGACTCGTTTCTTGAGTTTGTTTTCTAAATAAATTCATAAAAAAACGACAATTTTCTGTCTATATAATTTAATGTTATCAAAAATAATTTCTAAAATAATAGAATAAGAAAGGAAATATGTGAAACCTGTAATAATTATAGCAATAGCAGTTGTTTTTGGAATAGGACTTGCACTTAGTGTTTCAGCAGAAGAAGGACTAATTCCAACATGGATAAAATCTACTGCAAGTTTTTGGGTTGAAGGTGATATTAGCGATTCAGAATTTATTACTGCATTACAGTTTCTTGTAAAAGAAGGCATACTTGTAATTCCTTCAGAACAAAATGAAAAAACAGATGTGTTTCAACTTAGCGTTAAAGAATTGAAAGATCAAGCTGTTTCATGGGACTATAAGGATATTTTAAGAGATGAAGATTACTATATAGGAAAAATCATCTATGTGACAGGTTCTATACGGAATATTGAAGAAAATGATGATTATGAAGGTTGGGTGTTATTATCAGTATATACAGCTAAAACCGTATATGGGAATTGGCTTGATGATTTGATGTATATCTGGTATGATGGAAGTAGATTGTTGTATGAAGATACTATCGAAGCTTACATTGTTGTTGATGGAGTTTGGAGAGTAGAATCGATGCTAGGGGCGTCTTACATCTACTATCCAATCGGTACAGCAAGACATCTAACCTGCACTAACTGTTAGATTCTAAACTCTTTTTGTTCTCCTAAATCTGTAACATTTACAAATTTAATTTCTGTTTGTATTCTTTAATTCTTTTTTCCCAATCTGATTTTGATAAGCGATAGTCAAATAGATAAGCTAAAAGTATTTTTAATAATACAATGTATTTCTCATTAATTTCCATCATCAGCATATCATGTTGATTCAGTATATTTTCTCGTGCATTGTGATATTTTTTAATATCATTTTTTTCATATACTGTAATCTTGTTATCTTTTTCTAATAGGTCTAACCAAATATCAAAATCATTTGATATTGTATCTTTATTTTTCGTTGCAATATAACTACTAATACACATCATAATTGCATCATCTATACTAATAAAAGCAAGATGTTTTGCATGTTTTCTCGAGTTTTCACTAAGTATTCTACCAAAACATAACTGTTCAATAATTGTTTGAATTTGTGGATTTGTGATGATGAATATAATTAGGGTGAATTGTAATTTAAAATTTTAAACCTACAAAATTTATATTTTTTTCTAATTATGGTCTACTAGAGATTTTTCTTTAGATGTAATGGGCATGGCAAAAGAAAGTTGATAGTGATCTGGATCTCTCAAGTGAAAAAAACGTTCACCCCAATCAGCTGTGGTTGGCTCATTTTCAAAAGTTGTAAGTTCAGCAAAATCTTGGTCACTACTCAAATATGAATATAGTTTATCAACATCATCTGTGTAAAAAATTATCCTTCCAAAATCTTTGTTTTTATTTTCAGTTTTTAATTCAAGATTTAGGTACATTTGTTCCTCTTCACCTACTTCAAAGGTAGAAAAATTAACAGAAGGTCCTCCACATACCAGTCTAAAACCTGGTATTCTTGAGTAAAATTTACAAGATTTGTACATGTCGTTAACAAATAATGTTACTGCAGAAATTCTATTTATTTTCAATCTATCTTCTTCCACTCCTTAATTTCATGACACCTACAGTTACAATTATTTCCACAAAATATTTCAGCACAACTAGTACATCTTAGTTTTCATAATTCATGCCTATATGGGACCGATATAGTGTGCAAAAAGGTTGACTACTGGTTAGTTACTCTGCATCTATTTTTAACCCCATAAATGGTTCAAGCCTCTAAAGATTTACACTCAAATTGTATCTCTAAAACAGGACATTTATTGAATTATCTTGAAAATTCCTAAAATAATAGAATAATAAAGAAAATTTGGAATTAAGGTGATTTGAAATGAAAATGAATAGTATAAACCATGTTAATATCACAGTTTCAGACCTAGAAAAATCAGAAAAGTTTTACTGCGAAGTTTTTGGTATGGAAGAAGCTTATAGAATACCACAGTTTCGTTTTCTTAGATGCGGTAAAGATCTACTAACTTTGCAAGAAGGTGACCAAATAAACATTAAAGGTATTCACTTTGGTTTTGATGTCAATAGCAACGATGAAATGAATAAATGGAAAGATTGGCTGAAGGAGAAAAACATATCCATAGATAATGAAAGAGGAGATGAAAGCGGTGCTGGAATTTATTTTCATGACCCAGATAAGTATACAATAGAAATTTACTTTATCAAAGAAAGCTAAATTGAAAAAGTAGATTTCTTATCTATACAAAACCTTTTAGATTCTAAACTCTTTTGAAATTATTTATGCCTATTTTTAGGAACAGTTTTTTCCTCATCATTATGACATGCTCTGCATAAAATGATGATATTTGTCCAATCATTATTACTGGAAATACCATCTTTGTGATGCAAATCTAGTTGAGTTTGCCATTATTTCTTTAAGCTGTCTTAATTCGAGTGGAATACGAGGGTTTTTTCTTTGAGTCGGGAAAGTTACGTAATCTTTTATGTCTTCAACTGATATTTTGATTTTGCAACAAATTCTAAGATATGACTTCACGAACCCAAAGTAGAGAGTGATTGTTTTCAAGCTCTTCTTCTTGTATTCTCTGCCGTCAATTTCATGTTCTTTGGTCATGAATTCGACGAATCTATCGAGAGATAAGCAAATCGACTCGATGTCGGGTCTTACTACTTCCTCAGGATTAGGGGAGGGTTGAACCACTTCTTGTACTGCTCAATTATCTCATCTCTACAAACCCCCTGAGTTTTACAAAACAGATCAAAGGTTTTTAGAGAAGTTTTAGCCACGATTTTGGTTCTTGAAGAGTTCGATTTTCTTTCGAGTTTGTTTAGCCAATCCTCCTCACTGAACTTTGAATCCATGCCTGATTTACTCATGCTTTGTTAATAAAACCAAAACTAAGTTATCAATAGTTACCAATTATTATTACCTAATTTTTTAAAAAAATTGTGAGAACGTATTAATGGGTTCAGAGAATGAACATCAACATGCAAGAAGCAACAGTTGCAGAAAACTCATCTAAAATATTTACAGATGTACGTGAAGTTGAAATTACACGGGCAATTGTAAATGAATTTCATGAAGTTTTAATTGATAGAGCAGATTCAGATGTTATTATTATTGGTGCAGGGCCCGCGGGATTAACAGCAAGTAGGGAGCTTTCAAACATGGGTTACAAAGTTCTTGTCATTGAACAGAACAACTACCTTGGAGGAGGTTATTGGTTAGGAGGATACATGATGAATCCGGTCACAGTAAGAGAACCTGCACAAAAAATTTGGGATGAATTGGGAATTCCATATAAAAAAGTTTCAGAGGGATTGTATCTAACACCAGGACCACATGCAGTATCAAAGTTAATTGCAGCTGCATGTGATGCGGGAGTGAAATTCCTAAATCTTACAAAGTTTGATGATTTGATTATGAAAAATGGTAGAGTGACAGGAATTGTTGTCAATTGGATGCCAGTTTCAGCATTACCACGCAACATAACATGTGTTGATCCAATTGCTTTGGAAGCAAAAATAATCATTGATGCATCAGGTCACGATTCTGTAGCAGTAAAAAGATTGGTAGATAGAGGACTAGTAGAATGGAAAGGAATGAATCCAATGTATGTTAATGAAGGTGAGGAACATGTTGTTCACAAAACAGGTGAGGTATTTCCAGGACTTATTGCAGCAGGCATGTCAGTTACTGAAACACATGGACTAGCAAGAATGGGTCCAACATTTGGTTCAATGCTATTCTCGGGAAAAAGAGCAGCCGAGATTACTGCAGCAAAAATCAAAGAGTTAGAAAGATAAGCCGTTACAGCAAAAATATCGTATTGAAAACTAGTAAAATTATCCTATATGATGAGCCTACAGTTCCTGAAATTCAATTACAGAGATTAAAAAAATTTCTCACAGAAACATTTCCAGTTGAAATTGAGATAAGAGAAAATATCTTTCAAGGTTTGAGTAAAGACATATCGGAAAAAATTTCAGGTTGCAGAATTTTTGATTTAAAAAAACCATTTAAAAAACATGCTCCTTCGATCGAAGATTTACGGATAGAATTAGAAAACAAAGACATGTCTGAGAGAGAAGAAATGACACTATATGATGGATTTGAATTTCATAATGCAATTACTGAACTAATTCCAATGAATGAAAACAAGAGAGATACGCTACATATTATTTTTACAAATAAGCTTACATGTACATTTGATGAGAGTGACTTTAGATATCATGCAAGAGCATTAATTGGATCCAATCCTACAATTATTTCAACAACAGGAATCATAGAAGCCCCTGCAAAACCAAAACAGTACTATCTAGATCTAATGACAAATTTTTCTGAGCAAAAAGTAGAAGAAATCAAGAAAAAATATACCGGCAAATTTTTAGAATATCATGATTCACGAATATCAGAAATCACAGAGGGGTATCTATTACAAGCCATAATTTATTATGAAACAGGAGAAGCATTTTGCATACACAGAGATTGCAGGCTATTTAACGCTCACTGGCAAAAAGATCTTTTTTTTTCACAATTAGAAAACAAAAGATTTTGCAAAAAGCATCAAGAAATTTTAAATGAATTAAAAAATCAAAACCAATAGATACAAATCTTATGTGTATAATCCAAAGAGGATATTCACTTAAATTATTGAAGCATAAGAAGGTCAATTATCATGATGGCAGCAGATGAAGGTGCAACAGTACTTGAAACAAAAGATGATGGACCAAAAATTCCAAATGAAAAGAAAACAAAGTTTGATGTAGTCATCATTGGTGCAGGTCCTTCAGGATATACAGCAGGAATTTATTGTTCCAGGGCGGGTTATGATACTTTGATTTTATCAGGAATGCTGCCAGGAGGACAATTAGTCAATACTACAGAAGTTGAAAATTATCCGGGATTTGAGAATGCGATAATGGGCCCAGATTTGATGATAGATATGAGAAAACAATGTCAAAAAATGGGAACAACGATTATTGATGATGCTGCAGTTGATGTAGATTTTAGACGTAAACCTTTCAAAGTTCTTACAGCAACTGAAGAATACGAAGGGCGTGCAATCATTGTTGCAACAGGTGCAAATCCAAGAAAATTGGGATTGGAGGGAGAACAGACATTTGCTGGAAAAGGTGTTTCGTATTGCGCGACATGTGATGGTCCTTTCTTTAGAAACTTAGAACTAGTTGTTGCAGGAGGTGGGGACTCAGCAATAGAGGAAGCAACATTTCTAACAAAATTTGCTACAAAAATTCATTTAGTTCATAGACGAAGCGAATTACGCGCAAGTAAAGTGATGCAAGATAGAGCATTTAACAATGAAAAGATAGAGTTTCATTGGGATTCAGCAGTAATTGACATCAAAGGAGATCAAAAAATGCAGCAAGCAGTTCTAAAAAATCTAAAAACAAATGAAGAAACAACACTCGATGTAGGAGGTCTTTTTGTTGCAATTGGACACGTACCTAACACAGAACTATTCAAAAATCAGATTGAATTAGATGATAAAGGATATGTAGTTTTAAAGAACCAGACAAGTACTAGCGTTGAAGGAGTTTTTGCTGCAGGAGATGTACACGACAGAACTTACAGGCAAGCAGTTACTGCCGCAGGGTTTGGCTGTATGGCAGCAATTGATGTTGACAAATATCTCACAGAAAGTGCAGACAAACAAGAATGAAGAATGCACAATGCAAAAAATGTTTGTACAAATTTTTTAAGAAAGATATCTATACTATTCAACAGTTTCAATATAGAAAAAAACCTACATACAAATGGTCACTAGAATTTTTTGAGAAATTAGAAATAGATGAGTGGGATTCATTCTGTGAGAAATGCATTATGTTTTACTCCAAAAAATCTAATGATGCTTGGAAAAAATTAAAGGTCTAAACTCTTTATTGTAAGTAAGGATAGTGAATTTTATGAGCCCAGATCAAGAGAATCTAAAAAAATCAGCTAAAAAACATAGTGAGAAACTGGCAAATTTAGGAATGGAGTTGGGTAAAATTCAGTTCAGCTACAAGGTGGAGAGAAAACCATCCAAAGAATATTGGCAAAAAAGAATAGATGATTTTAAAAAATATAATGAAAAAGGCATGGAATATTACAATCAAACATACTCTTTGATGAATTTAGTTAACAAGGAGGAATCACAAATATTTCTATTAAGTACCAGTAAATTTCGCCAGCTTGGATTAAAATTAATAGAAGTTATGGAAAAAATTAAAGAAAATCCATCAATTATGGACTCGAAAGACAAACAACAAAGTAAATGGAGTAAAGAAATCAGAGAACAAATTACTGAACACAGCAACACGTGTATACATCATGAAAAGGACATGAATACATCATTTAGAGAATTTTATCAAAAACATCTAAAGAAAATTCTAGAGTAATTACAATCAGTATGCCAATTCAGACATGTGTTTTGCTTCTTTGAGAGTGTTATCAAATTCTTCTTCAGTCATTACATTCTGTGTAGCATAGACACTCCTGAATTTTCTTCCATCGTCAGCAAAAATTCCAACTACACATGCATCTCCTTCAATAGGATATTTTTTCATACACGCATAAACCGCAGCAGATGATGGACTGATTAGGAGTTTTTCTTTTTCAAAGACTTCTTTTACTACAGAAAACGCTTCATCGTTATCTACAGAAACCCAATCATCTACAACATGTTCTCTTTTCAAAAACAAGTCTGGCTTTGCAGATTCTTCAAAGTTTCTCCATCCTTGAATCAGGTGATTTTGTTGTGGTTGACATCCAATGATCTTAACATTAGGGTTTTTTTCTTTAAGAAAAGTGCCAATTCCGGTAATTGTACCTCCAGTACCAACACCTGTAAAGAAATGAGTTACTTTTCCTTCAGTTTGTTTCCAAATTTCAGGACCTGTTCCCTCATAATGTCCTCGGAAATTTGCTTCATTTGCATATTGATTTGGAGAATAATATGTATCAGGTCTGGATGATGCAATAGATGTTGCAAGTGCAATACTTTGGTCAGTTCCGGCGCCAACTTTTGGACACAGATCATCACTTGTCTCAAATACTTTGGCGCCAAGATTCCGGATAATTTCCTTAGTTTCATTACTAACTTTTTCTGGAATAACTATCTCAACTTTGTAACCCAACACATTGGCAATTCCTGTTAGCGCAATTCCAGTGTTTCCAGAAGTAGGTTCAATAATGATGCTCTTTCCTTTTTTTAAAATTCCTCTTTCTTCACCATCTTTGATCATCCAATATGCAGCTCTATCCTTAACAGAACCAAATGGATTGTTACCTTCTAATTTTGCAAAATACTCTATGTTATTGTGAGAAAGGAAATCTAATTTTACAAGAGATGTGTTGCCTACTCGACTTAACACATCTGTATCAGTAATAGTGGTCATGATTCGGGTTATTTCACCTTTTTAATTTGGAATGTAATCACATTTCCATCTTTAGACACGTTGACTAATTCATGACCAGTTCTTGTAACCCATCTTGAAATATCATCTTCAGATGCAGGATCATCTGCAAAAACAGTTAGAGTTTCGCCAACTTGCATTCTTTCTATTGCAATTTTTGTTCTAAACACAGGTTCAGGACAAAATAATCCAGTTGTGTCTAATTTTTTTTCAGTTGATTCAGACATTACTATCTATTTCAACGAGAGTGTTTTGTCATATTAAAATCTATTTTAATTTAGCTTATCATACTATTATTTACAATGACATTTTGAACATAGTTGCAAGGTTTCTCTCTTTCATGAAACTGGGATCCTTATTTTGGAAATTGATTTTTCGTGAAATTCGTTTCAGGAAGTAAAGCATAATTTTGTAAGACAAGAGCCACATAGGGCTATATGGATATGAATCATAAATTTTGAGCAATAGAGTAGAGAACCATTTTGAATTTGGATAATGTTCAGAAATATAGTTTGCTATGTATTCTCTTGAAGTATTAATTTGGTATCTAAGATGGTCTAGCATTTCGTTTTCTAATGTATACCCAGTTTGAGAAATTTCAATTCTACCATGCTTCATTGCATGTAAAATATCATCAAGATTATTTTCAGAATCAATAACATTAACACATCTGCCAAGAGTAGATAAGATATGTGAATCGCTACCTGCCACCTGAATCATGTTATTGTCCAATGCAAATTGAGCTGCACGTGCATTGGATAGCAAATCGACATTGTTACTGTTGAAAACCTCAACCATGTCACATTTTTTGGCACTTTCACGTAGCGCATCAATTAGGCTAAATGGGTGAGGAGCAGACGATACTCCCCCCTGCTTTGTTACTTCGTCAATTATCTCCTCAAGAGAGATTCCTGCTGCAATTGTATCATGAATTCCATATGCTAGAACATGTGCACCAGTATCAGTTGTTATCTCCTCAGCAGGAAAAACATTAATGTTTTTGAATTTGGTATGATCATTTTTGTATTCTAATAACTGATCATACCCATCCAGAGTGTTGTGGTTTGTGACAAAAATTACATCTAATCCTAATTCATATGACTGTTCTAGTTGATCTCTGATTGAAATATCACAATCATATGGTGGTTCATTAGAACCAAGATGAAAATTTGAGAAGGAGTTATGACAATGTAATTCAGTCTTAATTGACAATTTTCACAATAAATGTTTCTTTTTAGATTATAATCCTATTGAAAAAATTTGAATCTCATTTAAAAAGATCTTCGTTTTCTGGACGAATTAATTCATCAATCACATGATCTTCAATCTTAAATGAATAATCACGAATAATCGCTACAGGACATTTTAAGGCTTTTTTCATAACTAGTTCAGCAGCAGAAGAAAGTTCATCAGCAACTGCAATTTCCGTTATTCGTAAAATTTTTCCAAAAGAATCTAATGTTCCAGCATAATTCAAGATGGGATTCAATCCTGAAATTCCAATTGCACAGTTCGTTTGACCCATCCTAAAAGGACGACCAAAGGTGTCTGAAATTATTACTGCTACATTTTTGTTTGTTTGTTCTCTGATTTTGCTACGTATTGTCTGTGCAGAGATATCAGAATTAATTGGAAGTAAAGTTGCATAACCTTCTTTTACATTGCTTTCATCAACACCAGCATTTGCACAAATTACACCATTATGGGTCTCAACAATTATTATTCCATTTTTCATTCTAACAATTCTTTTTGTTTCAGATAAGATTAATTCAATTATTCTAGAATCTTTTTGATATTGAGAACCGATACCTTCTGATAACAATGAAGGTTTTACAGTTGACAAATCAACAATTCTTCCTTCTTGTTTTGAAACAATTTTTTGTGCTACAATAAGAATATCCCCCTCACGTAGATCAGAAGACAATAAAATTAATTCAGAAATATCATCTGATGGTTCAATCTCTTTTTCAATGTAAAGTGGAATAATTTGCAATTAAGGTATCTAAGAGATTGGACTAAAAAATTGTTTATGCAGTAGGTGTAGTTTCTAATTCTAACTTAAAGTGTTTGTTAATGATATCCAAAATTTTTGATAGATCTTTTTCTTCTAAAATAGTATTAGCTAAATCCTTGACTAAATCTTGAGCCCTATAAGCAATGTTTAAACCACAAATATCAAACAATTTCACATCATTTGCACCATCCACAACACAAACGATGTCTTCCTTCTTCTCACCCCATTCTGCGATTTTTATTTTTGCAGATTTAGATTTATCAGAATCAACATTAATTTTTACACCATCAAGTTTTCCATCTTTGAATACTAATTCATTAGAATAGACATAATCCAGATCTAATTCTTTTTGTAGTCTTTCCATCATCAATGTAAAACCCCCAGATACTGCCATTAGTTTCCATCCAGCAGCCTTTAAGATACTACAAGCTTCCTTTGCACCAGTCATAATAGGTAATGAATCAGCTACTTCTTGACAGGTTTTTTTATCAAGGCCTTTCAGAGCAGTAATACGGGTTCTAAGTCCGTCTTCCCAGTTAATTTTTCCTTGAATTCCTTGTTTAGTAATTGCCCAAATCTCATCTTCTTTGTTGAGTTTTTCTGAAAGAAGGGGAAGATATTCTTCGTCATACAGAACACCTTCAACGTCAAAAATTACTAGCAATTGGTTTCTAACTTTCAAAAAAATTGCTAATTATATTAAAGTTTAAACTTTTTTGAGATCTGAAAAACGCTAGTAATAAATCACCGAATGTCAAAGAATGTAATATGGGCGAATTAGAACACAAATACGAAGTTGATATTAAAGCTACAGAAAAAAAACAAAAACTTCCAGAGAATGTAAAAAGCGAGCTAAAAGAATCAGGAATGATGGATGAGAAAGGAAAGTTAAAGCTAAAAGGAGTTAGCCCCAAAATGCTCAAGAAAATGAAACTAGAGTATGTTGAGTGCCCAGTTTTAAAAGAAGATATCCAATTCATTCAATGTTTTGTGTGTCCAAACTTCCAAAGTAGAGTAATGGGTAAAGTGCTTTGCAAAGGTGACCCTCTTTAACACTCAAATAAATCTAAAACATCAAAATTCTCACGAAAGGCTCATTAGTTAAATTAATTCTTTGAATTTTAGTTTGACTAAAGAAGACATTGGAATTACAGTTTCAAAAAAAGAAGATTTCAGTGAATGGTATACACAGATAGTTCTAAAAGCTAAACTTGCAGATTATGCCCCAGTTAAGGGACTAATTGTACTTAGACCAGATGGGTATTCTATTTGGGAATCATTAACAAATACATTTGATAAAAAATTTGCAAATAATGGAATCAGAAATGGATTTCTGCCCATACTAATTCCAGAGTCACTATTAAGAAAAGAGCAAAAACATTTTGTAGGATTCAACCCAGAAGTATTTTGGGTAACTCATTCAGGAGATAATGAAATTGGAGACAGACTTGCATTAAGACCAACATCTGAAACATTAGCATACACAATGTATTCCAAATGGATTCAAAGTTGGAGAGATTTACCATTAAAGATGAATTTTTGGAATTCCGCACTAAGAGCAGAAATTAAAGGAACAAAACCATTTCTCAGAACATCAGAATTTTTGTGGCAAGAGGGTCATACAGTTCATGCAACACGAGAAGAAGCAGAAGAAGAAGTGATGAAAATTTTAGAGATTTATAAAAATACTGTTGAAGAAGAGTTAGCAATTCCGGTAATAACAGGAAATAAAAGTGAGAAAGAAAAGTTTGTAGGTGCAGTTTATACAACTACTATGGAATCAATTATGCCTGATGGAAAAGCACTGCAAATGGGCACATCGCACTTTCTAGGACAGAATTTTTCAAAACCATTTGAAGTAAAATTTGCAGACAAAGATAATGTAGAACATTTTGCGTGGCAAACTTCATGGGGGGTTTCTTGGAGGCTAATTGGAGCAATGATTATGATTCATGGTGATGATCAAGGTCTTGTTTTACCACCGAAGATTGCACCAACACAAGTAGTAATTGTGCCAATATACAAAAATGATGATGGTAAGGATAAGGTATTACCTAAAGTTGAAGAAATTAGAAAAATTTTAGAGTCAAAAGAGATTAGAGTTCATGTTGATGATAGAAGAGAATTATCTCCAGGGTACAAATTCAATGATTGGGAACTAAAAGGAGTTCCTATACGAATTGAGATTGGTCCTAAAGACATAGAAAAGCAAAGTGTTGTTATAGCAAAAAGATATAATCGTGAAAAGTCAAGTTTGGGTTTTACTGAAATTGAAAAAATTTCTACAATTTTAGATGAAATCCAAATAGCCATGTTAAAAACTGCCAGAGAACAAGCAAATGTAAATTCGTATGTGATTTCAGACTATAATGAATTTAAATCAAAAATTGAGAAAGGAGGTTTCTTTAGCGCTCCTTGGTGTGGAAAAGCAGAATGTGAAGAAAAAATCAAAGAGGAAACAGGAGCAGACATCAGAGTTATCCCATTTGGTAGTGGAAATACAAATGAAAAGTGCATGTACTGTCAAGAACAGAGTATTTCTGTTCCAATTTTTGCAAGGGGATATTGAATAAAGTATAAAGTGGAATCATTCTTTGGATTGCTAATGGCAACAGTTTCAGCTCAAAAATCATCCAAATCCCTCTTAGAAATATTCAACACAACTAGAGAACGAACACTAGAGATAGTTCAAACACTAGAAAAAGATGATTTTGTGGTTCAAACTGCATTCTACACGAGTCCACCAAAATGGCACATTGGACACGTAAGTTGGCTATACGAAGTTGTGATGAGTAAAACCAATCCAAATTACCAATTTTACTCCAAGGAATTTTCTGAATATCTAAATTCCTATTATCAGCAATTTGGTACACCTCATGATAAAGGAAAACGTGGAATAGCCTCACGACCAACAGTGGATCAAATCTTGGAATATTTTGAAACAATAAACACTAGAGTCAGAGAATTTATCAATTCAGGAGTTGATGAAAAGGCAAAGTATCTCTTAACAATGGCTTTTCATCACGAATGTCAACATCAAGAGCTTTTGATATATGATCTACAACATCTTTTAGCTGATGTTTACAAACCTGTTAAGAAAATTCCAAGACCGCAAGCTTCTCAAGTGAAACAAAAGTCAATTTCAATAAAAGGAGGATTATATTCCATGGGATATAACGGAACAGGTTACTCTTATGATATAGAATTACCCGAACACAAAGTTTACCTGAATGATTACAAAATTGATGTTTATCCAATTACAAATGGACAATATCTAAAATTCATTGAAGATGGAGGTTATGAAAATTTCAAGTTTTGGTTATCAGATGGTTGGGAAAAAGTCAAAGAGAATAATTGGAAGGCACCAATGTATTGGGTTAAAGAGGATCAATGGTATGTTCAAGACTTTTTAGGAAAACGAGAGATAAATCCAAATGAACCTGTTTGTCATGTTAGCTTTTACGAAGCAGCTGCATATTCCAAGTGGGCAGGTAAGAGACTTCCAAGTGAAGCTGAATGGGAAAAGGCCTGTTGTTGGAATGAAGAAAGACAGGAAAAGACCATATTTCCATGGGGAGATGAAGAACCAAAAGAAACCCAAGCTAATCTACTAGAATCACATTTTTGGGCACAAGCCGAAATTGGTTCTTATCCAGCTGGAAAAAGCCCTGCAGGATGTCAGCAGATGATTGGCGATATATGGGAATGGACATCATCAGAATTTACGGGGTACCCTGGATTCAGAACAGGATTTGATGAATATAATGACAAATGGTTTACAAACCAAAAAGTTTTGAGAGGAGGATCATTTGGAACACCAAAGATGTCAATCAGAGGAAGTTACAGGAATTTCTTCAGATTAGATGAAAGATGGTTATTTTCTGGATTTAGATGTGTAGAAGATATCTAATTTTTTGATGCCAAGGTTAGTGAAAAATGCTTTTTATCATCTAACCATGTTTGTTTAATTTGGAATCCCGTACTATGAAGTAGTTTACTAATTTGAGATAATTTGTATTTATGTGAATGCTCAGTAAGAATTAATTCATCTTTTTCTAAATTAAATAAAAGATTAGATTTTGACACTATAACTGATTGATTTACAAGAGATTTTAGATACATCTCAACTCTTTGTTTCTTTTCATTGTAAATTGCGTAATGTGAAAAGTTTTTCAAAGAAAAATCTGCGTCAAGCTCATCATTAATCCTAGAAAGAATGTTTAGATTAAATTCTGCGGTTATACCTTGTGAGTCATCATATGCAGATTCCAAAATCTGTTTGTCTTTAACTAAATCCAATCCAATCAAAAAGAGATCACCATGCTTCATTGTAGAATTTATTTTCTGTAAAAATTTGTAACCATCATTTGGAGAAAAATTACCAAAACTAGAACCCAAAAAGATTATCAAATTTTTCTTATCATCAAAATTCTTAAGAAATTGTAAACCTCCTTCATAAGTGTCAATAAGGCCTGTTATATGCAAACCATCATAATCTTTCAATAATTGTTCAGAGCTTTCCGTAAGAATCTCAGAGATGTCTATTGGAAAATATTCTGTAGTATCTTGTAATTTTACTAAAATATCAAGAATCAGTCTGGTTTTTACAGATGTTCCGCTTCCAAGTTCTACTAATCGAAAATTTTCATCAAGATAAGAGGGTAATTCATCCCGTAGTTGCTTCAGGATAGAAATTTCAGTTCTGGTAGGATAGTATTCAGGCAAAGAGCAAATTTTTTCAAACAAATCTGAGCCTTTTTTATCATAAAAGTACTTTGGATCGATAAATTTAGAATCTCTATTCAAACTAGAGGATATTTCTTCAGCGTATGTTTTCTGAATTTTAGTGGCATGTGGTTTAAAATATTGAAGTTTAGAGGATACTACATATTTTTTGTAATCTAGATTTTTTTGAATAGTATTGCTCAAGTACTAAAATCGACTTTTTTTAACATAAATATTTTATCCTAATTTTTTACGCACAAACCATATTTCTTTTTGTTACTTTATTTTCTGTGCTCTTTTTATTATATTCATGACTAAAACAAATTCAATAAAAATAAAATCGAAGTAAAAAATGATTAATGAAAAATTATTACATTCAATTCTCCATGACCTAAAAAATGAGTTTACATAATTTCTCAAAATCAGGCATGAAAATCAGAATGATCTACTAAATATTATGTACACTTGAAGATGCTATTGAAACCTGTGTGTAGGTAGGTTTTCTTTAATCTATAAAATAATACTAATCTATTAGAAAAATTATTAGAAATTAATGCCATCAGGAATACCAAAAGGAAAATAGAAATGAATTCAGATAAGGAACTTGAGGAAATAGATTTCATAATTATGACTTTAGTGAGAAATGGAGTTCAAAAGGTGTTTACAATTACAAAACTATTACCCATCAAAATTCATGGTAGTAAAATCAATGATAGTATAAACAAACTTGAAAGACTTGGACATCTTGAGATGGATAAATCTGTAGGTTGGATTTCAAGAAGCATCAATCCGAAATTAATTCTTAAAGATTCTGGAATGAAGTTAGTTGAAGATAAAATTGAAGAGATGAAAGTTAATTGGAATTTGTTAGTCAAACACTATGAGGCAAAAGATATTGCGACATTAAGAAATAAAATGAATGGTATGAAAGGAATGTTTCCTATGATGTTCACTATGGGAATTGTAAACGGCGCAATGTTGTCTCAAATGCTACACATGAATCACATGGACGTGATTGATTATTTCATTGATCAACCAATTCTGATTGATTATCTGAATGATCCTAGTGGAGAACCATACACAGATGATTAACTAAAACCACATTAATCTATTAGAAAAATTATTAGAAAATAATGGCAAAACATGGCATGAAAATTCTAAGGAAGTATAATGCAACAGATAGCGAACAAAAATGGTTTCTAGGATTGATTTAGCCAATCTACACAGGCACTATAAGTAGGGTTTTCTTGATATACTTTCTGAATTATGTTGATATGGATTCAGAAGTAGAAGTTTTAGGATATGGAATTAGTTTGATTTTACTTAATGTAGGAATGTATCTAGGTATTCCAGCTATTGTGATTATTGGTATTAGAAAGAAATTCTAAAAAAAAGACACTCCGTAAAGATTTAGAACATCAATAAAATTCAGAATATTATTGAACGATATACCCCCAAGAAACAAGATATCCATAGGCATTATGGTTCAGATAGTTCAGAAACAAGATCAACGTACGGGGAAATTAACTGAAGGTAAAGTAAAGAGAATCCTTACTTCAAGTCAAGTTCACCCTCATGGAATCAAAGTTGAATTGGATAATGGAAAAATTGGTAGAGTTCAACAATTGTCATGAAGAAAGAATATTACTAAAAAACTCACTCCGCCCTGTAATTACTATTCAATAAAATAAAGTCATTTTTTAAAAATCAGAAATAATTTATCAAAAAAATAGGCTCAAATTAGTCAAATCGTATAAATTTTTACTGACAAAAAGAGCATCTATACTTCTTGATATACTTCTTCATGCATCAAAAATCAGTGGAAGAAATACTCAGAGTAGAACATTTGAAAAAATATTTTACAAAAAAAGTATTGTTTAGTTCAAAAACTACTACAGTCAAGGCAGTAGATGATGTTTCATTTTCTCTTAAAAAAGGCGAAGTTTTTGTGCTAGCTGGTGAATCAGGTTCTGGAAAATCAACTATCGCAAAATTAATTCTTAAATCAATTGAGGCAGATTCTGGAAAAATTTTTTTCGAAGACCAAGAAATCAATAATGAACAAAAGAATTTGAAAAAAATCAAAATGAACTGTCAGATGATCCACCAAGACCCCTATGACTCTATCAATCCAAGAATGAGAATTGGGAGCATTGTCTCTGAACCTCTTGAAATCCATAATGTTGGAAATAAAGATGAAAGATTTAGAAGAGTGATTGAAGTTTTTCACGAAGTAAAATTAGAACCTGCTGAAGAAATGGTAAAGAAATATCCCCATACATTATCAGGAGGCCAAAGACAAAGAGTTGTCTTGGCAAGAGCATTGGCATTAAAGCCAAAACTAATCATAGCAGATGAACCTGTTTCAATGTTGGATGTGTCAATTAGAGCAGAGATGCTTGAATTAATGCAGGAATTGCAGAAAAAATATAGTATTTCGTTCATCTATATCACTCATGATTTGGCAACAGCCAGATATTTTGGCCAAAGAATAGGGATTTTGTATCTTGGTAAAATTGTAGAAGTGGGACCAATTGACCAAGTTCTGGTTAGTCCAAAACATCCTTACACACAAGCACTAATCGATGCAATTTCAGAACCAGATCCTGAAAATCTTTACAGAGAAAAGAAAATTCGAATAAATGAACCATCAGATATTGATGTTTATCAGGGGTGCAGATTTAGGGCAAGATGTCCATATGTGATTGAAAAATGCAAAGAAGAGCCTAACTTAGAAAAGGTAGATGATGAGCATTATGCAGCATGTTATGTAAAACTAGACTAGGAAGTTTGGACAGGGGGCATTCGCTTGTCTTTATAAATAGCAATATGGGAAACGCCATTCTTTGGATAAACACCATAGATCAGTTTTGATTTTTGTATAACAGATTCTTTTAGAGACACCAAAATGAATTGACTTTCTTTAGAACGTTCTTCTAAAATCTTTGCAAGTCTTTCAGAATTTGGTGCATCAAGGTGCGCATCAATTTCATCAAACAAGTAGAATGGAGAAGGCTTTAGCTTTTGAAGTGCAAGTACAAAAACAATTGCAGCCAATGTCTTTTCACCACCACTAATTGATGTAGATTCTCTTTTTGGTTTATTTGGGAATTGAATCAAATAAGAAATTCCAGAATCAAATATATCATCTTCATTTTGTAATTCCAGCCAAGCATTTCCACCAGTCATTTTATTGAATATCAAACGAATTTCTTTATCAACCGTATCAAATGCATCCAAGAATGTTTGTCGTTTTTCTTTGTCAACATCTTCAAGGAATTTTATAATTGCATTTTTTTCTTCCTCAAGAGAATTCTTTCTTGTGGACATTGAACGATATCCATAAGATACTTCAAGATAAGTTTCAGGTGCCTTTGCGTTTAGTGAATTTAGGGAAGTTAATTCAGCACTCAGCCCTTGAACAATAGGTTCAACATTAAAGATCTCCATGTCTTTATCAAATCTAAAAGTAGAAATAATTTGCTTTAATTTAGATTCGTTTTGTTGTAAGTCATGTAAATTGTGGTTCAATGAATCAGATTGGCGTTCTAATGTGCTGATTTGTTGTGTTATCTCAGTTTTCTTTTCAGATAAAATTTTAAGTTTGTCATCATATACTTTGAGTTCCCCAATAGATGAACCAGAAGTGGATATAAGATCTTGTTCTTTTTGTCTTAATTTTACAAGAACCTCATTTTTTGGTTCTTTTTGTTTTTCTAATTCTTGAATCTTTGTTTCCAATTCTTGGCGTTCTAAATTCAGAGAATGTTCTTCATCATCAAGTCTATTAGATTGAGACTTTTTTTGACTAACTTTAGTTTCTAGTATTTGTAGATGAGAAGATTTGTCACGAAATTCATTCATAATTGTTGTAAATAGTTTCTCAACTTCTACTTTCTTTACGTTAATTCTAGACAACTCGCTTGCAATACGATCTTGTTCTCCACTAGCATAGTTTTTCTCGACAATGAAAATACGTTCATTCAATGATTCAATGTGAGATTCGGTTGTAATTATTTCTGATTCAATATGTATATTTTGTGAAGTTAATTCAGAATTTCTTTTTGCTAGTTGTTCTTTTAGATTCATTTTAGAAGCAATGCTTGATTTCAAATTGGAGTAATTCTCATTTGTTTTGGATAAAGATTTCTCTGAAATTGAAAGTCTTTCTTTATATGATTCAATTAAATCTTCTAATTTTTTCAAAGAATGTTTTTTCTGTAGTAGGTAATTTTTAATCAAGGTGATAGATTGGAATAGACCATCAATATCACTACTCATTGAAATTAATTTTGTAAGTTTTGAGATCTTTGAATTGATATCAATTACAACAGTGACACCTTTCGCCGCAAAATATTCACCATTTATGGTTACTGCTTTGTATCCTAATTTTGATACATTATAGGCAGATTCTCGATTTTCTGTAAGTACAATATTTCCAAATAGGAATGTTTTGAGCGTAGAATAGGCAGGATCACAGGTTACATAATCAGATAGAATACCTATGACTCCAGATTCTTTTGGAAGAGTTAGTTTGAATTTTGGAATAGCATCAAGTGGTATAATCTTTAGTTTTGGAAGTTTCTTACTTCTAGCAGCTTCTGCAATTCCAATTAGAGTTGCAAAGTCTTTAACAACAATTGCTTTGATCCAATCAGAACTCACAGCTAAAACAGAACGTTCGTATTGTTTATCCCATGAAATCAGTTCATAGACCAAACCTATAATGCCAAGTTTGTCTGCATCTTCTTTCAATTTTGCAACAGTGTAATCTTCATACATGAATCCTTTTATGGTTTTAATTTTAGATTTGGCAGTGATTGCGGCTTTAGTTGATTTTTCTGATATTGATCTCCATTCTTCTATGTCATTGTTTATCTTTGATTTTTTTGTTTGTAATTTTATAATTTCAGATTTCAATTCAGTAATAGTTACATCATCATGTTTCATTATTGATTCAAACTTAGATTTAGATGTAGATAAATTCACTATACCTTGTACAAATTCATCAAATTTTCTAGAATTTTTTGTGATTTTATCTTTAGAGTGATCTTTTTCTTGTTGAGATTTAGAAAGTTTAAGTTTAGCATCGTTTAGTTGACTAGTGAGAGTTTTAATTTTATTATCAATCTCAGATTTTTTAGCTGCAACACCTGACTGGTCTGTTAGAATTTTTTCATATTCAGAATCAACAATTACTACATCATTATTGATTTTATTCTTTTTGAGATTTGTCTCTTCGATTGATTCTTTTATTTTTAGGGTTTGAGCATTAACATCACTAATAGAATTTTTGATATCTTCCAGCTCAGTTTTGATTTTTGGATTTCTATTATCAATTTGTTCTATTCTTTTCGTTGATACTGAGATTGCGCTGTTATCAGATTCATATTGTTCATATGCTGAGCTTATTTTTGCATCGAGTAATGCTTTTTCGTGATTGTAATTATCAGCTTCTGTCATTATCTTTGATTTTTCACTCTCCAAAACATCAATCTCAGTTTTCAGTACAGTTCTTTGACCATCAAATTCTGTGATTTCAGTAGTTATAGTGTGTAAAGTAGACTCTTTTGAAGTTTTTTGGCTTAAGACTACCTTCATTTCATTGGCAGCTGCTAGTGCACTGTACCGGGTTAGTTCACGCTCTAGAAAATCATGACGTAATTGTTGATTTCTTTCTTCTTCCAGTTCGTCAATTCTTTTTTTGATTTCGCCCATTCGTGCTATGGCAATTTCAAATCTTCTGTCAGCATCTTCCAGTTGTTGTAGAGACGCTACCTTTTTTTCATCAAAGTAAGATAATCCAATTAAATCCTCAATTGTTTGTCTTTTTTCTTCAGATGTAAATTCTGAAATTCGAGTTACGGTTCCTTGTTGAATTGCATTAAGTTGACCTAAACCTGCATTTGCCATATCAAGTAGATCAAGAACTTGGCTTCGAGTTGTTTTCTTTTTGTTAAGATAGTACATGCTTTCACCGTGTTCATTCATTTCTCTTGTAATCAGAACAATATCAGAATCAACAGGGATCTTTCTATCTGAATTATCAAAGTGTATAGTAATTCTTGTCAGTTTGGGTCCATGGCGATTTCCCTCAATATCATGAATTAGTGATCGTAATTTGTCAACTCTCAATATTTTTAGTTTATTTTCACCCATTGCAAACTGAATAGCATCTAAGATGTTACTTTTACCTGAACCATTTGGACCAGATATAGATATGAGGCCAGGTTCAAACTGAACAGTTGTATTCTTAAATCCAAATGATTTGAAGCCAAAGATCTCAACTTTTTTAATATGAACCAATAACGATCTTTTCTCAATCTGTAGGATAATCGATGGTTAACAAGTTTAGTTGACATAATTGCATAATTTTTCTTGTTTTATTATGAAATTTTTCGTAGTAATAGTAATCTCGCCATGTGTTTCAAAATTAAGGATCTAGAAGTGTGCCTACCTTAATTATGAAAGTAGTTATTCTAAATTCATGGTAAAGTTAGGATTGATTCAAACAATTTCATATAATACAAATCAAAAGGGAATTTCTAGAGTTTCAACAATCCTAAAAAAATTGGGCAATAAAGAGACAGAGATAGTTTGCTTGCCTGAACAATGGCTAAAGAATAATGAAATTTCAGATTTTGATTCAGAGTTTTCAGACTTTAAGAGGATTGCAAAAGATTTCTCTATGACGATAATTCCAGGAGCATTTTATGAAATCACAAAGAGAAAGACATCAATTATTGCACCCATAATTGGTCCAGAAGGGGAGTTCATAGGAAGACAGGAGAAAATACACCCATTTGACTATGAAAGAGATACTGTAAAGCCTGGAAAGGAGACCAAAATTTTTAACACCGCCTGCAGATTTGGGGTGATAATTTGCTATGACATGGTATTCCCAAAAGTTGCAAATACACTAGTAAAGAAAGGAGCTCAGGTGTTATTATCTCCAAGCAGAATTGTCAGAAGGGGAATAGAGCCATGGCAGATGTATGTTCAGGTAAGAGCACTAGAAAATAGGATACCTATTCTTGCAGCAAATATAGAAAACTACAGATTTGGAGGAAGTAGTATAGTCGTGGATTTAACTGAAAATAATAAAGTTGTTACTACAAAAATCACTAAATTAAACGGAGAGACTGAAATTGTAAGGGAATTCACACTTGATAAATATGAAAAAAGTAGAAAAATCAGATTTTCAGATTCAAATAAGTTTCAATAATTATTCACCAGCAACAAACTTTTCACATGCGACTTTTGCTGCTACATCAGAAGTTTGTTCTATTGGATGTTTCATTAAATAGGCACTTGCTGGTTTGATTGGTCCACCAACGCCTCTATCAAGAGCAATTTTTGCCAATCTAATTGCGTCAACTACAATTCCTGCAGAGTTTGCTTTGTCATCAACTTCTAAACGAACTTCCATATTGTAAGGAATGTTTGCCCATTGGCGACCTTCGATTCTCATGAACATGAGTTTTGTATTACCCAAGAATGGAATAAAATCAGAAGGGCCAACATAGATTTGATCATCATCTAATCTTTCATCAAGTTGGCTTTGAACACTTTCTGTTTTAGAAATTCTCTTTGAGGCAAGCCTTGATTGTTCTTTCATGTTTAGGAAATCAGTATTTCCTCCAACATTGATTTGGTATGTTCTTTCAATTTTGGTGCCTCGGTCATTACACAATTTAGCTAATGTTCTATGAACTATGGTTGCACCAACTTGGCCTTTGATATCATCACCAATACAAGGAATTTTTTTTTCTTCGAATTTTTTTGCCCATGTTTCATCGGATGCAATGAATGATGGGATGCAGTTTACAAAGGCCGTATGGGTATCAAGACACATTTGAGCCCAGAACTCGGTTACTTTATCAGAGCCCACAGGCAAATACGACACAATAATTTCAACACCACAATCTTTGAGTACTTTTTTTATTTCTTCAGTTAATTGTTCAATAGTTTTAGAACTTTGAAGTGGTTTAACTCTATTTTCGACCCATATTCCAACTCCATCCAATAAAGGACTTTCATAGACTTTAGCATCTGTTTTTGGCATTTCGTCTTTTGGAATCCAGTCAACCATGTTAGGATATTCATAAATTGCTTCATTCAGGGATTTCCCAACTTTGTTTTCACCTACGTCAAATCCACAGACAAAATCAATATCATGAATTCCAAATCCAGATAATTTGTCATGAATAATTCCAGTTACTTCTTGGGAAGGATCTTTTCTATAGTATTCAATTCCTTGAATTAATCCTGCAAAACAATTACCGATACCAACTAAAGCAACTTTAATTTTATCGGCCATACAAAAAATTGTCTTAATGGGGACGTTAATACGTTTCTTAGATAATTAGTAAAATGATTTCAATCAAGGCACAAATTTATACTTCTCATCAACGAGTGAAATAATGATAGAGCCTGGTCGTCCAGTCAGAGATATCGAAATAGATTCAAACACATCAATAGAAAAAATATTTGAAGAATTATCTCAGTCAGGTGGATTTGAATCGGTAAATCTATCAGACGGATTAGAAATTTTAACAAAAATGATTTCAGATGAAAAATGTCTTAGATTTATCTCATTTGTAGCAGCTGTAATATCAACAGGATTAAGAGGGATTATCAAAGATATGATCAAAAACAAATGGTTTGATGTAGCTATAACAACATGTGGGGCATTAGATCATGATATTGCAAGACATTTCTCACATTACAAAGAAGGTTCTTTTACAATGGATGACAAAGAGTTGGCAGACCAAAATATCCACAGATTAGGTAACATACTTGTTCCTATGGAAAGCTATGGACCAATTATTGAAGAAAAGATGCAGGAATTTTTAGAAGAAGAGTATCAGAACGGAACAAGAGAGATGACAACTGTTGAAATATGCAAAATGATTGGAAAGCATCTAGGAGAAGATTCATTTCTTTTTTGGGCATACAAGAATGATGTTAGTGTTATAGTTCCAGGAATTGTGGATGGTGCTGTAGGAAGTCAAATTTGGCTCTTCACACAGAAACACAATGATTTCAAACTAAACATAATAGGAGATGCAGAACTACTTTCAGGATTGATTTTCAAAGCTAAAAAATCAGGGGCGTTTATGATTGGAGGAGGAATTTCAAAGCACCACACATTATGGTGGAATCAATATAGAGAAGGGTTAGATTATGCATTTTACATAACAACGGCACAAGAATTTGATGGAAGTCTTAGTGGTGCATTAGTTAAAGAAGCAATTTCCTGGGGAAAAGTAACACAAAAAGCAAAACAGGCAACACTCCACGCAGAAGTGACAACAATACTGCCATTCATCTATTCAGCACTTATTTCAAAATTAAAAAAATAGATTTAAAATTAACCAAAAATTATTATTCTATTAATACAATAATTATTCATTGTTTCCTAAAATTAGAATTAGAGAATTAAAACCATTGAATTTAGAGGGCGGATATCTTATTGATGGTTTCCCATCAGTTGGGTTTAGCAGTGCAATTGCATCTGAATCAATGATACATACATCAAAATTTGAGTTAGCCGGAGTTATCGATTCAGATATGTTCCCACCAATCAGTGTTATCAAAGATGGAAAGCCAAATTATCCAACCAGAATTTTTGTTAACGAAGATTTGAAAGTTGGGGTGTTTTTGTCATATCTCACTCTTGATCGATCGTTGCATCGAACTGTAGCTAAAACAATGTTGAAGTGGGCAAATAAACATAAAATTGGATTAATTGTCAGTAGTGTTGCAATCAAATCATCAGATGGGGATGAGAAGATGATGGCTATTGGAAGTACAGATTCTGCCAGAGCAAAAGTGAAAGAGGTAGGTTTGAAACTTTTAGAACATGGAACTGTACCAGGAATTCCAGGAATATTGTTAAATGAAGGAAGTATGACAGGCCAAGATGTAATTGTTATAATTTTTCACACCAATGTAGAGGGTCCAGATTTTAAATCAAGTGCACAGCTTTGTATGGCAATGTCTCAATTAATTCCTGGAGCTTCATGCGACATTCCATCATTACAACAAGAAGCTGAAAAAGCTGAAGTAATAATAAAAGAAGCAGAAGAAGAATCAAGGCAACTTAAAGATTCCATGTATAGATAAAATTTTTCAATTATGTTTATTTCATTACTGAAAACCAGTAATGTCAGAAGATAATGGTTGAGATCCTTGAATTTGCAGTATTAGTAATAGTGATTTCAGCATCAGGAGTCATGGCACCTGGGCCTCTTTTTGCTGCAACTGTATCATATGGATTAAGAAAAGGTACAAGAGCAGGCCTTAAGATAGCAATTGGTCATACAATTGTTGAATTACCATTAGTGATTTTACTAGGAATAGGAGTTTTTTCTTTAGAAATATTTCCGGAATTTAGGACGATAATTTCCATTTTGGGAGCAATCACACTTTTTGTATTTGCAACAATACAAATTAGAACAATATTTAGAAAAAAAGAACTTGTTTTATCTAATTCAAAACAAGGTCCACTAATTACCGGAATTGTATTTACTGCGTTAAATCCATTTTTTATAATTTGGTGGTTAGCCATTGGATTCAAATTAATTTCAGATGCAATGTTGATGTGGTCATTTGCAGGCATACTAATCGTATTTGCATTACACATTTGGATGGATTTTGCATGGTTGGGAACAGTTTCAGTTCTAGCATCAAAAAGTTCAAAAATTCTTTCAAACAAAAATTATAAAATATTGATGATGGGATTAAGTTTAATGTTAGTTTATTTTGGAATAATGTTTTTGGTAGACATATTACCTTAACCACAATCTAAAATTTCTACTTGTGGTTCACAATTATCATTAAACAAATCAATTTTTTCAACTATAATTTCACAGAATTCAGGTTCAAGAGATTTTTCGTATGTAGTAATTTCATTTAAAATTATCATATGTTGTATTCCACAAGAATAACCAGTTAAACTAAGTGATATCCCAACAATTGAAATTCCAACTGCAATTAAAATTAAATTTCTTAAACTAGTTTTTTGAAAGGTCAATTTCCATTGTAGAGACATTACGCTGTTTTCCATCTTGAGAAGTAAGGGAACTAGACGAAATTCTTACATCACTAACAACATAGCCAACTGTATTCATTCTTTTAACAATCATTTGAGATACATCAACTGCTTGCGTGATTCTTTTTCCCCTAGCTTTGATAGTCACAGTATGTCTTGTTGATAGTTGTGTTAAAGTTGCAGAAACATAAGTCATAATTGGTTTAGTGCCAACAAAAATTGTATCTCGGTCTTCTAATTTTTGTGGAGAGTCTGATGTTTCGTTAGAAGGTGTTGGTTCAGGTGTTGGTTCTGGTGTTGGTTCAGGTGTTGGTTCTGGTTCAGGTGTTGGTTCTGGTTCAGGTGTTGGTTCTGATGTTGGTTCGGGTTCAGGTTTAGTACGAGAATCAAATTCTGATAAAATATCTTCTGCATCTTTTAATTTTTTAGAGTCACTCAATTTTAAATTCCTTTTATAACAAAATCTTCTTTTACTTTTATTTAATTTTTAAGGTTTTTTCCTCCCATATAGTCTTCAAATAATTTTTCTAGTTCATCATCATTATCACATGTTCTAATTTTCTCGACTAGATCCTCTTGTTCGATCTCATAGCAATTTAACATATCTTGAGAATCTTTGAAAACCAAAAATGCCTTGTTCTTAAATATACAATGATAGAGTTTTTCTTTTTCCATTTTCTCTGGTTTTAAATTCACACCATTTTCATCTGCTGAAACAGGATAATCCACAAAAATAATGAAGTTGTTTAGTATTTAGATGAAATGGATTAGTTATCCGTCATTATTTGACCTTTGAAAATGGTAATTTTGAAGGAATTTGTTAAAATGAGTGGGACAGGAGTCTATTCTCATCTCAAAGAGTTACGGCAAGGGGATTTTATAGAATATCAGTCAGCAAGGCGACTCAAAGTATATTCTACTACTGCAAAATTTAAAAAATATTTTGGAATAGATGGAGATACTGAATGATTAAAGTCAAAACTATTTTCAAGAATGCGTCAAAGTAAAACAAAGGAAAAGTTAAGAAACGAAAATCATAGAATTGTATTATTTCATGTTTACATTATATTTTTAAGATTTATTACAAAGTATGTTGTGAGACATACAAGAATTATATTTTTGTTAAACTTGAGGAATTTTTTGTATGTAAAGTAATGTTTTGATTACAAAATTACCGGTAACAAAATATTTTTATTTTTCGAACACTAATAGTATACAGCAGTGGTAGGAAATTATTCTAATGATTATGATGTACAGTGTCAACTAGATGCTTGCAAAACCTATCCCGTAATTACAGATTCTGAAAGAGGAGAGATGATTTGCGGGGGATGCGGTGTTCTCCTAGTGCAAAACATGGCTGATTCATCACATGAAAATACTGGCTACACTCCAGAAGGCTTTGCAAAGTCAGCAAGAACAGGTCCTGCTACATCACTTACAATTTTTGACATGGGATTATCAACTGTGATGGGAATGGATAAGGATTCTACTGGAAAAGCATTACCTGGAAAGACAAAATATGAATTCAAAAGACTACGAATGTGGGATCTAAGAAGTAAGTCAAAAAAGACTGCCAGGTTAAGCAAGGCATTTACTTTACTGCATGGAATGAAGACAAAATTAGGAATTCCAAATAATGTTGTAGAAAATGCTGCCTATATTTACAGAAAAGCAGTTGATGCAAAACTAACAAGAGGAAGAACCATGGTATCACTAGTCTCAGCTTCCCTCTATGCGGCATGCAGGGAACACAACATTCCAAGAACACTAGATGATATTGCAAACGCTGGAAATACTGAAAGAAGAACACTTTCTCGAGATTTAAGAACAATAATCCAAAAGCTAGAATTGAATCTAAAACCACATGATACTACTATGTTTATCACAAAGATTTCAAACAATATGAGCCTAAAAGAAAAGACAAAACGAGATGCATTAGAGATTCTAAAACTCTGTGAAGAAAAAGAGATTACTGCTGGGAAACATCCTGTAGCACAAGCTGCTGCTTCATTGTATATTGCATCTATAAGAAATGGTGAAAAAATTAGTCAAAAGAAATTTTCAGTAGAATCTGGAATAAGTGATGTTACAATAAGAAACAGAGTTGCTTTGATTAATGAAACATTAAATCTAGCCTAGAAATTTTCATTAGAAGGAAAGAACCTACAGAAAGAACACAATCAAGATGTAAAGTATTTCATTGATAATCAAATCTCTAACCATAAATTTTTCAAAAATCCTTTGAATCCTTCATTTTTGCGTGTGCTTGCATAACGATAACCATAACGCCAAAAAAACCAAAATGAATTAAAGCTAAAATTTCAATCATTATTTTATAATGATGACTATTTTCTTTTTTGTATACCCCATTTAAGGGCAAATTCTTCTTTGGTAAGTTTGATTAAAGATTTGCATTTTAGACATCTACGTGTTTTATTGGTCTTAGAATATCTCCAAACATGAGCTTCACTTTTTTGATGACAGTTCATGATTAACTGTATTTGCACCCATATTTGTACCGACTGTTGATTTAGTATAATTCTCATCCTTCCCAAAAAATAATTTCAAATCAATCATCATTTAACTTAAATCTCTCTGCAAAAAATTCAGGGTTCAAACCAAATGACCAAATTACAGGTGGTGTGTATGCAAAAGACAAGTGGAAGAAAGATAAGGAAATTATCAAAGGTATGAAAAAACAAGGCTACAAAGTTCTAATAATATGGGAAGGTAAATTGGGAAAAGAATTAGATAAAACTACAAAGAAGATTCTAAAATTTGCTAAATCTTAATTGAATGTAAACCACATTAACTAAAACCACATTGTTTAGAAAAAAGTTAATCAAGAACAATACTCTTTGTAAATTTAATATTCTTCTAACAGTTCTTTAAGTTCCTGTTCTAATCTTGCGTGATCTATTCTATTTTCTCTTATCAATGAAGTGAGAAAGTCTATTCTCATTCTTCTTTCTTCTTCTGATATTTTTTCCATTTTCCCCAACATGATTTACTTCAAAAAGATATTTTAAGATTTAACAATTATGAATATGATCTAACCAATACTTCCAACCCTCATGATTATCTGAAAATTCCATCTTAACTGATGGTGGTTTTAACACTCTACCATCTCTAAAACATACCTCAGAATTAGAAAATCAAGTATTGTTAAAATGATGAAAATTGTATCTAATAAATTTAGAAAAACCTTAAGTTTACTAGGAGATTTTAAAGTCCAATGAAGAAAAATACTCTTCTAATAATGACATTGATTAGTTGTGCAGTAGTTGTGTTGGTAGTAATAACACAAGATGATGGGGAGGTAATAACACAAGATGATGTATGGTTAACAGATGTGAATAGTAGTAATAAGCAAATTACAGAATTTGAAATAGATAAACAAAGAGTTGAAGAATTACAATTGCAATATGATGAGATTATCGAGTACACTTGTATGGATGCAAGACCACAATCATACTTTGAAGTTAAATTAAATGAAAGAATTCTAGAGGCAGAACATCGTTTAAGGTATTTAGCTGATCAACAATCAGAAATGGAAAATATAATAGATCAAGTTATAGCATTAAATGAAAAATATTCTGAATCAGATAAACAAACATTCATGTTTTATGAATGGGAATGTGTAAATCAAAAATTTTGGGTAGATGAATATCCACATTTACAAGATATTTTAGATGGCAATTAAAGTAGTTGAGAAAAATAAAATTTGCCAAGACCTAATGCAATATTGCTAAATCCACTTCATTGTATTGTCCTCATCAATTAGATAGAATGAAGGAAAATTGAAATAAAAAAAGAGATTAGAGTTATCATGGACGAAAAATATGATATATTGCCAGACATACAAAACAGCCTAAAGTTATGGTGCTCTCAATATGATTTTCATGAGCCATACAACCAACAATTTCATGATTTTCTATATGACACTCTAAGACGAGTTACAGATATGATAAATTCAGAAAAAAATGAAACGGAATACACTGGATTTATAAAAAAATGGGATAAGATTGATTCTCTCAAAAAAAGAAAGTTTTAGAGATTAAAATTCCTCTATGCGTCTATTAGATTGAAGAAAAATATGATATAGATGAATTACTTTGCAGGGATTGTAGAGAAAAGGTTGAACGTGAGTTTGTTAAAGAATGTCCTAAATGTAAAAAAACAATTTCAGGTAGTGATTTGAGGATTGGCAATTATCATGGTAAGGATTTCAAAGAATGTAGTGATTGTTATAACAAAAGGGTTGATGTTCGTGTAACTAAACTTCAAAGAAAAAACTTCATTATATCAAATTGGCGAACGTGGTTAGGAACAGGTATTGCAATTATTTTTGGTATTGTAGGTCTTTCATTATTATGAATAGATTGATCAGTTGGGCATTTCTTATAGGTGCAATCATAGTAGGTCTTTATTTTATCACAGGTTTTAGATAGGATATGGCGAGGAAAGATGAAAAAAGAATTAAGAGTATTATAAAATGCAAATTTTGTGGCAAGTGTGATCATGTAGAATATTTGAGTGGTCTTGATTGGTTTTGCAATAAGAGATGTCATTACAAATTTAGACATTTATCACTATAACCTACTGCCTTAATCATTAGAATCACTTTGATAATTATTGATAGTCTATTGTGCTTGTTGTCATAAGCAAATGCCATTTGATGAAATAAGAATAAGATATGAGAATGGGTATCATAGAAAGTGTGTTTGGCATATTGCCCACTTGATCAGATTAGATAATTTCTTTTAATTTCTTTAACTCTCTAATTACTTTAGAACAATCCGCCTAACCAATCAAAGAATGAATAAAACCAAATTTCTGATTTTTTAGATGGTTTCTCTATTGGTGGTTCTACTACTTCATCTACTGTTTTCTCAATTCTTGGAATCTCAAGGTCATCTGTTATGGTGTATTCCTGTTTTTCTTCGCCCCATGGAACAAAAACAAGAGCGGTAAAACACAAAATAGCAACTCCACCAACTAGTAAATTAATTTTACGAGTCATCTACAATCTAAACAAACGCTATTGCGATAATTATTACAGGTTTCACTCTAAATGCAGTATATTATTATGATATGAAACAATATCGCTTGTTTTGAGTCATAACTCGCCTTGTTTTCCGTTCCCTCCAACAAGTTGAGGAGGAAAGCGAAAAACAATGCTCGTTTGTGCAGACTGTCCAGTAGAAAAATAAAAAAAAGGTATTGAAGATTAGCTGGATTTTGCTTCTTCGTTTTTAGATTCTTCTACTTCAGATTTAGTTGATTCCTTAACTTTTTCTGTAGAATCTGATTTTTCAACCGTTTCAGTTTTTGTTTCGGTTGTTTCTTCTTTTTCACTCATACATTAAATTGCGTTAATTCTTTATTATACCCAATGCGTTTTTCAAATCTAAGTAAATGGGAAATTACCCAATTTATTTTTAGAATTATACATGTAAAAATGAATTTAGAATCTAAGAAACTGACAAAAGAACATCCAGAAAAAGTGATTACTATATTAGACAAATCGTGCATAGTATAGTATCGTAGTGGTGTGAGTTTGCATATCCGTTAGGAAGGACTGAATTAACTAATCAGCTACGAAAAAAGAGTTTAGAATCTGAATTATTAATTACCTAAAATTACTTGATGGCAATCCACTTTGAGAATAGAACCACACCAAGCATATATCATTAGAAACATTACTGTTACTACTGATAACCAGATAATCAGTTGCCATTTGAATTTAATTTTTAGGAATTTT
>ERZ813253.62-NODE-62-length-43894-cov-7.501382_pt1 | contig 43894 bp, 41 predicted proteins | sample MGYA00520893_ERZ813253 | MGnify/ENA primary metagenome ERZ813253 (study PRJEB31669, sample SAMD00080414) | marine metagenome | biome: oceanic hadal pelagic zone biome; feature: marine hadalpelagic zone; material: sea water | place: Pacific Ocean:Izu-Bonin Trench...
CCCGAGGGGGTCAAAACCATCGACGAGGCGCCGAAAAGCTTCGCTGGGTTTTGAAGGGTTTTCGGCTGGTTTTTATGCGGTCGCCCAAGGGCTCCCTGCGTTCAAACGCCACGCAGGCTTACGCCGGGTAAGCCGGCGGCCCGCTTGCGGGCTGGAAGAAGATAAAGGCGGCAGATTAAGGCGGCGGATTAAGGCGACAGTTTGCTTAATCGCCGAACTTAATTGGCGACAGTATATAATTAATTCCGGCTTAGGCGAGAAGCGACGCGAGGACTGAATCCAGCACGCGCAGGCCGGTTGGGGTGGCGCGCAGGTGGGTTTCGGTGCGGGTGAGAAAGCCACCATCGATCAGGGTTTTGAGGCGGGCGTCGTCGATGCTGTCGTCGAAGGCCCGGCCACCGCGTCGGGCGAGTCGCGTCAGGTCGACCCCTTCGGTGAGGCGCAGGCCCATCATCATCAGCTCATCGCCGCGCGCGGGGCGCTCGATGGCCTCCGTCTCGGCGCTGCCGTGGCCCCGGTCCTCGACGGTCGCCAGCCAGCGTTCGGGGGTCCTGATCTGCCGCGTCGCCATCGTCCCGTCGCGGCCGGTCAGGCGGCCATGGGCGCCGGGGCCGATGCCGATGTAGTCGCCGCCCCGCCAATAATTCAGATTGTGGCGCGACTCAGCACCTGGCTTCGCGAAATTGGATATTTCGTAGGCCGCCATGCCCGCGCGCTTGAGCCGCTCATGGGTGGCGTCGCAGAGGGCCGCCGCCGCGTCGCCGTCCGGCAGGGTCAGGGCGCCGCGCGCGGCCCGGTCATGAAACGGGGTCCCCGGTTCCAGGGTGAGTTGGTAGAGCGACAGATGCTCGGTTGCGTACGCCAGGGCGCAGTCCAATTCGGCGCCCCAGGCCGCCATGGTCTGTTCCGGCTGGGCATAGATCAGATCGAAGGAGACCCGAGGATAGACGTCCCGGGCCAGGGCCAGGGCGGCTTTCGCCTGCGCCGCGTCATGACGGCGGCCGAGGAAGCGCAGAGCGTCATCGTCGAAGGACTGGACGCCGAGGGACAATCGGTTGACCCCGGCGGCGCGGTAGCCGGCGAAGCGCCGCGCCTCGGCCGAGCCGGGATTGGCCTCCAGGGTAATTTCCACATCGGCGCTCAGCGGCCAATTGCGCGCCACCCGGTCGATCACCGCCCCGACCGTCTGCGGCGTCATCAAGGAGGGCGTGCCGCCGCCGAAGAACAGGCTGGCGACCTCCCGGCCCGCCGTGAGGCCGGCGAAATGGTCGATTTCACGCAGGGTCGCGGCGCAAAAGCGCGCTTCGTCGATGCTGTCGCGCACATGGCTGTTGAAGTCGCAATAGGGGCATTTGGATTGGCAGAACGGCCAATGGACATAGACCGCCAGGGCGTCCTTATCCTCGGTTCCGCTCATGGCGCCTCGAAGCAGGCGGCGGTGAGTTTGGCGAAGGCCACCGCCCGGTGGCTGATGGTGTGCTTATGATCCTGGTCCATTTCGCCGAAGCTAATGTCGTAGCCGTCGGGCACGAAGATCGGGTCATAGCCGAAGCCCAGCCCGCCCCGCGGCGGGAAGACGAGTTGCCCCGCGATGCGGCCCTCGAACATCTTGCAATGTCCCCCGCTATGACCGTCCGGCCAGGCGAGAGCCAGGACGCAGATGAAATAGGCGCCGCGCTCCGTATTGTCGCCAAGCTCGGTCTCGACGCGCGCCATGGCGGCGTTGAAATCGCGGCCCCCAGGGAATTCATCACTCTTTTGGGTCTCGGCCCAGCGCGCCGAATAGAGGCCCGGCGCCCCGTCGAGTCCGGCCACCACCAGGCCAGAATCATCGGCCAGGGCGGGCTCGCCGGAGGCCATGGCGGCGGCGCGCGCCTTGAGGGCGGCGTTCTCGGCAAAGGTCTTGCCGGTCTCCTCGGGCTCGGGCAGGCCGAGGTCGACGGCGCTCACGCAGGCGATGCCGAAGGGCGTCATCAAGGCGGCAATTTCCCTGAGCTTGCCCGCATTGTGGCTGGCGATGACCAGCCGGGGATCGGTAAAGCGGCGGGCCAAGGCGTTAGATCCCCAAGGTCTTTCGTTGCATGGCGGTCAAGTCGACAATGGCCTCCATGGCCAGGGCCAGGAGTTCGGAAAATTGTTCGTGGCTGAAGGGTTTCTGCTCGGCGGTGCCCTGGATTTCGACGATGCCGCCCCTGCCGGTGAGGACAAAATTGGCGTCCGCCTGAGCGTTCGAATCCTCGTCGTAATCGAGATCGCAGACCGCCGTGTCCCGATAGAGCCCGCAACTGATGGCGGCGACCTGATCGGTCAGCGGCAGGGCCTCGAGCTGGCCCTCCTCGACCAGGCCGGCCAGTGCGCAATGGAGCGCCACATAACCGCCGGTGATCGCCGCCGTGCGGGTGCCGCCGTCGGCTTGCAGCACGTCGCAATCGATTTTGATCTGGCGCTCGCCCAAGGCCGCAAGATCGGTGACGGCGCGCAAGCTGCGCCCGATCAGGCGTTGGATTTCCACCGTGCGGCCCGATTGCTTGCCGCGCGCCGCCTCGCGGTCGGTGCGGGTGTGGGTCGAGCGCGGCAGCATGCCGTATTCGGCGGTGACCCAGCCGCCGCCCGAATTGCGCAGGAAGGGCGGCACCCGGTTGTCGACGCTGGCGGTGCAGAGCACATGGGTGTTGCCGAATTTCACCAGACAGGAACCCTCGGCATATCTGGCGACGCCGGATTCAAGGCTGATGGGGCGCAGGTCGCGGGGCGCTCGACCGGAAGGGCGCATGGTCATAGTCTCCAAAAAACCAAGGATAAAGGTTGAGTGCGGTCGTGGTACACAGAATTGCAGCAACGCGCAACGTTTCAAGCGCCGTTGACGGCCATGGTAGCGATACCTACATTCCACTCGGCATTCCACTCCGCAATGAAAGAAAGGGCGTCCGCGCCGGAATTATGGTTTCGATCAACGAGATCAACGCACGATCCCAGGAAATCCTCAGGCATATTGTCGAGGCCTATGTGGATACCGGTGAGCCGGTCGGCTCGCGCACCCTGGCGCGGCGCTTGAATTCCGCCCTGTCGCCGTCGACGATCCGCAATGTCATGGCGGACCTGGAGGAAGCCGGTCTGCTCTATGCGCCGCACGCCTCGGCGGGACGCATGCCGACGGAAACCGGGCTTCGGCTGTTCGTCGACGGGCTGCTCGAGGTGGGCAACATCCTGCCCGAAGAGCGCCAGGCCATCGACGAGCAATGCCATGGCGCCGGGCGCAATTTCGAGGAGATGCTGGGCGAGGCGACCTCTCTGTTGTCAGGCTTGTCGCAATGCGCCGGCATGGTGCTCGCGCCGAAATCCGAGGCCCCCCTGAAATATCTCGAATTCGTCCCCCTGTCGCCGGGCCGCGCCTTGGTCGTCATCGTCACCGAAAGCGGCCTGGTGGAGAACCGGATCATCGAGGTCCCCGCCGGCATGACTCCGTCGGCCCTGACGGCCGCCACCAATTACATCAACGCCCATATCGCCGGCCGTACCATCGAGGAAGCCCGCGTCGCCATTCAGCGCGAGTTCGACGAACACACTGCCCAGCTCGACACCCTGACGGAGAGGGTGGTCAAGGCCGGGCTGGCGACCTGGGCCGGCGCGGACGGCGACGGCATTCTCATCGTGCGCGGCCAGGGCAACCTGTTGAACGATGTGACGGCGGTCAGCGATCTCGAACGCATTCGCCGCCTGTTCGCCGTGCTGGAGACCCGGCGCGACCTCATGCGGCTGCTCGATCTCGCCCATGGCGCCGACGGCGTGAAAATATTCATCGGCGCCGAGAGCGCCGAATTCGACATCGCGGGCTGTTCCATGGTGCTGGCCCCGATCGCCGGCGATGAGACGGGTTTCGTCGGCGCCATCGGCGTCATCGGGCCGTCCAACCTCAATTACGGACGCATCATTCCCATGGTGGACTACACCGCCAAGGTGGTCGGCCGCCTGCTTTCATAAATAAAGTCCCGGCTTATATGAAATCCCGGGATACATTTTAGGTACGGAGACGAGACGATTATGAGCGATGACGATAAGAAAATTGACGCGGACGACGATGGCTCCCTTGCCGAGCTGGCCGAAGAAGACGCCGCCGCGGCGTACGGCGAAGATCAGCCCGAGGAGGAGGATACGGACGAGGACGAAGAAGAGTCCGAGCGGGAGGATGAGCCACAGGACGAACCCGGGGACGAACCCGGGGACGAACCCGGGGATGAACCCGGGGATGAACCCGGGGATGAACCCGGGGATGAACCCGGGGACGAGCCCGGGGATGAGCCCGGGGACGAACCCGGGGATGAACCCGGGGATGAACCCGGGGACGAGCCCGGGGATGAGCCCGGGGACGAGCCCGGGGACGAGCCCGGGGACGAGCCCGGGGACGAGCCCGGGGACGAGGAAGCGCGCCTGCGCGACGAACTCGCCGACACCAAGGACCGTCTGCTGCGCGCCATGGCCGAGACCGAAAATCTGCGCCGCCGCGCCATGCGTGAGCGCGAGGACGCCGGCAAATACGCGATCAGCGGCTTCGCCCGCGATATGCTGTCGGTCATCGACAATCTACGCCGCGCCCTCGACAGCCTGCCCGACGACCATCGCCAGGATGAGTCCTTGGCGGGTCTTATTTCGGGGGTCGAGATGACGGAGCGCGAGCTGATCGCCGCCTTCGAGCGCAACGGCATCAAACGGATCGAGCCCCTGGGCGAGAAATTCGACCATAATTTTCATCAGGCCATGTTCTATGCCGAGGGGACGGATCAGCCCGAGGGCACCATCGTCGAGGTGGTCCAGGCGGGCTATGTCATCGCCGATCGCCTGCTCAGGCCGGCCATGGTCGGCGTTGCCAAGGCCGCCAACCAGGCGGAAGTCGCCGACACCCCCCATCTCGACACCGAAGCGTAAGCGGCGAATCGAAAAGGTTTTTTACAGGATTCCCGGGAGCCGGGGTTGCGAGTGGAGGCCGCCTTACTTATATAACCCGGCGTCTGTGTATGAGTCGCCGGCCCATGGTTTCCAGGGCGGTGTGATACGCGGCCGTCGGGGCGTGGTCCCGGTGCGGGCGTGAAACTGGATGATATGAAATCGGGAATTTGTGACGACGCCGTCAGGGCCGCACGAATTTGCCGCAATATAAGGGAATGATATGAGCAAGGTTATCGGTATCGATCTCGGCACCACCAACAGCTGTGTCTCGATCATGGACGGCCAGGAGCCCCGGGTGATCGAAAACGCCGAGGGGGCGCGAACCACCCCGTCGATGGTGGCTTTCTCCGATGATGACGAGCGTTTGGTCGGCCAGTCGGCAAAACGCCAGGCGGTAACCAACCCCGAGAATACCTTGTCCGCCATCAAGCGCCTGATCGGCCGGCCCTTCGACGACCCCATGACAAAAAAAGACATGGACCTGGTGCCCTACAGCATCGTCAAAGCCGAGAATGGCGACGCCTGGGTCGAAGCCCAAGGCACCAAATACTCGCCCAGCGAAGTCAGCGCCTTCATCGTCCAGAAGATGAAGGAAACCGCCGAAGCCTTCCTCGGGGAGCCGGTCACCGAGGCGGTCATCACGGTACCCGCCTATTTCAATGATTCCCAGCGCCAGGCGACCAAGGATGCCGGCAAAATCGCCGGCCTCGATGTGCTGCGCATCATCAATGAGCCGACGGCGGCGGCGCTCGCCTACGGCCTCGACAAAAAGGGCAACGGCACCATCGCGGTCTACGACCTGGGCGGCGGCACCTTCGACGTCTCGATTCTGGAGATCGGCGACGGCGTATTCGAGGTGCGCTCGACCAACGGCGACACCTTCCTCGGCGGCGAAGACTTCGACAAGCGGATCATCGATTATCTCGCCGACGAGTTCAAAAAAGAGCAGGGCATCGACCTGCGCGATGACAAGCTGGCCCTGCAACGCCTCAAGGAAGGCGCCGAGAAGGCCAAGGTCGAGCTCTCGAGCTCGGTGCAGACCGAAATCAATCTGCCGTTCATCACCGCCGATAAATCCGGGCCCAAGCATCTCACCATCAAGCTGACCCGCGCCAAGCTGGAAGCGCTCGTCGAGGATCTCATCGAGCGCACCATCGAGCCCTGCAAGCAGGCCCTCAAGGACGCCGGGCTGTCGGCCGGCGAGATCGACGAGGTCATCCTGGTCGGCGGCATGACCCGCATGCCCAAGGTCCATGAGGCGGTGAAGGTGTTTTTCTGCCGCGAGCCTCATAAGGGCGTCAATCCCGACGAGGTGGTCGCCATGGGCGCCGCCATTCAGGGCGCCGTGCTCAAGGGCGACGTCAAGGACGTGCTGCTGCTCGACGTGACGCCGCTCAGTCTCGGAATCGAGACCATGGGCGGCGTGTTCACCCGCCTGATCGACCGCAACACCACGATCCCGACCCACAAGGCGCAGACCTTCTCGACCGCCGAAGACAATCAGTCGGCGGTCACCATCCGGGTCTTCCAGGGCGAGCGCGAAATGGCCGCCGACAATAAACTGCTCGGCCAGTTCGATCTGGTCGGCCTCCCGCCGGCACCGCGCGGCTTGCCGCAAATCGAGGTCGCCTTCGATATCGACGCCAACGGCCTGGTCAATGTTACCGCCAAGGACAAGGCGACGGGCAAGGAACAGCAAATCCGCATCCAGGCCTCGGGCGGCCTGTCCGACAGCGACATCGAAACCATGGTGCGCGAGGCCGAGACCCATGCCGAAGAGGACAAGAGCCGGCGCGCGCTGGTCGAAGCCCGCAACCAGGCGGACTCCCTGATCCACGCCACCGAGAAGAACATCGGCGAATACGGTGATCAGGTCGGCGAGGACGACAAGAAGACCATCGAGGACGCCATCGCCGCCCTGCGCTCGACCCTTGAGGGCGAGGACACCGAGGCGATCAGTGCGGCGACCGAGGCGCTCGGTCAGGCCTCCATGAAACTCGGCGAGGCCATGTATAAGGCCCAGGCCGAGAGCGAGGCCACGGCCGACGGCGGCGATGACGGTGGCGACCAGGGCGACGGCGGTAGCGACGGCGCTCAGAGCGCCGACGACGACATCGTGGACGCCGATTTCGAAGAGGTCGACGACGACAAGAAAAGCGAGTCCGCTTAACATCCGCCGCGGGAGATTGGTCTTCATCACTGATCCTTGGTATTAGGCATGGCCAAGCGCGACTATTACGAAGTCCTGGGCGTCGGCCGTGACGCCGGCGCGGATGACATAAAGAAGGCGTATCGCAAGCAGGCGATGCAATTTCACCCGGACCGCAATCCCGGCGATAAAGCCGCCGAGCAGAGCTTCAAGGAAGTCTCCGAGGCTTACGAAATCCTCAAGGACGACGAAAAGAAGGCGGCCTATAACCGCTTCGGCCACGCCGCCTTCGCCCAGGGCGGGCCGAACGCCGGGGCGGCTGATTTCTCCTCGAGCTTTGCCAATGTGTTCGACGACCTGTTCGGCGACTTCATGGGAACGCGCGGGCGGGCGCGCACCAACAGCCGGGGCGGCGACCTGCGCTATAATCTCGAAATCACCCTGAGTGAAGCCTTCGCCGGCAAGCGCGCCAAGGTGCGGGTGCCGACCTCGGTGACTTGCGACGATTGTTCGGGAAGCGGCGCCGTCGGAGGCGCGCAGCCGATCACCTGTCCGACCTGCCAGGGGGTCGGCAAGACGCGTGTCCAGCAGGGGTTTTTCACCATCGAACGCGCCTGCTCGACCTGCCAGGGCGCCGGGCGGGTGATTAAAAATCCCTGCAAAACCTGTCGTGGCAGCGGCCGGGTGCAACGCGAGAAGACCCTGTCGGTCAATATCCCGGCGGGCGTCGAGGAAGGCACGCGCATCCGTCTCTCCGGCGAGGGCGAAGCCGGCATGCGCGGCTCGCCGCCTGGCGATCTCTACATCTTTCTGTCGATCGCCGCCCACCGCCTGTTCCAGCGCGACGGCGCCGATGTCCACTGCCAGGTGCCGATCACCGTGACCGCGGCGGCGCTCGGCGGCGTCATCGAGGTGCCGACCATCGACGGCGGCCGGGCGCGGGTCACCATCCCGTCAGGCACCCAGTCGGGCCGTCAGTTCCGCCTCAAGAACAAGGGCATGAGCATGATGCGCGGCTCGGGCCGCGGCGATATGTATATCCACACAGTGGTTGAGACGCCGGTTAATCTGTCGAAGAAGCAAAAGGATCTGCTGCGCGAATTCGAGGAAAGCGGCAGCGCAAACACCAACCCGCAATCCGCCGGCTTCTTCTCAAAGGTCAAGGAACTTTGGGATGACCTGCGCGAGTAGGGGCAGGTTTGTTTTAGTTGGCGTTCAAGCGCCACTAGGGCTTTAGTCGCTCAATGCGGCTTTGCGGCTACGCCGCTGGGAGTCTAATATTGAGCTCAGCAGCATTTCCCGACCGAATAAACGGTCGGGTAAGCGAGCGACCGCGAGCCGCCGGCTTACCCGGCGTAAGCCTGCGTGGCAACTGAACGCAGGTCACCGAAGGTGGCCGTAAAAAAGGGGGCGCCATGATGAAGATCGGGATAATCGGCGCGGCGGGGCGCATGGGGCGCATGCTGATCGCCGAGGCGCTGGCCCATGACGGGGCGAGCCTCGTGGGCGCGGTCGAAGGCGCCGGTCATGAGGCTATCGGTGTGGATGCCGGGCTGCTAGCCGGTGTCGGCGAGGCCGGGGTGGCGGTCGGCGACGACGTCGAGGCCCTGTTCGCCGCTGCCGACGCGGTCATCGAATTCACCGCGCCCGAGGCCAGCCTGGCCCATGCGGCCCTCGCGGCGGCCACGCAGACCATCCATGTCATCGGCACCACCGGCCTTAACGGCGATCAGGAGGCGGCCCTGGCCGCCGCCGCGGCGCGCACGGCCATCGTCTGGGCGCCCAATATGAGCCTCGGCGTGAATTTGCTCATGGGCCTGGTCGAGCGGGTGGCGGCGGCGCTCGATGACGACTACGACATCGAGATTTTCGAGATTCACCATCGCCATAAGGTCGATGCGCCGTCGGGAACCGCGCTCGGTCTGGGCGCCGCGGCGGCCAAGGGGCGCGGTGTGGCGCTCGACGATGTGGCCCTGCGCGGCCGTGACGGCATGACCGGCGAACGCCCGCGTGGCGCTATCGGCTTCGCTAGCCTGCGCGCCGGCGATGTGGTCGGCGATCACAGCGTGACCTTCGCCGCCGATGGCGAGCGGATCGAGCTTGCCCATCGCGCCACGGACCGCCGCATCTACGCGCGCGGCGCCCTGCGCGCGGCATTCTGGGCCCGGGGCAAGCCCTGCGGCCTCTATTCCATGGCCGATGTGCTGGGGCTGTAGCCGCCTCTCGGCTTGCGATTGATCGGCCCGTCGGGAGCGATAGGGGGCACCGCCGCCGGCGGCCATGGACCGGCGGCGAACGCGAATTGATTTCCATCACCGTGAGAATTGGCTACGATCATCGTGGACATGAGTGGAATGGAGGTGGCGGATGGCGGATCACGGCTATGAAAGCGGGCGGTTGAACCTGCCGTTCGTCGGTCACTGCACCTTCGGCAAACAGCCCGCCTGCCTGGATTGGGACGCCATTGACGCCGACGTGGCGGTGTTGGGTATTCCCTTCGATATGGGCACCCAGTACCGGCCCGGCGCGCGCTTCGGTCCGCGCGCCATCCGCGAGGCTTCGACCCTGTTCTCTTTCGGCCATGACGGGGCCTACGACCATGAAGACGACATGGTTTATTTGCCGAAGGATAAAGTCCGCATCGTCGATGTGGGCGATGCCGATATCATCCACACGGACACCGTGAAAAGTCTCGACAACGCCGAATTCGCGGTGCGCAAAATCCTCGCAGCGGGCGCCCTGCCCGTATGTCTGGGCGGCGATCACGCGGTCCATATCCCCTGTATCAAGGCCTTCGACGATCAAGCGCCGGTGCATATCATCCATATCGACGCGCATCTGGATTTTGTCGATGAGCGCCACGGGGTGCGCTACGGTCATGGAAACCCGCTCCGCCGGGCGTCGGAAATGAAGCATGTCACCGGGTTTACCCAGCTGGGTATTCGCTATGTTTCATCGTCCAATCGCGAAGACTATGCGGCGGCCCGCGCGGCGGGATCGGATATTCTGTCCGTTCGCAAAGTCCGCGAACTCGGAACCCAAGGCGTGCTCGACCGCATCCCCGATGGCGTGCGCTACTATTGCACCATCGATATCGACGGCTTCGACCCGTCCATCGCGCCCGGCACCGGCACCCCGAGCCACGGCGGCTTTCTCTATTACGAGGTGCTTGAAATCCTCCAAGGCCTGCCAAGCAAGGGTGAAGTGGTCGGCATCGACCTGGTCGAGGTGGCGCCCGATTATGACCGCGATGGCACCACCGCATTCCTGGCGGCGCAGCTCCTGCTCAACTTCCTCGGCTACATCTTCGCCGCCAAAAATCAGTAGGCCGAAATCTCGATCAGATTGCCGTCCGGGTCGCGGATATAGAGCGACTGGATCGGCCCCTGCGCACTGCTCCGCGCCACCGGCCCCTGCTCGATGGTCACCCCCTCGGCATCCAGATGGCGCATCACCGTCTCGAGCGGTGTCGCCGAGATCAGGCAGATGTCGGCGGCCCCCGGGGTGGGCGTCGCGGCCTTGGGCTCGAATTCGGCGCCGGCCTCATGCAGGTTGATCTTTTGGCTGCCGAACATGAGCGCCACCCGGCCCTCGCCGAAGCGCGTCTCTGTCATGCCGAGGACGCGGCCGTAGAATTCTACCGTGGCGGCGATATCGCGCACGGTGAGCACCAGATGGTCGATGCGGTCTATGATGACGGGGGCTCTTTCCATGCTATTAGGAAACCATGAAAAAGCAGAACATCGAAGAGTTTTTCCGCCGTCTCGCCGAGGACAATCCGGCGCCCGAGACCGAGCTGATCCATGGCTCGCCCTATACCCTGCTGGTGTCGGTGGTGCTGTCGGCCCAGGCGACCGATGTCTCGGTCAACAAGGCGACCGGGCCGCTCTATGCGGTGGCCGACACGCCGGCCGCCATGGTGGCGCTCGGCGAGGAGGCCCTGCGCGGATATATCAAGACCATCGGCCTGTTCAACACCAAGGCGCGTAACGTCATCAAGCTCAGCCGGATGCTGCTCGAGGAGCATGGCGGCGCGGTGCCGCGCGACCGCAAGTCCCTCGAAGCCCTGCCCGGTGTCGGCCGCAAGACGGCGAGCGTGGTGCTCAACGCCGCCTTCGGGGACGCCACCATCGCCGTGGACACCCATGTTTTCCGGGTCGCCAACCGCACCGGCCTGGCCCCGGCGAAGACCGCGAACGCGGTCGAGGAGCGGCTCGTCAAGCTGGTGCCCACGGCCTGGCGCCGCCACGCCCATCATTGGCTCATCCTGCACGGGCGCTATGTCTGCACCGCCCGCAAGCCCCGCTGCACCGAGTGCAAGGTCGCCGACCTCTGCGGATTTAAGGGGAAGAGCGTGTAGGGCACTAAAGAGATTGCGTTATAGAGTCTCTAAATTTTTAGCGGGTTGCCGACTTAGACCGCGGCTTACACAACCGCTAAAACTGTCTGACTTTTGGGATATCCCACTCTAATTTGATAGGGACGGGTTCGATTAATCGTCCCGGATTATCTTTTAAGCCGGCTGTAATCAAACCACTCGCCAGTGGCCGAATTGCAAATTGTACTCAGTGAGATCGAGTTTAAGAGCTTTAATTATTGCGGTAACGGTGGCGAGTTCTTCCACTTCGAACATGCTATCTGACCGGCCCACCAACAGGCAGAGATAGACCAGCATTTTCGAAAGGGTGGGGCGGCCTCTGAAAATTTCCAAGTTTTCGAATTCCTTTTTCAGTTCCTCTTCTGGTCTCAATCCCTTACGTCGCGCATCGATGATAAGGTTTGCATAGCCGTTGAAGGTCGAAATCGCCTTGTCGAGATCGAAGGGTTGTTCGTGGATGTTGGCGAGCTGCTCTAGGAATCCTTGAAGCTGCTGACGTTCGATATCGTCAACGTGACCGTCCGAAGACGCGACATGGGCGCTGGCGAACAGCAATCCGTTCAGCACTTCGCCAGGGCAGTCAATATGTCGCCACTCTTCTCGTATCTCTTCCCGCTTGTCCAGCATCAGGAGATTCAAGTGTTGGGAGGGTGGAATTTGCTTGTTGAGCCGGTACCAGTGAGGCACTAGCACACCAATGATGAACCCGACTGCCGCTCCCTTGAGGATGAAGAACGGCAGGCTGATTTGGCCTCTGTATTGTTTGAGCTTGGTACCTTCGAACAGGAACGAACTCTCCATCCAGTAATAGGTTACTACGCTGGCGGCGGCGGCGGCGAGCAACAGAACGCCACCGTCCGCCCAACGCAACCATCGGGGCTTGGTGCCCTCTATCAGAGAGTAGTTGTCGGCGAGAAAGGCCGTTACGACTCCGATCGTGAACGACTGGAATAAATAAGGATAAGACCAGCTTAAATCATTATGTACTTTGATCCAGTTGTCGCCCATCTGCAGACCATTGAAGAGATTGTAGGAATACCGGACGGCGACCATGGTCAGATACCCCAAAATTATAGCCAGTAGGCCGGAGAGCAGATAACCGATTACTGGTCTGGTCCCCACTGCCTCGCGGTTGGCGAAGTCCCATCTCGCTTTGGGATACAGGGATGACACCACGGCGCCCCCAAAGGACGCAGACATCAATACTGTTTGGAAGGCGATTCCCTTGAATCCGAGAACCGCGTAACCAAGATAACTCTTATAAAAAGCTTCAAAAACACTGATCGCGAAAAAGCACCCGGTTACCAACAGCATCACGCTGATAAGCTGATTCAACGTTATTCCTCTCGGTCGTACGGCATCTTGATTGAAGCCCATGTTGACTAGGAACTGACTGCGTTTTTTAGACCAAATGCCCGTGGCTAGGGTTGCGCGTGCGATGAAACGGCAAATTATCTTGTAAATTTTCGCGCTTTCATCGAAGAAAATCCTGTCGTTCTCATTCACAAGAACATCGAGTTGCTCGTCGACCAGCTCGCCACGGTTCCGGATAAGATCTATCTGTTCCCTGGTGTTGAGGCATGACGTGGCGCGTTGTACCAAGTCGTTGTACAGAGTATGGATGTCTCTGAGCTCGCTGGCGTTTTCCTCGACGTATCGGCGAATCGAATTGCTCGGCGATTCGCGCCATGTTTCGAGCTGCACGATGAGAGAGGTAACTCGCGTCCACTCAAATTCAGGCGTGGTCTTCACTTCGAACATGAGGAATGATTCGGCGATGTTGAGGGACCGGCATTTCGCCTCGACATCCTGTTTGACGTGCTGCGGGACTACATAAGGCGCCCGCCGCATCTTGTTCGCCAACGAAATGGAGTTTCCCGGAATCTGGCCGAGATCCCAGAATCTCTGGAGCAATGCCTGGTCGAAATTTTTAATCCATGGAAAGCTCGGCAAAAAAGCGGACAACACCAATGCGGCGACGATCGGTCCCGTTAAACTCTTAAGTTCGGCTGGAAAAAGAAACCCGGTCGCTCCCAAAAACGTCATGATCGCGGCCACAGATTTGGGGGATGACTCGATGACAATCCCGAACAGCCAATAAATGATCCATAGGGTCAGGACATAGAGAATAAAGACGACGCTATACAAAGCATAGGTCGTCGTACTGCGATTTTCTGGCGGCGTGTTGTACCGGCCATAGGCATAAACGGAGACAAAGAATCCTCCGACGATCCATTCTACTAGATTGCTATCGATCGACATAAGAGCCCCCGGTTGACCCTCCCAATTACCCAGGACTATATTGCAATTTATAATTGATTGAAAGCGCATCTATTCACGGCTCTATAGAATCTTGGGTAGGCCTCGATATTTTTGAACTCGCAATAAAGTTCATTCGGTTACGAGAAAAAGGCCGTTCCTTACGTGGTGAGGATCAGTCGTTCGCTGGCAGGCAATAATGCAACTGCTCAATCACTTTAAACCAAACGAAAGTGCTAACGGCATCAGAAATGCGGGCTGCGTTTCAGCCTAAGTCAGAAAAAATCCAGTCGCTCATCGCGGCTGTCAACATTCGTCGATTTCTATTTAACTCGCCTTGGCGATCAACAAATCGCGCAGGCAGGGGCGGGCGGCCGCGCCGCCGCGAAATTCGTAATAGGTCACGCGATGGGGCAGGGCCTCGCCGCCTCTGTAGAGATAGATATCGAGGGCGCATTTGCCGCCGCCGTATTGCCAGATCTGGGCGTCGGCGTCCTCACGGCGGAAGCCGGGTTCGCCCAGCAGCGCCGTCAGCTCGGTCCCGGCCAGGCCCATGAGCTGGTCGGGGTCGTCGTCGATGTCCGGCTCGAGGGCGGCCTCGACCAGGGGCGGCATGGGAGCCGTCTCTTCCAGATCCGCCGTTTTGGCGGGGGCGAGAATCGCGATAGAGGTTTCGATGATCGCCTGGGTCTCCGGTTCGATCGCCGGTTCAGGCGCCGGTTCAAGTGCCGCGGGCGCGGCGACAACCGCTGCTGGGGCGGGCGGGACGGTCGCCTCGGTGGATGGTTTGGCGGAGGGTTTCTGGGCGGCGGGTGTCGCGCAGGCGCCCAGCGCCAACAGCAGGGCCACGGTCGCTATAAGTCTAGGCATCGTCATCCTCAAACGATTGATCGGTCTCGATGGCTGGTCGGCGCCCCGCCATGCCCTCGAAGATATGCACCATGGCCGCGGTGGCGACAATCGGCGCCACCAGATTGAGTATGGGGAGGGAGAACAGCACCGTGGTTATCAGCCCGGCGCCGAAGACCTTGCCGCGCTCGGCCTGGCACAGGGTTCTGGCCATTTTAGCATCGATCCGGCGCAGGGCCACCAGCTCATAATATTCGCGGCCGATGAGGTAGCCGTTGACCAGATAGAACAGCAAAACACCGATCAGCGGAATCAGATAGAACGGCATGGCCAACAGATTGAGCAACACCAAAATGGCTAAATATTGCAAGGCGTTGATGACTGCGCCGGCGACCGTCTGTTTGATCGCCGGCGGCAGGTCCGGGTAATGACGCGCCTCGACCGCACCGATGATGTCTTCGAGATAGAACCCGGCGACAAGCTGGACGATGACCACGAAGAGCAGCCAGAAGACGGCAAAGAAGGCGAACAGGCCGAGCACGCCGACGACCAGGCCGGCGATCCACACCAACAGGTTCTTGAGCCAGAGAAACGGAATGAAGCCGAAACTCAGCGTCGGATCGATGCCGGCGATCATCGCCCACAGGGCGATGCCGACCAGCATATAAATCAGCGCCGTCCACAGGGCGACGCGCCAGATGACGCGTCTGATCGGCGGGTCGCCGAGCTGGCGCACGGTGGCTAGGAAGGCACTGAACACGGCTGGAGGGCCTCTCTGGTCCTTGGCATCTTGGTATATGCTATGTAACCGCTGGGCGGCTTTCCTACAACAGCAGGGTACGGAGAATAACGGCATGAACGACGCGACGCTCGATGTGGTGGGGATCGGCAACGCCATGGTCGATGTTCTGGTCCGCGCCGATGACGACTTCCTCCATGAGCACGGCCTGGTCAAGGGCGCGATGACCCTGATCGATGAACAGCGCGCCGCCACGCTCTATGACATGCTCGAGAGCGGCATCGAGATTTCCGGCGGCTCGGCGGCCAACAGCATGGCCGGGATCGCCGCCCTCGGCGGCCGGGCGGCCTTCATCGGCAAGCTCAGGGACGATCCGCTCGGCGCGGTGTTCGCCCATGATATCCGCGCCGCCGGGGTCGGCTTCGAGACGCCGCTGGCGAACGACACCGCGCCGACGGCCCGCTGCTTCGTCATCGTCACCCCGGACGCCCAGCGCACCATGAGCACCTACCTCGGCGCCTGTGTCGAACTCGGCCCCGAGGATGTCGACGAGGCCCTGATCGCCTCGGCGGGCATCACCTATCTCGAGGGCTATCTGTGGGACCCGCCGGGCGGCAAGGCGGCCTTCCGCAAGGCCCATGATATCGCCCACGCCCAGGGTCTGCGGGTCGCCCTGACCCTGTCGGATGCGTTCTGCGTCGAGCGCTATCGATCTGAATTTATCGATCTGGTGGCCGACCATGTGGACATTCTGTTCGCCAACGAGGCCGAGATCATTGCGCTCTATGAGGCGGCGGATTTCGATGCCGCCCTGCGACAGGTGCGGGGCCATTGCGATATCGTGGCGCTGACCCGGGGGGAGCAGGGCTCGGTCATCGTCGCCGGCGACGCGGTTCATGTCATCGAGGCGGCGCCCGTCGAGCGGGTCGTCGACACCACCGGGGCCGGCGATCTTTACGCCGCCGGCTTCCTCTACGGCCTTAGCCGGGAGCGCGATCTCGCCGATTGCGCCCGGCTCGGCGGCGTCGCCGCGGCCGAGATCATCGGCCATCTCGGGGCGCGCAGCCGGGCGGACATGGCGGCTCTGGCGGCGACCGTATAGAGCCATGGCGGCCAGCCCGCAATTCAAGGCGTTCCTCGCCGAGCTGCTCGAGCCCTTGGGGCCGTTGGTTTTCAAGCGCCTGTTCGGCGGCGAAGGGCTGTCGCTGGGCGGGGTCACCTTCGCCTTCATCATGGGCGAGACCCTCTATATGCGCGTCGATGACGCCAGCCGCGTCGCCTACGAGGACGCCGGCATGGACTCTTTCAGCTACAGCACCAAGAAACGCCGGGTCCAGGTGCGCAGCTTCTTCGCGGCGCCCGAAGAGCTGTTCGACGATGGGGAAGAATTCTGCGATTGGGCGCGCACGGCCCTCGCGGCGGCCCAGGTCGCGGCGCGCGAGAAGGCCGCCAAGCAGGCCCGCAAGACGCCCCGGAAACAGACCGGTCGCGGGTCGCTCCAAACCGCCCCCTGATCGGACAGCGGCTGGACAGGGGCCGGGCGATGGCGTACGACCGGGCATCATCAGGAGGACAATCACCATGGCCGAGATCGAGTTCATTACCGCCGAAGTCTGCCCGTTCGCCCAACGCACCCATCTCACGCTGATTGAGAAGGGGCTGGAATACGACCACGCCGAAGTCGATCTCAAAAACAAGCCGGCCTGGTTCGAGGCGCTCTCGCCCTATAGCAAGGTGCCGGTGCTCAAGCATGACGGCGCCGTGGTCTATGAGTCCGCGATCATCAATGAATATATCGAGGATCGCTTTCCCGAGCCGGCGCTCATGCCCCCCGACCCTCGCCTGCGCGCCACCGCGCGGGTGTGGATCGATTACTGCAACACGCGCTTCATCGGCGCCTTCTACGGCGTGCTTTCGGCCAAGGGCGCCGAGGCGCAAAGTACGGCAGCCGCCAAGCTCACCGAGCAGATGATCTATATGGAGGACGCCGGCCTCGGTCCCTTGAGCAGTGATCCCTATTGGCTGGGCACCGAGGTCTCGCTAGTCGACATGGCCTATTGGCCGTTCTTCGAGCGCCTGCCCGCGGTGACCCATTATCGCGGCGTCGAGATTCCGGCGACCTGCACGCGCCTGGCGGCCTGGAACGCTGCCATGGCGGAGCGCGCGAGCGTCCAGCGCACGCGCCATGATGCGGCCTATTACATCAAGTCATACGCGCGCTACGACGCGCACGATGCGGCGGCGGAGTGATGTTTTACGATCCCCGTATCGGCGATCATCATCTGCCGCGCGATCCCTTCAAAAGCCTGATCGTGCCCCGGCCGATCGGCTGGATTTCCTCGGTCAGCGGCGACGGCGTGGTCAATCTCGCGCCCTTCAGCTTCTTCAACGGGATCTCGACGAACCCGGCGATGGTCATGTTCTGCCCCGGTGGTGCTGCGCGCAAAGACACCCTCGCCAACGTCGAGGCGACCGGGGAGTTCGTCGTCAATGTGGCGACCGACGGCCAGCGCCTGGAGATGAACGCGACCTCGGCCGAGGTCGCGGCCGAGGTCGATGAATTTGCCCTCGCCGGGCTCGAGGCGCTGCCCTCGCGCCTGGTCGCGCCGCCGCGAGTCGCCGGATCGCCGGTCCATATGGAGTGCAGCTATTTTCAAACCGTAGCCCTGCCGGCGGACGATCCATCGTCGCCCAACGCCATGGTGCTCGGCCTGGTCGTCGGCATCCATATCGACGATGCAATCCTCACCGACGGCATGGTCGACATGGCCAAATTCCGTCCCATCGCGCGCCTCGGCTACATGGATTACACGGTGGTCGAGAATGTCTTCACCATGCTCCGTCCCGGGATGTAAAATAAGGTTGACCGGGCGTAGCCCCTCCCCCATTTTGCGGCGTTCTACTCCAACCAACCACGGACAAGACAATGCTGATTGGCGTTCCCAAGGAAATTAAGGTTCACGAATATCGCGTCGGCCTGACCCCATCGAGCGTGTACGAGCTGATCCATCACGGTCATGAGGTCATCGTGCAAACCAACGCGGGCCATGCCATCGGCCTCGACGACGATCAGTATCGCCAAGTCGGCGCCGCCATCGTCGAGAGCGCCGAGGAGGTTTTCGCCCGCGCCGACATGGTGGTGAAGGTCAAGGAACCGCAAGCCTCGGAGTGCGGGATGCTGCGCGAGGGCCAGCTCCTGTTCACCTATCTCCATTTGGCACCCGACCCCGAGCAGACCAAGCGGCTGATCGACTCAGGCTGCATCGCCATCGCCTACGAGACGGTCACCGACAGCCATGGCGGCCTGCCTCTGCTCGCGCCCATGAGCGAAGTCGCCGGGCGCATGTCGATCCAGGCCGGCGCCCATTGTCTGGAAATGGAACAGGGCGGCCGCGGCATGCTGCTCGGCGGCGTGCCCGGTGTGTCGGCGGCAAGCGTCGTCATCATCGGCGGCGGCGTGGTCGGCACCAACGCCGCGCGCATGGCCATGGGCCTCGAGGCGAAGGTCACGGTGATCGACCGTTCGGTGCGCCGCCTGCAGGAACTCGACACCCTGTTCGGGCCCCGGCTCAATACCATCTATTCCACCGTCGAGGCCATCGAGAGCCATGTCCACACGGCCGACCTGGTGATCGGCGCGGTGCTGGTGCCCGGCGCCGAGGCGCCGCGTCTGGTGACCGCCAAGATGGTCAAAAACATGCGCCGGGGTTCGGTGATCGTCGATGTCGCCATCGATCAGGGCGGCTGCACCGAACACAGCAAGGCGACGACCCACGACGACCCGACCTTTGTGGTCGACGAGGTGGTTCATTACTGCGTCGCCAACATGCCCGGCGCCGTGGCGCGGACCTCGACCTTCGCCCTCAACAACGCCACCCTGCCGTTCACCGTGGCCCTCGCCGACAAGGGCTACAAGGCCGCCCTCGCCGACGATCCACACCTGCGGGCCGGACTCAATGTCCATTGCGGTCAGATCACTTACGAAGCCGTCGCCCACGACCTCGGCCTGGATTACCACACGGCGGAGTCGGTGATCGCCTAAGGCGCCTTCGTATAGCGCTCCTGACTGGGGGCGAGGCGGCTGGTGTCGAGGAAATTGTGGTGATGGACCACGGTGTCCTCGCCATTGAGCAGGATCACATTGTAAGCCGGCGGCGCGTGGTCGTAGGGCACCTGGCGTTCGGTCACGAAGTCGAGCGGCACCTGATGGACCAGCGAGCAGAGCGCCGAATAGGGGATGCTGCGCCCTGATCCGCCCCACGACCCGCTCACCGGCCGGTGCACATGGCCGAAGAAGATATGGCGGATGACCGCTTCCGGCCCAGCCCCCGAAATAGCCTCGGCGAATCCCTGCTTATCGACCAGCCCGATCGCATCGAGGGACGGAATCCCGATATCCAGGGGCGGATGGTGCATGAAGAGATAGGCGGGCGCGCCCGCCGCCGCCTTGAGCTGCGCCCGGAGCCAGGCCTGGCGCTGGGCGCAGAAGCTGCCCGAAGCCTGGCCGGGCTCGTGGGTGTCGAGCAGGATCACAGGGCCGGCGTCGGTGGAGACCACCGATTGGATGAAGCCATTGTCGTCGCGCGGCGCCTCGGGGAAGGCGCGCAGGAAGGCCGCCCGGTCGTCGTGGTTGCCGATGGTCATCCGGTAGGGCACCTGGAGGGCGGCCAGGGTCTCGCGCAGCGCGTCGTAGGCTTCGGGCGCGCCATGGTCGGCCAGGTCGCCGGTCAACAGGCAAAGCTCGGCGTCGCCGTGGTGCCGGTTGATATCGGCGATGGCCGCCTCAAGCCGGGCGCGCGGGTCGAGACCGAGCAGGCGAATGCCCGGCGGCACGAAATGAAAATCGGAAAGCTGAATCAGTTTCATCACGGTCGGAACCCTAATCTTACAGACGGAACGGCTCAAGGCTTTGCTTGAAGGCCTCGACGAACTCGAGGGTCATGATCGAGCGCGTCATATAGGCCGGATAGAGGATGTTGATCTGGAAGGGAACCGAAGGCTTGAAGGGCCGTATGACCAGCCCCTCGTCTTCATATTCGCGGGCGTCGATCTCGCTGACCACGGACACGCCATAGCCCTCGGCGACCATGATGCAGGCGGGGGCGAACTGCCGCGTCTCGACCGATCCTTTTAACTCGACTCCGTAGGAGTCGAAGGCTCGCTGCAGGGCCGCGAAAAAACCAAGATCGCGGCTGATGTTGATCAGCGGGAGGCCGTCCAGGTCCTTCGGCGTCACGACTTTCTTGTCGGCCAGCGGATGTCCCGCTGGGGCGATACAAACCGTGCGGATGAGGATGGGTTCGGAGTCAATGGCCGGAATTTCATCGAAGAGTTCTGAAATGCCGACATCGAACAATTGAGCGGACATCCATTCCTGAATCGTCTTGGAGTCGCGCGGCTCCAGGGTCAGTCTCAACCCCGGTTTGTTGCTCAGGAACCGGGCCAAGACCCTGGGCAGCAATGACGTTGCGAAGCCCGGCAAACAGGTCACCCGCAATTGGCCGGCCTTGTTGTTCTTAAAATCCTGAGTGAGCCTGGATATATGATCCAGGTTGGCCAGCGCCTTGGCCACCTCGTCGAACAGAACCCGGGCCTCCGGCGTCGCCCGGTAACGCCCCGCCAGGCGCTTAAACAGGGGAAAGCCGATATTGTCTTCCAGGCTGGCGACCAGACGGCTGATGGCCGGCTGGGAAATATTCAAATAGGCGGCGGCTTTCGTCATGCTGCCGTTGACAACGACGGCGTGGAAGGCTTCGAGCTGGCGGAGCGGTGGCGGCATGCTTAGGGGTCCAATAGGTAACCGCGACGAGGCAACAAATATAACATCGTATTATATTAATTCTATAATTCTTTACTTTACATTATGCATGATCTTCTTATAAATTTATTCCAGTTCTCATGATTCAGCCTATGATTCAGGGCTCGTCGGGTAGTAATTTATCTTAGGCTGCTCAACATGACGTCTATATTTACTATGTAGACCAATAGCTTAACAAAGAAGGTCTAAAAACTATCGCAACGGCCTTCGACCAGATTGGGAGGAGTTTCATGTCTATTCGTAAAACGGCTCTCGGAGCCATGGCGGCCATCCTCATCGGTGGTATGTCCGCGCCGGCCCAGGCGCAAATTGAAATCCAGTGGTGGCACGCCATGGGCGGCGCCCTGGGCGAGACGGTCAACGATATTGCCGAGGGCTTCAACAACAGCCAGACCGATTATGTGATCAAGGCGATCTACAAGGGCAATTACACCGAGACCATGACCGCCGGCATCGCCGCCTTCCGCTCCGGCGTACCGCCCCATATCATGCAGGTCTTCGAGGTCGGCACGGCAACCATGATGGCCGCCAAGGGCGCGATCTATCCGGTCTATGAATTGATGGCCGATCAGGGCCAGCCGTTCGATGAGAGCCGCTATCTGTCGGCGGTGATCGGCTATTACACCACGACCGACGGCAAGCTGCTGTCCATGCCGTTCAACTCATCGACCCCGGTGGTGTTCTGGAACAAGAAGGCCTTCGCCGCGGCCGGTCTCGACCGGGCGCCGAAGACCTGGGAGGAAATGGGCGAATTCTCGAAGAAGATCATCGCCTCCGGCGGCGCCGATTGCGGCTTCACCATCGGCTGGCAGTCCTGGAGCATGCTCGAGAACTTCAGCGCCTGGCATGATGTGCCCTTCGCCACCAAGGAGAACGGCTTCGCCGGGCTCGATACGGAACTCGTCTTCAACAGTGCGTTGCAGGTCAAGACGATCAGTCAGCTTGCCGATTGGCAGAAAGACAAGACCTTCACCTACGGCGGCCGGCGCGGTGAAGGAAATCCGCTGTTCGCCGAAGGCAAATGCGCCATGTTGATCAATTCCTCGGCCTATTACAGCGGCCTGCGCAAGAGTGCCGCTTTCGATTTCGGCACCTCGGAGCTGCCCTACTGGTCGGATGTGGCGGCGGCGCCCCAGAATTCGATCATCGGCGGCGCCACCCTGTGGGTGTTGCGGGGCCATGACGACAAGGACTACCAGGGCGTCGCCCAGTTCATGACCTATCTGTCCGATGTTTTCGTGCAGACTTTCTGGCATCAGAACACGGGCTATGTACCGATCACCAACGCGGCCTACGAGCTGACGAAGCGCTCGGACTATTACGCGAAAAACGAAGGCCGTGACGTCGCCATTGTGCAAATGAGCGCCCGGGCGCCGACGGCCAATTCCAAGGGCCTGCGTCTCGGCAATTTCGTGCAGATCCGCGATGTCATCAACGAGGAACTCGAGGCCATCTGGGCGGGCACCAAGACCGCCCAACAGGGTCTCGATGACGCCGTGTCGCGTGGCAACAAGATGCTGCGGAAGTTCGAGAGAGCCAACAAATAGGCTGATCCAGGGGGGCCGCCGGGCCCGGCTCGCCGGCTCCCCTTTTTCTCGATTGCGCCCTGTTTCTCAGATGTAGTCGTCATGGAAAAGCGCGTTACATTCAAGAACCCCTGGCTGCCCTATCTGCTGTTGGCGCCGCAGTTGGCCATCACCGCCGTCTTCTTTCTCTGGCCGGCGAGCCAGGCTTTGTTCCAGTCCTTGCTGATCCAGGACCCTTTCGGCCTGAGCACGGAGTTCGTCTGGTTCGAAAATTTCCAGGAGCTGATCGACGACCCGCTCTATCTCAGATCCATGGGGACCACGGCGGTGTTCAGCTTTTCCACCGCGGCCCTGTCCCTGTCCTCGGCGTTGCTGCTGGCGGTGATGGCGGACCGGGTGATCAAGGGAGCGGCCTTCTACAAACTCGCTTTGCTATGGCCCTACGCGGTCGCTCCGGCGGTGGCCGGTGTCCTGTGGCTTTTCATGTTCAGCCCGTCCAACGGCATCCTCGCCCTGGCATTGCGGTCCCTGGGGTATGAGTGGAATCATGTGCTCAACGGCGGCGAGGCCATGGTGCTGGTGGTCTTCGCCGCGGCCTGGAAGCAGATCGCCTATAATTTCCTGTTTTTCCTGGCCGGCCTGCAATCGATCCCGAAATCCTTGATCGAGGCCGCCGCCATCGACGGCGCAGGCCCGGGCAAGCGCTTCTGGACCATCGTCTTTCCCCTGCTGACGCCGACCAGCTTCTTCCTGCTGGTGGTCAATGTGGTCTACGCCTTCTTCGACACCTTCGGCATCATCCACGCGGTGACCTCGGGCGGCCCGGCGGGGGCTACCAATATCCTGGTCTACAAGGTCTTTGCCGATGGCTTCATCGGTCTCGATCTCGGCGGATCGGCGGCGCAATCGGTGATCCTGATGATCATCGTCGGCGCCCTCACCGTGGTCCAGTTCCGCTATCTCGAACGCAAGGTGCAGTACTAGTCATGATCGAGAACATAAAATGATCGAGAATAGGCCTTACCTGACCTATCTGAGCCACGCCATCCTGATCATCGGCGTGCTCATCATCGCCTTCCCGATCTATGTGGCGCTGGTCACCTCGTCCCACGAAGATGTGGACGTGATGTCCACTGTGCAGCCCTGGTTCGGCGACAGCTTCATCGATAACTACGTCACCGTGCTGGTCTCGGGCAAGGTGTCGGCGGGCGGCATTCCGCTCGGATCGATGATGCTCAACAGCCTGATCATGGCGGTCGGCATCGTCGTCGGCAAGATCTCCATCTCGATCATCTCGGCCTTCGCCATCGTCTATTTCCGCTTTCCGGGCCGCATGTTCTGCTTCTGGATCATCTTCATGACCCTGATGCTGCCCGTCGAGGTGCGCATCCTGCCGACCTACAAGGTGGTGGTCGATCTCGGCCTGCTGAATAGCTACACCGGCTTGACCCTGCCGCTCATCGCCTCGGCGACGGCGACCTTCCTGTTCCGCCAGTTCTTCCTCACCGTGCCCGACGAGCTGGCCGAGGCCGCCCGGGTCGACGGCGCCGGGCCGATCCGTTTCTTTCTGACCATATTGCTGCCCCTGTCGCGCACCAACATCGCGGCGCTCTCGGTGATCCTGTTCATCTACGGCTGGAACCAGTATCTCTGGCCGCTGCTGATCACCACAGAGCCCGACATGACGACCGTGGTCATGGGCATCCAGCGCATGCTCTATGTCGCCGATTCGATCCCCGAATGGAACCTCACCATGGCCGCCGCGATCCTCGCCATGCTGCCGCCGGCGGTGGTGGTGATGGTCATGCAGCGCCAGTTCGTCAAGGGTCTGGTGGAAACGGAGAAATGAATTAATCATGGCCGACATCGAGTTACGTCAAGTCAGCAAATCCTATGGCGATACCGAGGTCATCCATGGCGTCGATTGGCATGTGGAGGACGGTGAGTTCGTCGTCATCGTCGGGCCCAGCGGCTGCGGTAAATCGACCCTGCTGCGCATGATCGCCGGCCTGGAAGAGGTCAGCGGCGGCGATATTTCGATCGGCGGGCGGGTGGTCAACGACCTCGAGCCGGCGGATCGCGACATCGCCATGGTGTTCCAGAATTACGCCCTCTATCCCCATATGACGGTGTTCAACAACATGGCCTATGGCCTGAAGATTCGCGGCCTCCCCAGGGAAGAAATCCGCCGCCGGGTGCAAGACGCCGCCGATATTCTCGAACTCGGCGATCTGCTGGAGCGCCCACCCCGCCAGCTCAGCGGCGGCCAGCGCCAGCGCGTCGCCATGGGCCGCGCCATCGTGCGTGAACCCAGCGTATTCCTGTTCGATGAGCCGCTGTCCAACCTCGACGCCAAGCTGCGCGTCCAGATGCGCCTGGAAATCAAGAAGCTCCAGAGCCGCCTCGGCATCACAGCCGTCTATGTGACCCACGATCAGGTCGAGGCGATGACCCTGGGCCATCGGCTGATGGTGCTCAGCGACGGCTTTGTGGAACAGCTCGGTACGCCGATCGAGCTCTATGAGCGCCCGGCGACGGTCTTCGTGGCGGGCTTTATCGGCTCGCCGTCGATGAACCTGATCGCCGCCACGATCAGCGCCGACGCCCGCCGCGCCGAATTTCCCGGCGGCGGTGAGCTGGCGCTCGACGATGGCTATACGCAGTCCGCCGGGCGTCCCGTCACCCTAGGCTTGCGGCCCGAGCATTTGCACCCCGCCGATGACGGCGGCATGGGGCCGCGCTTTTGCGTGCAGATGGTCGAGCATCTCGGCGCCGACACCCTGGTCCATGGGACGCTCGGCGAGGCCGGCATCGACATTACCCTGCGCCTCGTCGGTATTTGCCAGATGACCGTGGGCGACGTGCTCGCCCTCACCATCGACCCCCGCAATGTCCATGTATTCGATCATGACAGCGGCAAGAGACTGCCGTGAAGGGTGCGCGGTTTGGATTGGCGACGGGCTTCGCGATGATGGCGTCCGTGGCGGCGGCGGCTGACATGACGGCTTTCGATTTACAGGGCCATCGCGGCGCCCGGGGGCTGGCGCCCGAAAACAGCCTGGCCGCCTTCGCCGAGGCCCTCTCCATCGGTGTCACCACCCTGGAATTGGATGCCGGCATAAGCCGCGACGGTGTCGTCATGATCTCGCACAACCGACGCCTGTCGCCGGATCTCACCCGCGATGCCTCGGGCGTCTGGCTCACGCAGGATGGACCCGCGCTATTTTCCTTGAGCCGGGACGAACTCAAGGAATATGACATTGGGCGGATCGATCCGGCGAGCCGTTACGCGCGGAAATTCCCCGATCAGGTGCCTCGCGACGGCAGCCGCATGCCGACCCTCGACGAGGTCTTCGCCTTGGTCGAGCGGGCCGGCAACAAGGATGTGCGCTTCAATATCGAGACCAAGATAAGCCCGTTTGAGTCTAATTTGACGCTGCCGCCGGAGGCCTATGTCGAGGCCATTCTGTCGGTTGTCCACCGCGCCGGCATGACCGCGCGGGTCACCATCCAGTCCTTCGACTGGCGGACGTTACAGCATGTTCAGCGCCTGGCGCCGACCATGGTGACCTCTTACCTGAGCGTCCAACAGAACTGGCTCGACAATATCCGCGCCGGCGAGGCCGGGCCGTCGCCCTGGACGGCGGGGTTCGATATCGACGACCAGGGCGGCAATGTCGCGGCCCTGGTAGCGGCGGCGGGCGGCGCGGTCTGGGCGCCCTTTCACCGCGAGGTCGATCGGGCCCGCATCGAGGACGCCCACGCCAGGGGCCTCAAGGTCAAGGTCTGGACGGTCAATGACGAAGCCCGGATGAACCAACTCATCGATCTCGGCGTCGACGGTATCATCACCGACTATCCCGACCGTTTGCGCCGCGTCATGGCGGCACGCAATATGAGTCTTCCCCTGATGAGCCCTATCGCCCCATAATCGACCCCGGTTGCCCCATCATCAGTAACGACCCACACGACCATGTCCTCCGATCCTGAACTGCCACCCCAATGCCGGCTCCTGAAGACCCAGCCGGATGCGGATTTGCGCGCCGTGGCGCGGCGCCTCGCCGGGGGCGGCGAGCCGCCGGGGACGATGCTCTGGTCGCCCCGCAGCGACCGCTTTCAGGCAGCCATGGTTCTCGCCCCCGATGAGCCTCTGCGGGTGGCGGCCCTGGCGGTCTATCTCGGCATGCTGGCCATGGGCGACGCCCTGGGATCGACCATCCCGGCGGGCATCGATGTGACCTTCATCTGGCCCAACCGGATCAATCTCAACGGCGGCATGCTGGGGGCGGTGGTTCTCGAGGTGCCGCCCATGATGGCGCCGGAAGCGACGCCCGAATGGCTCGCCTTGTCGTTCGATCTGGCGCTCTCCGACGGGTCGGCGATGGCGGATACCAAGGACTCGGCGGCGACCACTCTTGCGGAGGAGGGCTGCGGCGCGGTCTCATCCGGCGACCTCCTCGAAGCCCTGGCGCGCCATGCCCTGGTCTGGTCGAACCGCTGGCACGACGACGGCTTCGCGCCCCTGCGCCCGGTCTGGCTCCGGCGGCTCGAGGATGACCATGACGCCGTCGATCTCGATGATGACGGCAATCTTGTGGTGACCCGCGACGGCGAGACGCGGACCGTCGGGCTGCTCGACGCCCTCGGTTGTCTCGAACCCGGCGAGGCCAAGGAATAATGACCGTGACGGATATTTGGGACTCCTCGGGTTTCCGGCTCCTGCGCCGCGACGAGGATGGCTATCTGACCATCACCGACGATTATCTCCGGGTCTATTTCATGCGCCCCGAAGTCCGGCCCGAGGCGGACTCCTGCGCCGCCGAACGCAGCCTCCATGCACGGCTGATGGACGATCCGCGCAGGGCCGTGACGGATGCGGATGTGGCCGCTGTGGCGGATAAGGACGTTGCGGACAACTTCCGGGTTCTGCTCGCCTTCCGCGACCGCCTGATCGCGAACGGCAGCCTGGAACGCAGCTATATGTCCTTCTTCGCGGGCGACACAATCGACGCGCCCCAGCTTTTCCTCGACCAGATGACCCACGCCATGCTGGGTAATATTCTCCGCGATTGCGACGACTTCATGCGCTTGCGCGCCGCCGAGCTGCTGTTTCGCACCCAGCGGGTCAGCCTCCAGGACGACGCCATTCTGCTGGCCGATGAAGAGATCGTCGAGATGCATGCCAAGGAGAGCGGCCAAACGCCTCTCGATTTATTGGCCATGGCGGAGGGCGGCGACCGCCGCAGCATCGAACTCGACGTGATGACGGCGGAAAACAAGGCGCTTTACGCAGGCCGCAGCGACCGTTTCGATATGGTGCTCGATTTGCGCTTCACCGGCGAAGGGCTCGACGCCCTGTGCCGGGTATTGGAGGCCTGGGTGCGGCATCTTCTCGGGCTCGAGGTCAACATCCAGCCGGTCCGCTCGATCGATGACGATCATTGGATCTGGCATCTCGGCCTGGACGGCGAATCCAGCGCCATCCTCAACGACCTCTACGACGGCAAGCCACTCGATGACGACGACAAGGGGCGCATCCTGGCCCTGTTCGAATTGCGCATCCCCGATGCCTCGGTGACGATATCGGCGGTTAGCGGCCGGCCGATCTATCTCGGCCTGGCCATGACGTCCGCGAACAGGTTGACTCTGAAACCCCAGAATCTGCTGTTTAATCTACCGCTTCTTGAGAATTAGGCACCAGGGCGGCGGCATCGGCGATGACCTCGACGCCGGCCCCTTCGAGATGGGCGTTTTGGCTGATATGGCGGCGGAAGGCGCGGGCCCCGGGCAGGCCCTGGAAGAGACCGAGTACATGGCGGGATAGCTGGTGGAGCGGCGTGCCCCCGGCCATGGCCCGGGCGGCATACTCAAGGTAGGCGTCGATCACCGCATGGCGGGGGGCGGCCGTCCGGCTGAACAGCGCGCCCTCGATGGCGGCCAGGAAATAGGGGTTCTGATAGGCTTCGCGGCCGATCATCGCCCCATCGGTCCGGGCCAGGGCGTCGCGCACATCGTCGAGGCCCCGCAAGCCGCCGTTGAGGATAATTTCCAGGTTCGGGCGGTCTTCCTTGAGGCGGTGGACGAGCCCGTATTGCAGGGGCGGTATTTCGCGGTTCTGTTTGGGGCTGAGGCCGCCGAGCACGGCGATCCGCGCATGGACGATGAAGGTCGCGCAGCCCGCGCCCGCGACCGTATCGACGAAATTCAGCAGATTGTCATAGCCTTCCCGGCGATTGATTTCCCCGGCGATCCCGGTGCGGCATTTGACGGTAACCGGTAGCGCCGTGGCGGCGGCCATGGCCTCGATGCAGGCGGCGACCAGATCGGGCGCGGCCATCAGGCTGGCCCCGAAACGCCCCGATTGCACCCGCCCCGAGGGGCAGCCGACATTCAGATTGACCTCGTCGTAGCCCCAGTCCTCGGCGATTTTGGCGCAGACCGCGAGATCCCGGGGATCGCAGCCGCCGAGCTGCAGGGCCAGGGGATGCTCTTGGGCGTCGAAATCGAGCAGGCGCGCTCGGTCGCCATGGCGGATCGCCGCGCTGGTGATCATCTCGCTATAGAGCAGGGCGTGGGGCGATATGAGCCGCAGAAAAAACCGGCAATGGCGGTCGGTGCGCTCCATCATCGGCGCCACGGCGAGACGTCTGTCGAGAGTGCCCAGGGGCCTTTCTTGAATTACCATGGCCCTTTTTAACATGGATCAGCGCGGCAATCCTGGCCCTCGGTCTCCGATCAGCCATACCGCTAACGCATAGCTGATATTCAGGCTTGGCAATTGAACGGGGCGGGGAAATGCATACATATGCTGCAACGCAACATGATCCATTTAATTCTGCCGTCCTCGACTCGGGTGACGCGCACTAGCTTAAGGAACCAGAACCATGAAAAACCTCTTCACGTCGATCCGCAATTGGCAGCGCCGCAACGAGACCATCAACGCCCTCTACAGGCTCGATGACCGCATGCTGGCCGATATCGGCCTGATGCGCGGCAACATCACCACCGCCGTTCGCAGCATCCGCTAGAGTATCACCCGCTGTTAAAGGCGGTCGTATCTCAGAGAATATGGCCGAATCGCTTCGCCTTGGTGGCGAGATAGGCGTCGTTATAGCCGCTCGCCGGCGCCACCAGGGGCACCCGTTCGGCGACCGTGATGCCATTGCGTTCCAGACCATGGACCTTATCGGGATTATTGGTCATCAGCCGCACCGTACCATGGCCGAGCTGGCGCAGCATTTCCGCCGCCGGTAGGTAGAGCCGCTCGTCGGCGTCGAATCCAAGCTGGATATTGGCGTCCAGAGTGTCGAAACCGGCGTCTTGCAGATTGTAGGCGCGCAGCTTGTTGACCAGACCGATGCCGCGCCCTTCCTGGGCGAGATAGAGCAGCACCCCGGCGCCCTCGGCGGCCATGGCGCGGATCGCCCCGCGCAGCTGATCGCCGCAATCGCAGCGCAGGCTGCCCAGCAGATCGCCGGTGAAGCATTCCGAATGGAGCCGCGTCAGAGGCGCCCGCCGCGCCGCGCCGGGCCCAGAACCCGGCCCAGAACCAGGCCCAGAACCGGGATCGCCGATAATTATCGCCAGATGCTCAAACCCACCGTTATGGGGGCCGTTGGCGCTCGACCTGAAGGTAATGAGCCGCGAATTTTCGGCATCGGCCAGGTCCAGACTGACCTCGCCGACCGGGCGCAGGCTGGCCGCCGCGCAGCGCTCATAATCGATCACATGCGCCGCCGCGACCGTGGCGAGATCGCCCGCCGCGGCAAGCTCTTGCGCCACGCTGGCGCTGACCCGGGCACTTATCGCCGCCGGCAACAGATGGGCGCGCTTGGCCAGGGCGATCGCCGCGTGATCGCCGGGCTTGGCCCCGTCTTGCGCGCGGGCCAGGGCGGTGTAGAGCGCGCCATCGAGGGCGGTGGACGGATCGGCGAGCGACCGCAGGGCCCGCGCATCGACGGACTCGTCCAGGGGCGCGACGATCACCGGCCCGCTGACCGCCAGCAGCTTGAGCGCCGCCGCCCGGGGCGCCGTGAGCACCAGCATTGTTTTCCCCTCACCCAGGCGAGCGAGCCGCGCCAGCCCCGCGCTGGTCACTCCTTCGGCGGCCATGACCAGGCTGTCGCCACCGTCGTCCTGCGCGGCCTTCAACAGGGCCATGCCGCCGCGCCGCAACGCCACGGCCGCCCGGTCGACGGCGTCTAAATCCGCGGGCGCGGGTTCAACGGAGGATTGGGGCGGGGATGCGGGTGTCGTCATGGATCAGCCTTGCGGATAATTTTGCGGGCACACTATATCCGCGCCGATTAAACTGCGGTATAGAATCATGCGACCGAAAACCACGAGGCCAAGACCGTTGCCATGCGAGACAAATCGTCAAATTTGCTGAGGCGGATTCTGCTCATCGACGACGATGCGGCGTTACGCCAGTCGCTGGCTGAACAGCTTACCCTCCATGAGGAGTTCGAAATCGACGAGGGCGGGAGCGGCGCCGAGGCGCTCGAACTCGCCAAGGGCCAGCGCTATGATCTGGTGCTGCTCGATGTCGGCCTGCCCGATATGGACGGGCGCGAGGTCTGCAAGGTCATGCGCCGGACCGGCTACAAGATGCCGATCATCATGCTGACCGCCGCCGATACGGACGCCGACACCATTCTCGGCCTCGAATCCGGGGCCAATGACTATATCACCAAGCCGTTCCGCCTCGGCGTGCTGTTGGCCCGCATGCGCGCCCAGCTTCGCCAGCACGAACAGAGCGAGGATGCGGTCTTCACCATCGGCGGCTATACCTTCAGGCCGAGCGCCAAGCTGCTGCACGACGCGGAAACCAACAAGAAAGTCCGCCTCACCGAAAAAGAAACGGCGATCCTCAAATATCTCTATCGGGCCGGCGACAAGGTGGTGTCGCGCGATGTGCTGCTCGACGAGGTCTGGGGCTATAACGCGGGTGTCGCGACCCACACCCTGGAGACCCATATCTACCGGCTTCGACAAAAGATCGAAGCCGACCCCTCCAACGCCCAACTGCTGGTCACCGAAATGGGCGGGTACCGTCTAGCGCCTTAGTTATTTTATACGGTCGCCAAGAGGCTCCCTGCGTTCAAACGTCCAAAACTTATGTTTTCACAAGACCGGGGCTTTCGCCGGGTAAGCCGGCGGCCCGCTTGCGGGCTGGTAGAGGCGCTAAATAGCCGCTCAATTTAATTTTTCAATTTCTTTAAAAGCCCGCCGAGATAGATTGTTCCCCCCGCCGCGATCAGGGTGGCGCCGCCGTAGAGTGGCCAGACCAGCGACCAGTCGGCGGCCATGGAGACCGCCTGGGCGAGCAGGATAGGGCCGGCCAGGATGCCCATATTGCGGCCCGTCATGACGATGCCGAAGGCCTGCCCGTCGACCCTGTCGCCGCCCATGATGGCGCTGGGAAGCGCAAACAGGCAGACCGGGGTGATGCCCGACGAGATGCCATAGACAATCAGCGAGGCGACGCCGAGCCAGCCGCTGCCGGTAAACGGGATGGCCAGCCACAGCCCCGCCTGGATGATCATGGAGCCGATCATCAGGGGGATCAGCGGCGCCCCGGCGCGCAACAGGCCGCCGGTGACCAGGCAGAGAATCAGCACCAGCGCCGCCGGCGCCATATAGGCGAAGACCGCGGCTTGGGGAGCAAATCCATGGGTTTCCACAAGGAAGGACGGCAGCCACGTCATATAGCCGATATATTGCCCCGCCCAGAGTCCGAAGATGGCGGCGCCGGCGATCAGGGCACGGCGCTCGAGTGACGGCATTTGGCTCGGGCGAACGTCGCCAGTGGAGTCGCTGTTTTGCCCCTTGGTCGAGTTGCCCATGGTCCAATTCATCGTCGTGTCGCGGCGGATGATCAGGCCCCAGACCGCGAGCGCCAGGGTCAGGCCGATGCCGACCCACCACAGGGGGCGCCATTGGCCGAGGGCGACCACGGGAAGCGAGATCAGGCTGGCGATCAACTGGCCGACCGGCACCCAGGTCGCGGTCAGGCCGATCACCAGGGGCAGTTGCCTGGGGCTCGCGTTGAGATTGGCGATCAGCGGCCCGGCGATGCCGCAGATGGTGTAGCCGACGCCTTCGAGGCCGCGCGCCACCAGCATGGCCGCGCCACTCTCGGGGGCCGCCAGGGCGAGCGCCTCGCCCGCGAGAAACAGGACACAGGCGGCGATCAGATAGGGCCAGGGGCCGTGGGCCTTGAGGCCGGATCCGACGCGCAGGGAAAGGGCGATGCCGGCGATGGCGAAAATCGACATATAGGCGCCGGCAAGCACCCGGTCATAGCCATAAGCATCGAGCATTACCGGCAAGGCCGGCGGCAGCTTGAAAAGCTGATAGGCCGCCAGGGACGCCAGGGCCAGGCCAAAGCCGACGGCGGTCCAGTTTGTGCCGCTGTCCGGCTCCGGAGGGGGCAGGATTTTACCTTTCATGCCAACGTTTTCTAAGGCAATATGGACGATAATTAAATCACGGGTTCAGCAAGGTGAAAGTATAGGAACTTGCCGGAGCAAGAAGAGTTTTTTGTTCGCTTCTGGGGCGTTCGTGGCAGCATCCCCTGTCCCGGCGGCAATGTGGTGCGTTATGGCGGCAACACGTCCTGCCTGGAGATCCGCTGCGGATCCCATATTCTGATCTTCGACGCCGGCACCGGCCTGCGCATGTTCGATCGGGCGCGCAACGGCGGCGAGTCGCTCGATATCGACGTTCTGTTCACCCATACCCATCTCGATCACATCTGCGGCTGGCCCTATTTCGCCAGCCTGCTCGACCCCAAGGCGACAATCAAGGTGTGGTGCGGAAACCTGCTTCCCGAGCACACCGTCGAGCAGGTCCTCGGCGTTTTCCTGCGCGAGCCCTTCATGCCGGTGCAAAACAAGAGCATAGAGGCGCGGATCGAATTCCAGGATTTCAGGGCCGGCGAGACGCTCAATCCGCGCCCCGGCGTGACCCTGCGTACGACGCTGCTCAACCATCCCCAGGGGGCGACCGGATATCGCGTCGAATTCGGCGGCAAATCGATCTGCTACATTACCGATACCGAACACCGGCCGGGCGAGCTCGACCGGAACATCCTCGGCCTGATCGAGGGCGCCGATGTTGTGATCTACGATTCGACCTATACGGACGAGGAATATCCCGCCCATGTCGATTGGGGCCACTCCACCTGGCAGGAAGGGGTGCGCCTGTGCGACGCCGCCAATGCCGGTCAATTCGTGGTGTTTCATCACGACCCCGACCACGACGACGATTTCATGGATGGCATTGAGCGCGAAATCGAACGCGCCCGCCCGGGTTCCCTGGTGGCGCGCGAGGGGATGGTCCTCAGGCCGTGAGGCCGCGCCTTCGTCGGTTGCTATTCGGTCTGGCCACGGTTCTCGGGCTGGCCCCGCGCGGTTTTTTCATACCCTATCGGTATGCCGGGTCCGTGCCGCCCGCCGGCGAACGCGCGCCCTATGGCGCCATGGAAACCCTGTTCGGCCATGCCGAGGCGGATTTCGCCAGGCGGCTCGAAGGGCTCGGTGATTATGCCGGGGCCTTCCGCGCGATCAGCGAGGCCGCCGCGTCGTCCTCGGTGCCGGCGCCCCGCTGGGAACAGGATTGGTTTCCGCGTCTCGACGCGGCGATGGCCTATGCCATGGTGCGAAATTCCACGCCCCGGCGAATTATCGAGGTCGGTTCGGGCCATTCCACGCGCTTTCTCGCCCGCGCCGTGGCCGACGGCGGCGCGGACAGCCGCATCATCGCCATCGATCCCGCCCCCCGGGCGGCGATTGCGGGGCTCGGCGTCGAGATCATTGCGGCAACCGTGCAGGACGCCGGGACCGCCCCCTTCGAGGGGCTCGCGGCGGGCGATATACTGTTCATCGATTCGAGCCATATCCTGATGCCGGGGAGCGATGTGGATTTCCTCATCAACCGGGTGCTGCCGGGCTTGCCTGGTGGGGTCCTGGTGCATATCCACGATATCTTTCTGCCCGAGGATTACCCGCTCCCCTGGGCCTGGCGCGGCTATAACGAGCAGCTCGCGGTGGCGGCCCTGCTGATCGGCGGCGCCTATCGCGTGCTTTTCTCCTCGCGCTATGCGACCACGCATATGGCCGAGGCGGTGGCGCGCAGCGCCGCCGGCGGGTTGCCGCTCGTTGACGGCGCCCTCGAATCCAGCCTATGGCTCGAAAAACTTTAGGGCTTGCGGTCCCTGGCAATCACGCGCTGTTGATCAGCCGTGACGGCAAGGCGGGCCTATATCAATGAGTATGCTGCGTGAAGTGAAAGAGATGCTTTTCGGAATCGCCGACGAGGCCGCGCTGCCCGCGCGGGTCAAGGACCTCATACGGCGCGCTCAGGAGGAGAGCGAGATTCTCATCGGCTGGGTGCAGCTTGCCGGCGTGGTGTTTTTCGCCCTGGTCTACACCATCGCCCCCAAGACGTTCGATTCCGAAGTGATGTTCGCCCCGGTGCCCTGGGCCCTGGGGTTCTATTTCGTGTTCACGGTGATCCGTCTCTATCTGGCGATCAAGCGGCGCCTGCCCCACTGGATGATCGCGCTTTCCGTGGTCATCGACATGACCGTGCTGCTGGTCACCATCTGGAGCTTTCATCTGCAATATGACCAGCCGCCGGGCCTCTCCCTCAAGGCGCCGACCCTGCTCTACATCTTCATTCTGATCGCCCTGCGCACGCTGCGCTTCGAGGCGCGGTACGTTTTGTTTGCCGGCGCCACGGCGATCATCGGCTGGCTTATTCTGCTCGGCTACGCGATCATCAAGAGCCCGTCCGACAACGTCATCACCCGCGATTACGTTCGTTACATCACCTCGATGGATATTCTGATCGGCGGCGAGGTCGACAAGATACTCTCGATCCTGGCGGTCACCGTGGTGCTCGCCGTGGCCCTGGCGCGGGCTCGCCATATCCTGGTGCGCTCGGTCGCCGAACATGCGGCGGTCAGTGACCTGTCGCGCTTTTTCGCGCCCGATGTGGCGGCGCGGATCACGGCCTCCGAAACCCTGGTGCGCGCCGGTCAGGGCGAGACCCGCCATGCGGCGATCCTGTATCTCGACATTCGCGGTTTCACCGCCCTCGCTCACCGCATGCCCGCCGACCAGGTGATGACCCTGCTCGCCGAGTACCAATCGCGCATGGTTCCGGTCATCCAGCGTCATGGCGGCAGCATCGACAAGTTTCTCGGCGACGGTATTCTGGCCACCTTCGGCGCGGCCATGACCACGGAGACCTATGCGGCCGACGCCATCGCCGCCGCCAAGGATATTCTCGTCGAGCTTGTCGAATGGAACCGCCAGCGCGTCGCGGCGCGCGCCGATCCGTTGCGCATGGGGGTGGGCGTCGCCGTCGGCTCCGTGGTGTTCGGCGCCGTCGGCGATGATACCCGGCTCGAATATACGGTCATCGGCGATGCGGTTAATCTCGCCGCCAAGCTGGAGAAGCACTGCAAGGTCGAAGCGGTCCAGGCCTTGACCACGGCGAGCGCTATGGCGCGGGCGCGCGACCAGGGTTACGTCCTGGCCGCCGACCATGATATTCTCCCGGCGCGCGGCATCGAGGGGGTCGACGAGACCCTCGACCTGGCCGTTATCGTAGCTTGAAGACCCTGATCGAGCGCCGCGCCTCATCGCTGCCGGTCAGGCAGTCGAGATCGCAGCCCGCCAAATAATCGTAGCGCCCCGCGATCTGCCGCTCGAGCTCGGGCCAGTGGGGCGTCACCATTTCAAAGATGACGATGCCGCCGGGCCGCAGGGCGTGCTCGGCGAGATCGACAATCTCCAACCAATCGGCGAAGTCTCCCTTGCGTCCCGCGTGGGTCCAGGTGCGGGCGATACCGGCCCAGACCACCGCGTCGACCGTGCCGTCGGGGGGCTGCCAGTCGCGGAAGTTGACCACATGGAAGGCGGCGTCAGCGCGGCCCGCAAAGCGTGCTTTCGCCTTCTCGATGGCGGCCTCGGAGATATCGACACCGATATAGCCGATGGCGCCGTCCAGATAGCTCAGCAGATCGCAGAAACCGCAGCCCACATCGAGCACCCGGCGCGCTTCGGTGCGGTGGATATAGGCCGCCATGATCGCCATGCGCGGCGCCAAACCGAGGGATTCGAGATAGTCGTAGGCGCCGCCCCGATAGGCGGCGTCCTGAGATTCGAGGGCATAGCGCGCCTGGCGGGCGTCTTCGTCGGAGAGCTTGGTGGGGGTGGTCGCCATGGCGTCCTTATACCAAGGATCGGTGGTAAATACAGATCGTGCCCGAAAAACCCATAGTTCTAGGCCCGGCCCGCCGGTATGCTGGTGCTCGGCATGAACAGGCAGACGCAAACACCCGGCGAGCCCGGCGAGCCCGACGAGAAGGACGAGTTTTACCTCGATATCCTCGATGGGCTGGCGCGCTACCTCGACAACCCCTTCATCGCCGATATGGCCAAGGCGGTGTCACGCTACCGCGGCCCCTACATCGCCAATTCCCTGAACAAGAACCAGATGGCCAGCAAGAAGTGGCTGATCGACGAGCTCTACCGCGCCATCGGCGGCGGTTTCGGCACGGGATACATCCTCGGCGGGTGGAACGGGGTGCTCGCCGCCATGCTGTTCCAGGACCCCCGGTTCGACATCGAGCGGCTGCTCAGTATCGACATCGACCCCGGCTGCCGAGAGGTCGCCGAAACCATGAACCGCGGTCCCCTGAAGAGCGGGCGCTTCGCCGCCGTCACCGCCGACATGTACAGGATGGATTATGGGGATTTTGGCGGTGAGCCGGCAGCGGATATTCTGTTCAACACGAGCTGCGAACATCTCGAGCATTTTGCCGAATGGTATACAGCGACACCCCGGGACGTGCTTATGGTGCTGCAATCGAACGACATGGTCGACGAGGAAGAGCATGTGAACTGCGTCGCCGACCTGGAAGCCTTCAAGCAGCAGGCCCCCATGACCAAGCTGCTGTTCGCCGGCGCCCTGCCGCTGAAGCGCTACACACGCTTCATGCTGATCGGGCGCCGCTAGGACTTAAAATAGACTGTCGCCACTTAAATGGGGCGGGCATTTCGCGCCTCTTTCAGCCCGCAAGCGGGCCGCCGGCTCACCCGGCGGAGCCCCAGTCTTATGTAGACATAGATTTGGGCAACTGAACGCAGGGAGCTTATAAAACCCGACCGAAAAACCCTATAAATTCCGGAGATACCAATCATATTCGGTCGGCGTGATGCGGGCGTTGAAGGCGTTGAATTCGTGCCACTTGCAGAGGCCGTAGACGCGGCAATATTCAGCCCCGAGATAGCCCGGCAGCAGGGCGGCGTCATCGAAGGCGCGTAAGGCGTCGAGCCAGTGGCCGGGCAGGGTCGGCGGAAATTGGTGATAGGCGTTGCCGGTGATCGGCGCGCTCGGCGCGAGACCCTGGGCCAAGCCGTGGTGGATGCCGGCGAGCACCGCCGCCGCCACCAGATAGGGATTGGCGTCGGCGCCCGCGGTGCGATGTTCGATGCGCCGCGCCATGCCGCTGCCCGGCGGGATGCGTAGGGATACGGTGCGGTTGTCGAACGCCCAATGCTCGGTCATCGGCGCATAGGCGTCGGGTCTAAGGCGGCGGTAGGAATTGGCGTTGGGGGCGAAGATCGCCATGGATTCGGCCATCATCGCCTGCAGCCCGGCGATGGCGTTGCGCAATTTTTCATCGCCGTCCCGGTGGCTCTCGTCGAAGATGTTGCCGCCGTCCTGCCCGAGCAGGCTGATATGGATATGCAGGCCGTTGCCCGACTGCTCCGCGAAGGGTTTGGCCATGAAGCTGGCCTCCAGGCCGGCGGCCCGCGCCACGCCCTTGATCGCACGTTTGAGCAGGAAGCCGTGATCGGCGGCGACCAGCGGATCGTCCTGGTGGGCGCTGTTGATTTCAAACTGCCCCGGCGCGAACTCGGAGCTGGCGACGGTCGCCGGGATCGACTGGGCGCGGGCCGCGGCGACCATGGCGTCGATCACCCCCGCCGTGTCGTCGAGGTCATCCATGCTGTAGACCTGAATATCCTGGGGCCGCCGCCCGCTGAGCGGGGATGCCGCCGGCCGCGGGCGGCCCTCACCGTCGAGCTTCCCATCGAGCAAGTAGAACTCAAGCTCGATCGCCATCACCGGGCGCAATCCGAGTTCGCCGAAGCGCGCGGCGACCCGGGTCAGCACCTGGCGCGGGTCGAGGAAATGGGGCCGCCCCTCGGCGTCATGCATGCCGGTGAGCACCTGGAGGCGCTCCGGCCCGACCCAGGGCACCGGGGCCAGGGTGCCGGCGATCGGGCGGCACAGGCTGTCCGGGTCGCCGTCGGCCATGCCGATATCGAGGCCATCCACGTTGCCGCCGGTGATATCCAGGGCGTAGGTCGAGCCCGGCATGCCGACGCCCCGGTTGTTGCCGTCGCCGTAGAGCTTGGCGAACCCCGAGCGGTCGAGACGCTTGCCGCGCGCCATGCCGCACATGTCGCAGATCAGCATGTCGATGGCCGTGACCTCGGGGTTCAAGGCAGAGGCATCGAGGCCCGGCCCGGCGCTCATCTCGGCGGGCGGCGTAGCCCTTGTTGCGTCCCCGGGCGCGAAGAAGTCATTGGCCTGGACCGCGCCGTCGCTGGCGGCGGTGATGCGCCGCAGGATCGCCGGGCGGGGAACCCGCTTGCCGGATGCATAGCGGGCCATGGAGGCTTGACTCACGCCAACCATTTCGGCGAATTTTTCCTGGGTTAATCCCGAAACGGTGAGATAATCGACAAGATTCATGGGATTGAAAAACAAAATTGAAAAATTATCGGTATATTATCCCATTACGGTAATACAGCTATCTGTTTTGGTCAAAGAAAAAGCCCCGCACGAAGTCGGAGCCTTCCCTTAAAACCGGGGCTCTCGGATCACAGCATGGATTCGACCCATTCGAGCAGCTTGTTCTTGGGCAGGGTCCCGACCTTGGTGGCGGCGACCTGACCGTCCTTGAACAGGATCAGCGTGGGAATCCCCCGCACCCCGTATTTCGACGGCGTCGACGGGTTTTCGTCGATATTGACCTTGGCGATATTCAGGCGACCCTCGAGATCGCTGGCAATCTCTTCCAGGGCAGGCGCAATCTGCTTGCAGGGCGCGCACCATTCGGCCCAGAAATCCACCAGAACGGGGTTGCTGGCATTAAGGACATCGCTGTCGAAGGACGCGTCACTAACGTGGGTTATGCTCATAATGGTCTCCTCCAGTGCTGCCAGCATCGTTGCCCTCATGGTGATGCCGCAATTCGTTTATCCCTAGAATCTAGGTGCGCGGACAGCAACCGTCAAGGTGCGTAGCGTTCGAGAGCGTCGTCATCGAGGGTCATCAACCTCGGGCCATCTGTCCACAGAAGGGCGCAGGAAATTGTTTTCCCTGGGTATATTTGCGAGAGCACCGCCTTGTAGGCGGCCATTTGCGCAATATAGGCCGGTGCCACATCGGCCGGGTCGCCGGGCGGTGGCCGATTGGACTTATAATCGATCACCATGACCCGCTCGTCGCCGACCACCAGGCGGTCGACCTGTCCGCAAACCACGACATTCCCGACCACCCCGATCAGCGGCGCTTCGGCCCGGCTGCCCGGCCCGAACAGCGCGCGAAAGCGCGGATCATCGAGAATCGACAGCACCTCGTTGGCGATGGCGTCCCGCCCTGGCTGGTCGAGTTCGGGTGCCGCGCGCGCCAGCATCCGCCCGCAGGCCGCCTCGCGGCTCTCCGGCTCGATCTCGGGCAGGGTCTGCAGCAGGCGATGGATCAGGCGGCCGCGCAGGAAGCGGTTGTCGTCGGCCCCGGCGGTGAGCGGCGACAAGGCGCCTGGCTCCGCGCGCATTTGTTCGTCCCCGGAGCCCTCGGGGGCGCCCTGAGCCAGTGCGAGAGACGGCGCGAGAGACGGCGCCAGGGGCCGGGGCGGCGTCGGTTCCGGCGGCGGCGGCGCCAGGGCATAGGGCGGCAGGGGATGGTCCGTGGCCGCCGCCCGTGGGGCGCTTGGGTCGGCGCGCGGCGTGACGGTCTGCGGCTCGGCGAGGCGTTTACCCTGGCCCTCCCAGCCGTCGAAATCGAAGGGCTCGGCGATATCGGCCAGGCCCGCCTCGATCAGGCCGTACCAGCAGCCGTCGGGAATCGATTTGCGGCTCTGCCAGCCGGCGATATAGAGGCGGTCCTCGGCCCTGGTCATGGCGACATAGAGCAGCCGGCGATATTCCTGAAGATCGCGCTCCCGTTCATCTTTGCGTGCTTCCCGGCAGCGCGCCTCATCGAAGGCCTTTCGCCCCGGCCACAGCATGGCCCCTGGTTTACCATCGTGCCACAGCAGCTTGGCGCCGCCGCCATAGGGCAGCCCGGCGGTATCGGGCATGATGACAATGGGCGCCTGGAGCCCCTTGGCGCCATGCACCGTCATCACCCGGACCTCGCCCCGGCCCTGGTCGAGATCGCGTTTGACCTGCACGTCGCCGGCCGCCAGCCAGTGCAGGAAGCCCTGCATGGAGGGCGGCCCGCCGCGCTCATAGGCCAGGGCGGAGGAGAGAAACTCATCGATCGGGTCGTTGGCGTCGGGTCCCAGGCGGGCGACCAGCTTGCGCCGCGCGCCGCAGGCCCCGAGAAGATCGGCGAACAGCTCGTAGGGCGGCGTGTAATCGACCCGGGCGAGGAGGCCGCTGAGCGCCTCATGAGCGAGGCCGAAGGCGTCTTTTTCGCCACGGGACCGTTTGGCAAGCTCATGCCAAAGGCGTCTCTCGCCCCGGCCCTGGGCGAGATCGTAGAGCTGGTCTTCATCGAGGCCGATGAGCGGGCTCTTGAGGACCACGGCGAGGGCCAGATCGTCCTCCGGCAGCAGCAGGAATTCCCCCAGGGCAATGAGGTCCATCACCGCGAGCTGTTCGGTGAGCAGCATGCGGTCGGCGCCGGCGACGGCGACGCCGTGGCTCTTCAGCGCCCGCACCAGCTCCTCGACGAAGCCGCTCCTGGTGCGCACCAGCACCATGATGTCGCCGGCCCGGATGGCGCGTCCCCGGGACTCGAGCCGTTCCCCCGAATCGATCCAGTGAGCGATCCGGTCGGCGATATACCGCGCCACGCGGGCGCGCGGGCTGGGGCTGGCGTGCCGCGTGACCGGCGCCGTCCAGGGCGCCGCCGCCTCGGTTTCGGCCGCCTTGGCCAGGGGCCACAGCTCGACCAGGCCGGCGTGGCCCCGGCGGTGGGCGCGGTGCTTGATCCGGTGATCGTCGAAGGCGACGCCGTCGCGCGCCTCGGCCATGGCGAACAGGGTATCGACCGCCTTGAGAACCGCCGGGGTCGAGCGGAAGGAGGTCTCGAGCCCGACTTCATCCCATGTGGCGACCGCCTCGATTTGCTCGCGGAACTTGGCGCGCATGGCGCCCAGGGTGCGCAGGTCGGCGCCCTGGAAGCTGAAGATCGATTGCTTTTCGTCGCCGACGATGAACAGGGTGCGGGTAATCTCCGAGGCGCCGGCGCCGGCGAAAAACTCATCGGCCAGGGCGGCCGCGACCTGCCACTGTTCCGGGCTGGTGTCCTGGGCCTCGTCGATCAGGATATGGTCGATGCCGCCGTCGAGCTTGTACAGCACCCAGGCCGTACGGTTATTGCCGCGCAGCAAATCGCGGGCGCCGAGAATCAGGTCGTCGTAATCGAGCCGCGCGCGGGCCGCCTTGCGGCGGTCGTATTCGGCGAGCATGGCGCCGCCCAAGGTGAGCATGGCCGCCGTGGCGCGGCCGACGATGGCGGCATTGCGGCGCTCAATGGCGTTGACCAGACCGTCCTGCTCTTTGAGCAGGGCTTCGAAGGCGTCGGGATGGCGCTCGCGCAGGGGCTTGGTCATCAGGCCGCTTTCCGCGCGCGGCGCGTTCTCGGCGGTCAGGAACAGCCCCCGGTATTCGTCGAACCCGGCCTCGCGCTCTGGGGCGGGCGCCGCCAGCCAAGCGGACAGGCGCGCCGACCGCTTGGCCTCCGCGGCGCTGCCCTCCTCGAGGACCTCGGCGGCGGCGTTCAGGGCGGCGCGGTTGAAGGCGCCCTCGGCGCAGGCCTCGGCGATGACCGTCTCGGGGGTCTCGCCGGGGCGCAGGCCGATCAGGCGATGCGTCTCGGCGATGGCGGCGTCCAGGCTCCCGGCGCCCTCGATGACCCGGCGCAGGCGGCCGCGCTCGGCGCGCAGCTTGGCCATCAGATCCATGAAGGACTCTTCCCCCGCATGGAGCGCCACCACGTCGAGGGCCTCGGCAAGCTGGCTGTCATCACCGCTCCGCGCCCGCGTCAGCACGGCGTTCTGGGCATCGGCCAGCAGGCCGGCGGTCTCGCGCTCGTCGAGCACCTCGAAATGGGGCGCCACGCCGGCCTCCAGGGGGAAGCGCCCGAGCAGGGACTGGCAGAAGGCGTGGATGGTCTGGATGTTGAGCCCGCCGGGGGCGTCCAAAACCGTGGCGAACAGGCAGCGCGCGCGGTCGCGCAAGTGTTCATCGGGCGCGTCGCCGGTCAGGGTCTCGAGGGCCTCGTCCAAATCGCCGTCGGCCAGCATGGTCCAGGCGCCGAGCTGGCGGTTGACGCGCGACGACATTTCCGCCGCCGCCGCCTTGGTGAAGGTCAGGCAGAGCAGCTTCGTCGGTGCCGCGCCTCGCAGCAACAGGCGCAAGACCCGGTCGGTCAGCGCCTTGGTCTTGCCCGAGCCCGCCGAGGCGGCGACCCAGACCGAAGCGCTAGGGTCGGCGGCGCGGCGCTGGTCCGGGGTCACCGAGAGGGCTTTGCCTTGGCGGCTCATTCCGGTTCACTCCCGCCGCCGCTATCGGACCATTCCTTGATCCGCGCGAGATGGGCGTAATCGCTGAAGGCCGGCTTCCGGGCCATGTCGGGCACCGCGAGATAGGGAGTCTCCGGGTCATCGAACTCGGCGACCAGCCGCGCCAGGCCATCGACCGCTTCCCAGACCAGGGACGAGACGTCCGCCGAGACGGGCTTGATCTCGCCCGGGGGGTCGCCGCCGGTCAACCGCCAATAGCTCAACTCCTCCACGTCTCCGGCGGGGATGCGGTCGAATCCGCCGGCCTGGGCAATCGCCGCCTCGAGCGACCGCTGGGGGGCGAACCCGGCCAGGCCATCGGCCGTGGTCGCAACCGAGCCGGTCGTCGCGTCGACTAGCGCCAGGCCCCCGCCCTCGCCCCGCCCGCTGCGGTCGGCCTCGGCCGCC
>ERZ813253.63-NODE-63-length-43723-cov-5.041563_pt1 | contig 43723 bp, 35 predicted proteins | sample MGYA00520893_ERZ813253 | MGnify/ENA primary metagenome ERZ813253 (study PRJEB31669, sample SAMD00080414) | marine metagenome | biome: oceanic hadal pelagic zone biome; feature: marine hadalpelagic zone; material: sea water | place: Pacific Ocean:Izu-Bonin Trench...
ACCCAAGTACTATCATTAATTTTTTCGGTATTTAAAACTATACAATTTGCATCAATATTCGGAATATACAAGGAGGGGTTGATACCTAAATCTGCTCTGTAAACGCCATTTTCAGCAGTAAAAAATAATCTGTTTTTTGATTTGTTAATTGCTAAATTATCTGCATCATAAATACCTGAAAGCGATCTGTTAAAATTAGCGGCATGATCATTGAAAGGGACCAAATAAGGCCATACTTGATAAATAACAGATTCGGTATTATCTGTAGGATTATTATTATCATATATTCCTTTACATAAAATCCATAAAACACCCGTTCCAAAAACAGCACTATTAGGGTTATATGCTAGATTTAGTTTTCCTGTCAAATCATTAATTGCTATACCATCATACTTAGTAAAATAATCGATAGAAATTATTGAACTATCTCTTTCCTCTTTAGTAACACCTCCACCATTCATCACAATTGCACGAAACCAATTATTTACAATATTAATAGGTTGTGTTCCTTCTCCTGTTTCAATATGTCCCAGTACCTCTTTTTCGTTTAAATCAACAATTTTGACTGTTGCATCACCTTTGTCTACCACATAAAGTCTATCTTTATTTACTTTCTTGCAGCTCACAGGATTTAAAAATCCATCAACTATCCCTTCATTGCCAAAAGTTTCCATATTTGCTATGTAGAGTTTATCGCCAATAATGTATGCATGTTTTCCACTAATATGAATGCTCTTTGGCTGAATAATATCCGTATTATTTACTTTTTTATAAATATTTTCTGTTACAACTCTAAGGGAGTCTACAGCTAAATAATTGTAAAAAGAAACGCCTTGATCGGTAAGAATATACATCCCCTGTCCATAATCTTTTGGTAAATTAACTGTCGGCTCTTTTTCTTCTTTCTTACAAGAGGATATAATAACAGATAAAATAAGTAAGTACGTTAATAATTTCATAAAATAAATTTTAGCAAATGTATCGAAAGTGATAAGATTAGCTTTTAAAGAACCCGAAAATATAGATTATCTACTGATATAAAATTTCTTGCCATTCCTAATATATATACCCTCTGTAAGGTATAATTCATGATTTATTCTTCTTCCAGATATATCATATAATATTTCATTATTTTTATGATTTCCTAATAGCATATCATGAATTCCAGTTGTATTTCTTATGTCAAATGCAATTGTTCCAGGAGAGATTCCACATTGAAAAGAGTGAATTAAAGAATTATTTTGATTGAAAATATTAATGTGACCATAAGTTGAATAATCTGTTGAACTTGCGTATAGTAAATTATTAATTTTATCATAAGATAAATCATAAAAGTTTTTATTTAACCCCAATGATGTACCTGTACTAGGAAGAGTAAGCATATCCCATTCATAAAGTAATGTGTCGCCTGAAATCTGATAATTTATCTTTCCATCTCGGAGACATGATGTGCCACAACCTGTAGAAACTGAGGCTAAATTAATAGTTATGGAACCATAAGTAAGTAAACTCACTTGTGAGATTGATGAACTAGACCAATCTTTATTGTTTATTGTATAAATATAGTCTCCGTCTAATAGCATATTATCAGGATTTTTTCCACTACTTCCTAAATCAATCTCATTTAAATAAGAAAATGTATTAAGATTCACTACTCCAATAATTCCTTTTTCATTACCCCATTCATAAGCGTTATTAATTGCAACATAAGCGTTATCTCCATCTATAATTAAATTTTGTGTAGCCCATTTAGGCCCTATTGTAGTATCTAATTCCAAATAGAAGCTTAAATCTGACTTATTAAAAACTTGAAAATAAGAATTAAAAAATATAGGCAAAAAAGTAGTGTTATCATAATCTCCTCTAGTAACTATAATTTTATCGTTCCAAATAGCTAAATTACGGATACCATCTATATGCTGAGAAGCAAGTAAATTATATGTATTCTTATCATATTTATGTAGCATATTATCGGCTGCAACATAAAAATGACTGTCATCAATTATTAAATCTGATGCGAATCTTGCCCCCTGTATAGTGTCAATAATAATATACTGTTGCGATACAGGATTATAACTTCCTATTGTTACGGGTTCAATAGATTGATTTAAAGTGTAATCAAAATAACCTTCATTTAAAATTAAAACTTGGTGAACATAATCTTGTGCTGTAGATACTTGCACGATTATTACAGATAAAAAGAATAGCAAATTTTTCATGGTTTTTTTTCTTTAATTAATAAATTCAATTTTTAACATCTTACCAAGACAAAAATAAAATAAGGATAGAAGAATGATGAATCTAATTTAAAAATATGTTGACATGTTATTAACAACCCTCTCAAAAACTGAATTATCTATACTAAGATCTATGCCTTTAGATTTAAAAAAAGAAAATAGTTTCTCAGTAGGCATATTTCCTGTAAGTTCATCTTTTGCCATTGGGCAACCACCAAATCCTTTTATAGTACTATCAAATCTTTTGCACCCATTTTGGTAAGCACTGTCCACTTTTTCTTCCCATTTATCAGGAGTAGTATGAAAATGAGCGCCAAATTCAATTTTGGGGTATTCACTAATTAATGTACTGAAAAGTGGAGCAATGTTTGAAGGGTTTGAAACTCCAATGGTATCAGAAAGTGCAATAATTCCTATATCCAATTGGTTTAGTTTCTCTGTAAGTTCAGCAACAATATCAGGATGGTAATTTTCTCCATAAGGATTCCCAAAGGCCATGGACAAATACACGACTAATTCCTTAGAATTTTTAACGCTTAGGTTTTGAATTTTCTCAACCTCATTAAGTGCTGCCTCAATACTTTTATTTGTATTTCTTTTTTGAAACTGTTCTGAAACCGATAATGGAAATCCTAAATAGTCTATCTCCTCAAAATTACAAGCTGTTTCTACTCCTCTTGTATTTGCAATAATGGAAAGTAATTTACTCTTTGTATTACTCAAATCTAATCCTGCTAACACCTGTGCAGTATCCTTTAGTTGAGGTATTGCTTTTGGAGAAACAAAACTTCCAAAATCAATCGTATCAAACCCTACTTTTAACAATTGATTGATGTATGCAGTTTTAGTTGAAGTGGGAATAAACGCACTGATTCCTTGCATGGCATCTCTTGGACATTCCACTATTTTAATTGTAGAACTCATCTTTTAAGTATCGCTTTGTTTATTCTTTTTATAAGTGAAGGTCCCTCATAAATAAAACCAGTAAATACTTGCACCAAGGTTGCTCCTGCTTCTAGTTTTTCTAATGCATCTTCAGCAGAGTGGATGCCACCCACTCCAATAATTGGGAATGCCCTATTGGACTTATCCGCTAAGTACTTAATCACTTCAGTTGACCTAGCTTTAATCGGCTTACCACTCAAGCCTCCATTACCAATGGCCTCCACCTTAGTTTTATCCGTTTTAAGTCCTTTTCTACCAATGGTTGTATTAGTTGCTACAACCCCATCAATTTTAGTGTCAGCCACAATTGCTATGATATCATCTAATTGTTCATTACTTAAATCTGGAGCAATTTTAAGTAAGATTGGCTTTCTTTTTTCTTTCTGATTATTTAGCTTTTGCAAACTGCTTAGTAATGCAGTAAGGGGTTCTTTCTCTTGCAAATCACGCAAACCAGGTGTATTTGGTGAACTTACATTCACCACAAAATAATCGACATAAGGAAAAAGTTTCTCAAAACATATTTCATAATCATCTACTGCTTTATCATTTGGTGTGAGTTTATTTTTACCAATATTTCCTCCAATAATAATGTTGGATTTCTTTCTTCTTAATCTGGCAACTGCCCCTTCAATCCCTTCATTGTTAAATCCCATTCTGTTGATAAGTGCATTATCTTCTTTTAAGCGAAATAACCTAGGTTTTGGGTTGCCATCTTGTGGTAAAGGAGTGACAGTTCCTATCTCCACAAATCCAAAACCAAAGGATGCTAATTCATCAAATAGTTTGGCATCTTTATCAAATCCTGCAGCCAAGCCAACAGGATTTTCAAATTTTAAACCGAATACTTCTCTTTCTAATTTAGGATGACTTACCTTAAACAAAAAGCGCCAAGTCCACATTTTAAGTGGAACTAATGCCCCAATTTTTATGACTTTAAAGGAGATATGATGTATAAATTCAGGATTGAAAAGAAATAAAATCGGACGGAATAATTTATACATGAAAGATTTTTAAGCAAAAATACAAGATTGATTAAAATCTACACCTTTAACTCCTCAAAAGATTTATCATCATAAAAAACGACCACTTTCCCTATGGATTTAGATGGTTTCACTTCCTGCTGCTTTTGATTTTCTTGCATATAACCAATGCCCGTAATGAGCCAATTGGCATTAATGTTAGGATATGCACTTAATAGTTTCTGTAAAAAATCGATACTTGGCTTATTTCGCCCAGAAAGTATATGCGAAATGGTAGCACGGTTTACACCAATAATATCTGCCAATGCTGATGATTTTAAGTCTTTGGATTCCATCCAATTTTTAAGTCTTTTGTGCATTGATTTTATTATTTACAAATGTTAACAGCAAAACTACAAATTAGTTTTTAAATTTTAATTATTTATGATATATTTAATACTTTACGTACATCTATCACTTGATATAAATACTCTAACTATTAGATTACTAATTACTTTAAATTTATTTATTGATTTTATTTGTAAACTGCAAATTCATACTTAAATTATAGTGCTATTTTGTTTACAAAAGTAAATTATGTACATAAAAAACCTTATTAATAAGAGTCTTTTTGTAAAAGAAATACGGTTTTTAATTTTAAAAATAAGAAGCAAAACCAACTTGAAAACCACCCATAATTGCTGGTTCATTTCCTAAAATATCAGTCTTTAAATGATGACGATAGTTTGCACGAAATATTGTACTTGCAGTTGGACGAAAACTAAGTCCAGCTACAAAAGCTGTTTCTTCATCTCCTATCTCCCCTCCTGTTGATTTGAAGGTTCCCATATTGTAATCTAACTGTTCAAAACGAGCGGTAGTGTTAATGACAGCATTTGCGTACCCAAACATTTCTCTAGAGTATAAAGGATACACCATCTCAATAAAACCACCTTGCTGTTCTTGTGAATATATCTCTACAATATCAATAGGCACATCCACCATAACTTTTACTACCTCCCCCTGAATAACACCTTTAAATACAGGTACTATAAAATCAACTGCATAAATACGCACACTTCTTTCATCTGTAACTATCTCTCCCTCAAGTGCAAAGGTATTATACACGCCTCTGTAAAATGACAAACCAAGCGTACCTATCTTTTTGTTTTTAATTCTCAGTTTTCCATTATAAGATAACCTTCCATTATTGTCTTCTTCAAATGCTTCTTCACTTTTCCCTCCACCTACAAAGGTTCTTCCCTCTTCATTAAGAATGATTCCATCCTGCAAACCATTGGTTGCATAAGCATGATACGAAACTGTATTATTATTCAAATAGAATTTACCAAAAAGACCAAAACCAACTTCTGATAAAGTAGAAGGAATTAAATTAGTTGAAGAAAGTGGACGATCAATAATTTCCCATTTTGGAGAATCATGATTTGCGTTTACCAAACCTAGTTCGAGTAGCAATATCCCCGCACGAAAATTAAGCCCTGTACCAAATTTAAAATCCAATTGAGCCGTTTCTAATGCAATCTCCTCTGTTCCATGCTCAAACTCCAATTCTGACAAGAACTGAATTCTTTCACTAATCTTAGAATATAAAAAGATATTGAATCTTCTCATTTCCATGGAGAAACCTTCCGTTACCCCATCTTCAGCAAAATAATTGGTATTTCCCTCCAAGTATCCTCCAATAGCCGTTTTTTGCCCTAAATCGATAAATGGTCTATCGTAAACCGCTTCTGTTTCTTGCGCATTAGCATTAGAAATTACTAATAATAATGCTACTTTTATTATATTTTTCATTCTTATTTATTTAAATCTATTAGTATTTCATTTTCATTTACTGTTACTGAAAACTGCAATAAAGCATCTTCAGCAGGACCTTCTGTAACATTCCCCTTTAAATCAAATTCGCTTCCATGGCAAGGACAAACCAACATTTTGGAGGTAGCATCCAATTCACATTTATTATGTGTGCAAAGCATCAAAAAAGCACTGTACTCTTCATCAGAAATTTTATGTAAATATATAGGTGCAGGCAAAGCCATATTAGCCACTACCAAATAAGAATTATCTGTAAATTCTGATTTACTCACCCTTATTGTTTTATTCCTAATTTCAACAGTAATTTGCTTTGCACTTGTACAAGATTGCAATAAAGAAACTACCGAAATACCGCAACAAATCACCATTGATGCACTAGCCGTTTCCTTTATAAAATCTCTTCTACTTTTCATTATAATGACATTAAAAAGGAGTACAGTTTATCTTTATCACCATTGCTCAAGTTTTCATAATTTACAATTACGGCAGCAGCCTCACCATAAGCATGCATTTTAATGGATTCTTCCAATGTAGTTGCTCTACCATCATGTAAATAGTAAGCTGTACCTCCCTGGCTATCATCAGCTAGTCCTAAGCCCCAAAGTGGTGGTGTACGCCATTCTCCTCCTTTTGCTCCTGCTTCAGGGTAATCATCATCCAAAAGTGAACCCATATCATGCAATAATAAATCCGAATAAGGATGGAATTCCTTATTAGAAAGCGATTCAATCTCTGATTCAGCAGTAGTTAAGGTTTGAATATGACATTTTACACAACCAATCTGATTAAAGATTTCATCTCCAGCAATTACATCTACATCATTTTCATTTCTTCTGGTTGGCGCTTTCAAAGTCCGCATGTAAAACACCAATTTGTTAACTACATTCGAACCTACTTCAGGATCAGGCACTCCATCAGAAGTATTAGCTGCAATTGCATAGTTGATAGGATCTTCTGTATCAAAATCAGAAGTAAGACCGATATCTTCTTTTAAGGCAAAAACTACTTGATCCAAAAGGGTAACCTTAGAAGCCTTCTTTCCAAAACGACCAATGTAATATCCAGCACTATCATCATGTATAGCTAAGGGCACAAAAAAGTCAGTAGGCATTACTCTATTTACTCTACCTGTAATCCCATCCATATTTGCTTTTTGCTCTTCCACTAAATCCAAAAGCGTTTGATCATCAACAGCCGCCAATAATCCCATTCCAATAACAATAGGCGCAATTCTATCAGAAGTATGAGTAGCATCTTCAGGCAACTGTTCATATAAGTAATTAGCAATTGCTCTGTGTTGCAATTGAGGCCCTCCTTTTTCTAGCATATAATCAAAAGTCCCATCAAAATTGTATTTTCCAAAACGAGTCAATTTATTAAAAGGATGTCCTTTCCCATCACCCACATGACAACCCTCACAGGAATTCTGAATAAAAATAGGACCTAATCCTTCTTCAGGAGTATATATTTTTGCAAATAGTTCATCTCCTTCTACAAAAAAAGCAGTCTGATAAGGAGTTAATCCTTCTATGGGTTCCGCAATAGTGTCAGATGATTCTGGTGCCTGAGGAAGTATCCTTTCGCATGAATCAAATAATAATGCCATAGCTAAAAGAAAAAGTGTCGTGTTTAGTTTGTTCATTTGTTATTATCTTAATGGAGCAAAAATAGTTTATTTTTAGACATGCCTAAACTTTTATTTATATTAATTTAATTCTTATTTTTGCCGTATGATTACTTTAGCAGAAGAAAACTACTTAAAAGCAATATTGTCCATTTCATTGAATAAAGACGGGAAGGTATCAACCAATGCTATTGCCCATGAAATTGGCACTTCCCCGGCATCTGTTTCGGATATGTTAAAGAAATTACAGGATAAGAAACTGATAAAATACAAAAAATACAAAGGAGTTGAACTTAGTAAATCAGGAAAGACTAAAGCCATCAACATCTTAAGAAAACACAGGCTTTGGGAAACTTTTTTGGTAAACAAGCTTGCATTCAGCTGGGGTGAAGTACATGATGTAGCCGAGCAATTGGAACACATAAAATCGGAAGAACTAGTGAATAGATTAGATACTTTTTTAGGTTTTCCTCAATTTGATCCTCATGGCGAACCCATACCCACAAAAGAGGGTAATCTCCCTAAAAGCAATACTGTTCCTTTAAATGAACTAAAAACAGGAACTAAAGGAAAAGTGATGGGCGTCACCCTAGATGAAACTTCATTTTTGGATTACCTAACTAGATTAAATATAAGTATTGGCACTGAAATTAAAGTATTAGAAACCATCCGTTTTGATCAATCATTAATCATAAAAATAGAAAAACAAACACAGCACATTAGTAATGATGTTGCCAAACACTTATTAATAAAAATAAAGAATTAAAATGGAAAATTACGAAATCTACAAATGGTTTATTGGACAAGGACCTGTAATGCAAGCACTATATGCAGGACTTTTCACCTGGGGGTTAACTGCCATTGGCGCAGCATTAGTTTTCTTATTCAAAAGTTCAAACCGTAAAGCATTAGATATCTCACTAGGATTCACAGGAGGAGTAATGATAGCCGCTAGTTTCTGGTCGCTACTTGCCCCTTCCATTGCCTATGTGGAAATGCAAAATGAAATGGGACTTTCTGATTCTCCATCATGGTTAGCCCCAGCAGTTGGCTTTTTGTTAGGTGCTCTTTTCCTTTTCGGATTAGATAAAGTTATTCCACACTTACACATTTTTGCAAAAAAAGAAGAAGCGGAAGGAATGGAAACAAAGTGGCGTAAAACCATCCTTTTAGTATTAGCGATTGCTCTACACAACATTCCTGAAGGCTTGGCTGTAGGAGTTGCTTTTGGCGCCCTTGCTAATCCTGAGATTTTAGGATTGGAAGGACATTCTGTTTTTACCATTGGGTCAGCAATTGCACTGGCTATAGGGATTGGAATTCAGAATTTTCCTGAAGGATTTGCTGTTTCTATGCCGCTTAGAAGACAAGGCGTTAGCAGATGGAAATCATGGCAATGGGGACAACTTTCTGCCATTGTTGAACCTATATTTGCAGTAATTGGTGCAGCCATTGTCATGCAAGTTTTGCCTATTTTACCTTACGCCTTAGCCTTTGCTGCAGGTGCTATGATATTTATTGTTGTGGAGGAGGTAATTCCTGAAAGCCAGAGAGGAGGTCATACTGACCTTGCTACTATGGGGCTTATTTTAGGCTTTATTGTGATGATGGTACTGGATGTAGCTCTTGGTTAGGTATTAGTACATAGTATTTAGTCATGAGACATTTTTGTCTAAAATCTAATATCTAAAATCTAATTTTTATCTTTGTAATATGTTATCCAAGGTAAATATCAAAAACAGAAAAGCATCTTTTGAATATCAATTTATTGATAAATATGTTGCTGGAATAATGCTGCTTGGAACTGAAATAAAGTCAATTCGTAACAATCAAGCTAATATTTCGGATGCCCATTGCGTTTTTATAGAGGATGAGCTTTTTGTAAAGAATTTGCACATAGCGGAGTACAGTAATGGAGGGAGCAGAAATCATGAACCCAAAAGAGCAAGAAAACTGCTGCTTAATCGACAGGAACTCCGAAAGATGTTAGTAAAAGTAAAACAAAAAGGAATGTCCATTATTCCTATTCGTTTATTCATCAATGAAAAGGGGAAAGCAAAATTGGAAATTACCTTAGCAAAGGGTAAAAAGATTTATGACAAAAGAGAAAGCATTAAAGAAAAAGACCAAAAAAGAGAAGTCGAAAGAGAGCAATCTAATAGAAAATAAAAGTGACTCTGGAGGGAGTCGAACCCCCAACCTCCTGATCCGTAGTCAGGTGCTCTATCCAATTAAGCTACAGAGCCATCTTTGAGGGCACAAAGATAATTAACTAAAAATAGTAGATTAAATTTTTATACGATTTCTACATCCAAATCATATTGATTTAGATCATTTTTATAGATAAACAAGTCTTTAAGTTTTCCAGTTTTAATTATACAAGAACCATTATAATGGGTAATGGTTGCACATTGCTCTGCCTGGATTGGGTCATGTTCACAAATAGCTACAAGGCAATCGATAACATGGTCAAAACTATTAAAATCATCATTAATTAAAACCAACTTTTTTTGGCTAACTAATTGTTTTTTTTCTTTTGGAGAGAGGTGCGGATTCTGTTTCATAGTTTTATTTTTTTCCAAATTTAGCTTTATTTTCTTCTCGTCTTATTAACCGTTCAATATTTTTTTGATGAGTTATTAACGAGAGAATTGGGACAAATATAGAGAAAATAATTAAAGAAGTATTGGCGTTATTAATGCCTAATATAACAATTACAATAAAAGGAAAGGCTAATGATGCAATAATTGAGCTTAAAGAGACATACTTACTTATAAGAAAAGTAATAACAAAAACTAGGGCTGACAGCAAAGCTGCCTGCCAGTAAATTCCTAACATAAAACCAAGCATAGTAGCAATACCTTTACCCCCTCTAAAACCGGTATAAACCGGGAACAAATGCCCTATTACAGCTGCAATACCGAAAACTAATTTTAGCTCAAAAAACTTTTCATCTGACAAGAGCTGATTATCAGTAACAAAATAAACAAGATTTACAGCTAACCATCCCTTTAAAATATCCATTAGCAAAACAGGAACACCTGCTTTTGCTCCTAAAGTTCTGAAAGTATTAGTTGCGCCAGCATTACCACTTCCGTATTCTCTAACATCTGTATTATAAAAAGTTCGCCCTAGCCAAACAGCTGATGGAAATGCCCCAATTAGGTAAGCCAATAATAAGAATAATATGTTTTCAGTGGTTAGCATTTAAAGGTCGGCAATATAGTAATTATTGCTTTTTCTCCATTTCTTTTACAAAACGATCGACCGATTGCTGAGGGGCTATCTGATAACGGAATGCTGGAATTCCACCTTTTTGATGGGCTTTTCGTTTGCTTTCTTTTAATTCTTGAATGGCTTCATTAAATTCTAAATTGGATGATCGTGCTCGCATCACTCCAGATTTATAATTAAAGTAATAGCTTTCGTAAGATTCTGTTACTAAATAGATAGTAAGAATATCATTATTTCTGCCTTTTTTAATTTTGATGTAACCCTCCAAAAAGCTATTTAGTTGGTATTCGCCCATGCTCCCCAGTCCAATGCTACCAACAGAATAATATGCATTTTCCTTTGCATCCCATTTCATCTCTAAATCTGTAAAGCTCAAGGTATGATTTAGGGCATCTGGAAAATCAATAAATTCTGCTCTTGTTTCCAAATCTAGAAGCAACATTTCCGCCTCTTCTTTTCCTACAATTCTTCCCAAAGTTCTTCCGTAAAATTCACTTTCAAACTCATAATTCTCGATTCCAGGAGAGAGGAAAATATCCTCTGCCATTACCTTTAATGCTTTTTCGGAAAAGAAGAAATCCAAAAGGAGAAAAATTCTCATTTCTTCTTTGTCGGATAAAATATTATGCTCTACAAAACCGGCAGTTTCCACCTTAATTCTTCCTAAAGAAATGCCCAAATCAATCAATCCATCTCCTTTGGTTTTACACTGCTTATCATAAAGTCGGAAAACATTGGAAAGTGTATCGTATCCACTAACTACAAATGCCGATTCATCCTTATCGTAATACAAAAAATAGGAAGCAGTAAGTAAATCAATATCCATACTTCTGTTTTTTCTATTCAAAAATGTGGAGTAAATATTAGCAGAATCTGCCCCCATTATAAGCCCTGCAGTGAGCCGTTCATCATCATCATTTATAACCACTGAATCCAATTCAAGCGTAATATTATCTGGCGCTATCTCTGATGTAAACCGAACCCACTCAATTGGAATAAAAGAGCACTGATGATCCATCCTGAAATAACCATCAAAAGTTAAATACTTATCGTCTGCAAATAAATTCACGCTACCTTTAAAACTAAATTTCGCCCCTAACTTAAATGGATTCTCCCCATGCACAGAACCAGAGGCAATGGTCATTTTATCTTCATTAACACTAATTTTTTGGAACAAAATAGTTTGCTCTTTATTCAGCTTATCCATGTAGGTATATTCCCCAGAACCAGTATAATTATACTTGCCATTGATATTGATACTCGCCTTTTTGAAGGTGTGGTATTCTGTTAGGTTATTGGTTAAAACTGTCGCATTTTCAAGGGTTCGAATAGATGCTTTTTTCTCAACAATAACTTTGCCTGAATCAGGAAAAATAGTTGCATCTGCCACCTCAATTTTATCCACTCCACCAGCATGAATCACATAATCTTTTAAACTATAATTTGCTGTTTTTGCAATAAAACTAAGAGAATCTTGTAATGGATGAGAAGATACAAACTCTGTTCCTAAGGAAGATGCTCCACTCTCTCCTAATTCCAATAGCTCCTGCTTCATATCCCATTTTAATTTATCGATATAACAGATGTATTGGTTTTCTGGTAATTGTACATAGGACTCTGCCCCATTTGAATAAAACAGTCCAATTTTCTCTTCTAAATCGATATGCGTTCTTAAATTTTTAGACTCAAAAGCAATACCTTCAAAATTATCGGCATGCACCACCAAATCGGCAGTATCGGCATTAAAAAATACAGCATTATACACAAAGAAATTGGAAATTACTTCTGCTTTCTCTAACTTCATAATTCCATTTCCAGTCAGTCCAGTTGGGCGTAACTCAATATCTCCATCCATTGTTGCTTGTGTATTGTAAAAACTAAATTCACTCTGTTTTTTGTAGATATTCATTACATCTTGATAGGGCTGAAAATGTACATAAGTTGCAGTGTTGGTTGCGTTAGGAAACTCAATACCCTCTTTTACAACTAACAAATCGAATTGTTTGGTATGTAAGTTGGTTGAATCAGGAAAAAAGAAGATATTATCAGAAACTGAAGTAGAAGTAAGATACTCCAGCTTACCACTTCCTTTTATCCCTTTATTACTTAACTGAATCTCATCAAAATATTTTCCTTTTCCACCATAAATCGGAAAACCCTCTAAAGGAGTTTCTCTTTTAAATCCAAGAGAGTAATCTTTTTGCAAGCGCAGAGTATCATCAAAAACAGGGAATATCCCTGCCGATTTAAAAGTCCCTGCAAATCTTAGCCCTTTTCCTGTAAAATTCTCTAAACTATCTATCTCAAAGGGAAGCAAATGAAAGGAAACCCTATCCCTATCATACACTCCATCATAAATACTTTTTCTATCATAAAAAACATAAGAATCTTCATAACTTCTAAAGATTGGATAGCCCGGGAAACTATCTTTTCTCAATCCCGATTTATTGGTAGGATGGTCAATTTGCAAATCGCCAGTAACCGCCTCAATTACCGTCTTAATTTTTGTAAGGATTTCATCTCCATACATATCTCTTCTAATTGGTTCGATTGGAACGGAAAGCTGCACAGAATCGATTTTGTTCAAATCAACCCAAAAGCTATCATAATGAAAATAGAAATCTTTTCCAAAAAGGTTAAATCGTCCATTTCCTGCAGCAATTTGACCTGAAAAAACAAAGTCTCTGTTTTGTTTTATGACTATTCTTCCGTTAGTTGGGAACATATATACTTTTTGAGAATCGGAAAGCACAATTTGAGGAACCCCCAAAACATTCAAATCTTTGGTAGTTATATTTAGTGCTGAATTGACTTGCATTTTATTAACACCACTTCCAACAATTTGCGATTTAAAACTAATCACATCATAATCTCCTTTTCCTGACTTTGCTTTCAAGTAGTTATGAAGTTTTGCCAGCACCCTTATTCTCTGTTCACCATAGTCGTAATAAACAAATCCTTTATTGGAAAGGTTAGATAAATAATGCTGTATTTGCGAAAGAGTATAACCAGCATATCTAGCAAAATCTTCCACAAAAAATAACTCCTCTCCTTTATCTTTTATGTAATTTTTTATCAAAATTAAAGGATGAATTTTATCCATTCCTTGCAATTGCTGATATTTTGCTTCTAAATAGTTATTTGTCGATTCAAAATACACATCAGAAAGGGAAGTTCCGGGCAATGAACCAAAGAAAATAATATCAGTATCGATATTCCATTCTAAAAGTTCACAATCCATTGTTAGCTGATGATAGGTATTAATAAGAGGACTTCCCGAAATCCCATTTCGCTTTCTATAAAGCTCTAATTTCCTTTTGGAGTTGGAATAGGTAAATTGCAATGCGGAATGATAAATAGAATCAGCATCAAAAAAAATCTTTACAGCAGCCAATTTGGAGGAAATTTTATTGTCACTAATACTAAAGCGATTGGCATTTGCTATGATTATTGGCTTTCCTTTTCTTTTTAAAATTATTCTTGCCTCAGCATAATCACCACCATCCGCAATAAACTCCTTCCCTTTAAGGATATAGCCACCTTTATAGTCTACATCAGGGAAAATTTCGCTAAGTAGCACATTTTTATCCTTAGATTTGAAGTAAGGATAGGACCTTTTTTTATCGTAACCTCCAACATCTATTTTATGTTTTAGCGTTCCAATTATTGGTCTACTAAAAATATACTGGTTATAAAACAAAACAGAATCTGCATTTATCTGGTCTTTTTTAAGGTCGATTTTAAAATGAGCTAATTGTGCATAAACAGAATCTTGATGCAAACCTACCTTTTGCCAATCAATTACACCTCCTTTACCTTCCCATTTATAATTTATTGGCCAATATTTTCCTTTTGTATTGTACACATAAATAGTGCTTCCTTTTGCCGAACAACTCAGAGTAAATTCTTTATAAAATAATAAAAATGGATGCCCTAATTCTATTTCAAATGTATAGTCAGTTGAGGGGCAATACCAACTTACTGCCCTAGAGTTTCGGAGCATTCCTGAGGAAATAAAATCAGAAGTAAAGATAAAATATAACATTAATCTTTTTGTAGTTGATTCTTGCAGAAGATTATCCACTACATCTAACCAATCATTAAATTTTGGTATGGCACTCGGCTGATAAGCAAACTGATTAATGGCTTTTAAAAAATTAGAAAAATGAGGATTTGGTCTAAGCCGTTTTGCAAGCATTGTATTTGCAATTGCAATTATTTGCTTTTTGCTTTTTGTATCAAACTTTTGCGATTGAATATTGTCTTCAAACAGAGAAAAAACCCTTGACAAATCTTTGTTCTTAGCTATATTGATAAACTCATCCATTTCCCTAACAAAGATTGTTATTTCTTCTGAAAATTTTGTTATTTTCTTCTTTTTGTCTTGGCCAAAACTACTATTAAAGCAAAGTAAGCAACTTAAAAGAAGGAGTCTATTTCTCATTTTTGTTAGTGTAATAATAACCAGTTTTCAAATTTGATTTTTTCCATTGAGTTTTAACTTTTGATTTTTACTTACTTCTAAAATCTTACACTCATCATCCCTATAAAATCCACTTAGAATGAATTGATGATTGAAAGAAAATCATCTGCTTTTAAGGATGCACCACCAATTAATCCGCCATCAATATCTTTTTGCATGAAAAGCTCTTTTGCATTGCTAGGATTGCAACTTCCACCATATAAAATAGAGGTGTTTTCCGTAATTTCATCTCCATATTTTTCACTAATTAAGCTACGAATAAAGTTATGCATTTCTTGCGCTTGATTGCTAGTTGCAGTTACACCTGTGCCAATTGCCCAAATGGGCTCATAAGCAATTACAATATTTGCAAAATTAGTAGAATCCAAATGAAATATTCCTTCTGATAATTGCTGTTTTATCCAATTAAAATGAGATTCATCCTCCCTTTGGTATAATCGCTCTCCACAGCAGAAAATTACTTTTAAATTATTAGCAAGTACCCTGTTTACTTTTTGGGCTAAATCAGTATTTGTTTCTTTAAAAAATTCTCTTCTTTCAGAATGACCAATTAGTACATAATCTCCATTTGATGAGGATATCATTTCAGCTGATACTTCTCCAGTAAAAGCACCTTTTACCTCTTTACTGCAATTTTGTGCGGCTAGAAAAACATTATCAAAATTATTACACATTTTTGCTATTTTATACAAATACAAAAAACAAGGAGCAAACACAATCTCAATATTATTGTCTTTTGGAAGTTTGCTTAAAACTTCTGAAACTAAAGCCAAACCTTCTTCTCTTTCAAGGTTCATTTTCCAGTTTCCTGCAACAATGTTTTTTCTCATTTTTTATGTTATTCTTATTCTAGGGTCTAATATTCCGTAAATAATATCAACTACTATATTAACGACAACAAATATAGTAGCAATAAATAAAACAGCCCCCATTACAACTGGTAAATCCAAATTATTAAGCGCATCTACTATTTCTTTTCCAATTCCGTTCCATGCAAAAATATATTCTACAAATACTGCACCAGCAAGCATTGACGCAAACCAACCCGAAACTGCCGTTACCACAGGATTAAGGGCATTGCGTAATCCGTGCTTGAAAAGCACTACAAATTTGCTCAAACCCTTTGCAATTGCTGTTCGCATATAATCCATTTTCAGCACTTCTAAAAGAGAGTTTCTGGTGAGTTGCACAATTACAGAAAGAGGCCGAATACCCAAAGTAATAGCGGGTAGAATTAAGTTTTTGAGTTTGATGAACTCCCCTGTTCCATAATCATCAACCTCATACAAACTTCCCGTCATAGAAAGGCCCGTAATATCGGTAAGCAAAAAACCAAAAAACCAAGCAAAAAGAATTGCTGAAAAAAAAGAAGGAACTGACATGCCAATAACAGAAAAAATCAAAGCCAGTTTATCAATCCAAGAATCCTTATAAATAGCAGCCAAAACTCCTAATAAAATACCAATCAGCAGTGCAATACAGATTGAGGAAACTGCCAAAACAAAGGTATTTGGAAATGTATCAGCAATAATGGAGGTTACTGATTTTCCTCTTTTTACAAATGACTCTCTTAAATAAGGATACTTAACAACAAGTGCTGATTTTTCTGTTTCAAAAATAGTAGTGTAATTGTATTTTCCTGATTCTATAAAATGAAAAGCATCTTTGTTTTTGCTATGAAAGGAAAGTGGCGACAAATCATTTAGATATAAAAAGTATTGTGCGCTAATGGATTTATCAAATCCATATTTGTGTTTTAACACCAAAAGTTGCTCGGAGTCTTCTCTTTGGTCAAGCATCATACGAGCAGGATCGCCAGGTAAAACATTAAATAAAAAGAAAACCAAAGTAAGCACACCCCAAAGCACCAAAATGCTGTATATAATTTTCTTTATTATGAATTTAATCACAATTTATTTTGTGAGTTTTTCTATGGAAGGTAAATCATTAAAATGCCATTTTCCTCTTATTGTTCCTTCTTCAATTTTCACTAGTCCTGGATTGGAACGAACAATTGTTTTCAGAGTTGTTTCATCCGTAAAATGATAGGGAAACATAATGTTGTTTTCATGGCGAAATACATCAATCAGATCATCAGATGAGGCAGAAAGTGCTACAAAAGTAATCCCCTCTTTTTCACAAGCTAAATACAAATCAGTTAGTTTTTTACTTGCTTCTGCATCTGTTTTTCCAATATTATATGCAATGACTATATAGGCCTTTTTTACGGATAAAATAGAGTCGGTAATATCCACCCCATCTTTGGAAATGGAAAAATCATGAATGGGCGGCTCATATCCTTTTTCAATGAGTTTTGTTTTTCTATCGACATATTTTGCTCCCTTTATTTTCCATGGTTCTTGTGCGGTTGTAAATTGCTGTGTTTCTCCATCAATTTCATAGTACCAAATATCTTCAAACACATCTTGCTTGGCATCTTCTGGAATCAGCATTCCCTCTGGAATATTTTCTCCAATTGCATAGGGCCTAAAATCTTTGCTCGGTAAATGCGAAAAAGTGTACCACACAAAAGAAGTGCACAAAATCAGTATAAAAATATTGATTGTATTTTCTGCTTTTTTAGTAAAAAATGCCTGTATTTTATTTCGACTCATAAATATTATAAGGATAAAAAATAGCAAAACCATATCTTTGAAAAAGGACTGCCAAGGGGTAATTTTTAAGGCATCCCCAAAACAGCCACAATCTGTTACTTTATTGAAATAGGCAGAAAAGAAAGTAAGAAAGGTGAAAAAGACAATCATCAAGAGCAAACTCCAAGAAACAAATTTTATTCTACTACCAATAAGTAGCATTGTTCCTAGGAGAATTTCAAAAATGCAAATACTTGCAGCTATTAAAAGAGCAAAAGCAGAAAGCCATTCCATTCCAAAAACTTCAAAATACTCTCCTAATTTGTACGAAAATCCTATTGTATCATTAGCTTTAATCAGCCCAGAAATAATGAATAAAATGCCAACTAAAAATCTTGAAATGATAAGTAAAATCCTCATCTTATTTTGTTTTTATTAAAGCAAAAACAGCATAATTTATCATGTCTAAATAATTGGCATCAATCCCTTCTGAAATTAATGTTTCCCCTTTATTGTTTTCAATTTGTTTTACACGCAACAATTTTTGCAAAATAAGATCGGTTAGCGAACTAATACGCATCTTTTTCCATGCTTCTCCATAATCATGATTTTTATCGGACATTAGTTGTTTTGCTTGATTGGAATATTGGCTAAAAAGCCCCATTGCTGTTGAAAATGAGAGATCTTCTGCGTGTTCTGCAACTTCTAGTTCTAATTGTATCAGTCCTATAATGGAGTAATTGATAATTCCGATATATTCATTACTGATGTCTTCTTTTATCTTTTGTGTTCCTTTTTGGTCAATACTTCTTATTCTTTGTGCTTTGATGAAAATCTGGTCGGTGACTGAGCTAATCCTAAGAATTCTCCATGAAGTTCCATAATCTTTTAGTTTTTTAGCGAAAATGTCCTCACATTTTTTTATTATTGACTCGTATTGGGTAATTGTTTGTTCCATAAAATTTTTAATGCTCTTATAAGCCAAAAATACATTTTTTCCAAATGAAAATTTTTAATATAAAAGGTAAAATACTCGATTTATCAACAGCAAAAGTAATGGGAATACTTAACATTACAGATGATTCTTTTTTTGATGGCGGAGTGTACCTGAACAAAAACAAAATGCTGGAAAAATGTGAAAAAATGCTTTTGGAAGGCGCCTCAATCATTGATATTGGAGCGCAATCGTCAAGGCCAAGTGCTAAACCAATTGATTTTGAAGTTGAAAAAGAACGATTACTTACAGCTATCACAAATATAAAACATCATTTCCCTGACATTATTATTTCGGTGGATACTTATAATTCCTCTATTGCAAAAAGCTGCATTAAAAATGGAGCTGATATTATAAACGATATTTCAGCAGGAGAAATGGATAAAGAAATGTTTGAGGTAGTAGCAGAATTGGGCGTTCCCTATATTATGATGCATATGCAAGGCAACCCTGAAATGATGCAAGATAATCCGAAATACAAAAATGTTACCAAAGAAGTTTTGGTTTTTTTAGAAAGAAAAATCAAGCAATTAAAAGCAAAAGGATTTGAGCAAATTATTATTGACCCTGGTTTTGGTTTTGGAAAAACTATGGAGCATAATTATGAGCTTTTAAATAATTTAAGGTGTTTTGAAAAACTTGGATTTCCAATTTTAGTTGGCGCATCACGAAAGTCTATGATTTACAATATACTAGATACAACAGCTCAAAAAGCATTGAACGGCACAACAGCCATAAACATGATGGCATTACTAAATGGAGCAAATATTTTGAGAGTTCATGATGTAAAAGAGGCAGTGGAATGTATTAAAATTGTTAATTTCGCCAAAAGTTGTAAAAAATGAGTTTTTTGGATTTCATAGAATTTAATTTTATCAGCATTATTGATATTGTATTGGTTGCCGTACTAATGTATCAGTTATACAAACTAGTAAGAGGTACGGTAGCAATCAATATTTTTATTGGGTTAACTTCCATTTATTTACTTTGGAAATTGGTAGATGCAATGCATATGGAGCTATTAAGTGAGATTTTAGGACAATTTATTGGTGTTGGTGTTATTATTTTGGTAATTGTTTTTCAGCAAGAGTTAAGAAAGTTTTTGATTATGATTGGCAGAGCAAAGCTGATAAAAAATAAAGGATTTTTTAAATTTAATATTGGGGAGCAAGAAAATAAATTGGATGTAAACACCCTCAGTAAAGCATGTCAGGATTTATCGAAAAGTAAAACAGGAGCACTACTTGTTATTACTCATACAGATGATTTGGCTTTTTTCTCCGAATCGGGTGTGCAAATTGGAGCCAACATAAGTATAGCACTACTGAAAAGTATTTTTTATAAAAATAGCCCTTTGCATGATGGTGCAGTAATTATTAGAGATAATAAAATAGTTGCTGCTAGATGTGTTTTGCCCGTTACAAACAATACTAATTTTCCTGCCCATTTAGGGATGCGACACAGGGCTGCTGCCGGAATTTCGGAAGATACGGATGCAGTTGTAATTATTGTTTCCGAGCAAAATGGAGAAATCTCATTTGCGAAAGAAGGAAAATTACAAAACCATTGTAGCTATGAAAAATTAGAAAAATTATTAAATTTTGAGGCCGCCAAACTTAGCGCTTAGGAAATCTCATTTTATAATTTACCTCTATCTTTCCTTTTGAAATATCATTTAGTTTTCCTTTTAAAACGCTTTTTCGTAATGTACTGATTTTATCGGTAAATAGAATTCCATCCAAATGATCGTACTCATGTTGAATTACCCTAGCGGTAATTCCATCAAATTTTTTCTGCTGTTTTTGAAAATTTTCGTCCAAAAATTCTATTTCAATTTCAGCTTTGCGAGAAATATCTTCCCTAATTTCAGGAATGCTCAAACAACCCTCATTAAATAACCACTTCTGCCCTTCTTCCTTTATCATTTTAGGATTGATAAATACTTGTTTCATGGGCTGAATATCATTCTCTTCATCATCAACAAAAGGAGCAGTATCTATAATAAAAATACGGATTGATTTATTGATTTGTGGAGCAGACAATCCAACACCACTTGCCGCATACATAGTCTCGAACATATCGTCAATAATTTCCGGTAAATCAGGAAAATATTTTGAGATTTCTTTGCATTTCTCTCTGAGAATCGGAGAGCCAAAAGCTACAATAGGAAGAATCATATTTTATAAAATGCTATCAATAATGTCATCCACAGTAATCCCTTCTGCTTCTGCTTTATAATTCCTTATTATTCTGTGTCGGAGAATTGGCTTTGCTACTGCTTTTACATCCTCAATATCTGGTGAGTATTTACCCCTTATTGCAGCAAAGCATTTAGCTCCCAAAAGCATAAACTGGGAGGCTCTAGGGCCAGCTCCCCATGAAATATATTGCTGCACTTTCTCTGACGCCAAATCAGTTTCTGGTCTGGTTTTTGCTGCTAGCCCAACTGCATATTCTATCACATTGTCGCTCACAGGAATTTTCCTAAGAATGTTCTGATGAAATACAATATCTTCTGCATCCATTACTTTATTTAAAGAAGCGGAATAATCGGATGTGGTTTGTTTAACAATCTGGATTTCCTCCTTAAAAGTAGGGTAATCTAAAATCACATTGAACATAAAACGATCCAGTTGCGCTTCCGGCAAAGGATAAGTCCCTTCTTGTTCAATAGGATTTTGGGTTGCCAAAACAAAAAACGGATTATCCAACTCATATTTATTTCCAGCATTAGTAACCGATCGTTCTTGCATTGCCTCCAAAAGTGCGGATTGGGTTTTTGGTGGTGTTCTATTTATTTCATCCGCCAATATAATATTAGCAAATAGTGGCCCTTTAACAAATTTGAAATGCCTGCTTTCATCCAAAATTTCAGCACCCACAATGTCTGAAGGCATCAAATCAGGTGTAAATTGAATTCTGTTGAATTTCAAACCCAAACAATCCGCAATGGTTTGCACCAATAGCGTTTTTGCCAATCCTGGAACGCCCACCAAAAGGCAATGCCCTTTACTGAAAATAGAAATTAAAACCTGCTCAACAACAACATCTTGCCCAACAATAACTTTAGCAATTTCTGCTTTGAACTTATTGAAAGCTATTGCAAAATCATCAATCGATTTTACATCCGAATTTATTATTTTTTCTTCCATACTTTCTGTTTAAAGTGGCCATTTGTGGTCAAAAGTACAATCCTTTAAGCTATCTCCTAATTTAATATAGGTTTTTGCTATTTTTTCTTCTAACCAATCATTTATTGTTTCTTGTTTTTTCTCCGATAGTGCTACATTCCGAATTTTATCGTAATCGTCAATTAAGTTAGCGGTATGCGCACTGGTTTTCTTTCTTAGCTTTACAAGTCGGTAGGCTTTTAAGCCGTCCTCAGTTTGTATAATCATTGGTGCCGATATTTCATTTTCACTCATTTTTTCAATAACAAAATACAATGCAGGATCCAAATCTTTTATTATAAACATGCTTGAGCCGGAATTAGGATTTATGAGTAATCCCTCATTGTTTTTACTTTCATCATCCGAAAAATCCAATGCCGCTTTTTCAAAAGTTAATTTTCCATCAGCAATCTGCTTGGCAATATCCTCAATTTCCGATTTTAGCTCCATAAGTTGAGTGGAAGAAACTTTTGGTTTTAAAAGAATATGTCGCACATTTATCTGCTCTCCCCTTCTTTCTATCAGTTGAATGATATGATAACCAAATTCACTTTTAATAATATCAGAAAGTTCATCTCCTTTTAGCTTATAAGCTGCCGCTTCAAATGCTGGAACCAAATCGCCCCTCCCTACAAAACCTAATTCTCCTCCATTTTTTGCAGAACCAGGATCGTCAGAATAAAGGGTAGCTAATACCTTAAAATCTTCTCCTTTTATTATCCTCTCTTTAAAAGTTTCTAATTTATTTTTTATCCTTTCTTTTTCCTCAATTGAAATTTCTGGTTTTAAAACTATTTGGGAAATTTCAACTTCTGCCTCAACCGTAGGAAGGCTGTCTTTTGCTAAATTGTTAAAATAGGTTTTTACTTCTGAAGGAGTAACTTTCACTCCAGCAGTAATACCTCCTTGCATTCTTTGTGAAAGTAATTGATCGTTTATTAAATCTCGAAATTCTGATTTTATTTCAATAATAGATTTTCCATAAAACTCTTCTAATTTTTCTTTGCTTCCCACTTGTCCTACAAAATAACGGATTCTTTTTTCCAATTCACTCTCAATTTCTTGTTCCGATATTTCCAAGCTATCAATTTTTGCTTGGTTTAAAAGCAGTTTCTGATACAATAAATCTTCAATAATCCTGCATTTTATCTCGCCCCTATTTGTATACCCTTGCGCTAAATATTGTTGGTATTGGGTCTCAATATCAGAGGTGAGAATAATTTCATTTCCAATTATTGCTTCTACGCCATCAATCACTTTTTGGCAGTAGATTTTACTGCTAAAAAGTAAAAGTGCTATAAGGATATATTTTTTCATTGATGTATTTTAATTTTATTTGTTGAAATTGCTTTCTGATATAACTTATCTTCTAAATCTTTCAAAAACAACAATTTATTTCTATTTAAAATTATTTCTCTAATTTTTTCTTGCACCAAACTTAACGGACTTCTGCTGCCTTTTATTTGATATCCATGAATAAAGAAAAAATATTTGCTACTATCAGCAGTATAGCTGTAATATTTATTACTACTTAAATAATAGGTTAAATTCTTCACTTCCATTGGCAACTTGTCGGCAAACTTAGAAAAATAAACCCATTTGGATTCATCTAGATGATAATCGGTTGCAAATTGTCGGCAATATTCTAGCAAATCTTCTTTGTCTTCCTCTTTGTTTGAACGAAATAGCTTGTGTAATAAATCTAATTTAGGAGCATCAAAAGCTATTTTTACATACCTTCCTTTAAAGATGTTTTCTTTTAGTTCCAACTCATCCACATTCTCATCATAATAATTTTGAATCTCCACTTTATTAACAGTAGTATCAAAATTTTGCTTTATCAACTCTTGCTGATAAGCATAAATAAGCAATGAACTCCTATAATCATCAATTCTATCCTCCACATCCTTAAGGGCATCCGTCAAATTCATTTCGGCTTGTGCCACTAAAAGTTGTTTTTTAATCCAACTATCAGTATAACCTTGTACAAAAGCGGCACTATCGGTTTTATCCTCAGGAATTGAATTGATAATTTCAGAGAAATACAAATCTTTATCGTACAAACTAACTAACAGCTTTTCATCAGAGGACAAGCCATTACAAGTCACAAAAAATAATGGAACACAAAAAAGGAAAAGATAGTGTTTCGCTTTCAAAACCAGTTGCTTATTGAATTATAGAATGGAGAACCTGAGTATTAACCCTTACTTCATACTTCTCTTTTAACCGCCCTAACCATTGCTTTTCTAAGAAATCCTGATAATCAGAAATAACTTTACCTTTTGTTTCTGACAAATCTTTTTGCTGTGGCAGAATGAGTTCTAAAACATCAACAATTATTATGGAGCCATCTTTCCCTTTTATATTGTTGCTAATCCCAATTTTCCATCCAGCTTGAGTTACATAATCATTCTCCTGTTTTGAATATTTTTTACCTGTAATTTGAAGGTTAAGTGGTGAGCTATAATTTACTTTTTTTAGCACATCTTCATCAATCAAATAAGGCATTCTGTGTCGTTTTTTTATTTGCCTTAAAGTTTTTTTGGCAACTGTTTCATCAATACAAGTATATATTTTTGCTTCCGCTCTTTCGCCCCACATATAATTTTCTTTGTTATTGTCAAAGAATGTTTGTAAACCTAAAGTATCCTTTATAGCTTTTGTCCAAACTTTGTCATCCATTAAATCAAAAAGCAGGATGCCATCCGTATATTCTTGAAGCAAAGATTTAAATTCAGGATATTTTTCTTCTAATCTGCCATTTTCATAATCAAGGCAAGTTTTACTTACAAAGGCTTGATACAAATCATTAAAATAAGATTGATAGTTGTTTTTTACAACCGCTTGGTTTGCCAGAATAAATGCTACAAAATCTGCTTGTGTATAATAATTTTTATCCAATATAAACAGATTTCTTTTAAGTGAGTTTGCTTTTTCGGAAACCCATTTTCCCTCAGACAAACTCTCATCAATGTATTTTGAAATTTCGTTTAATCTGCTGCTGTATTGCTTAAAATTATACTCTTTTTTTATTTTGCTAATCAGTGCTTTATCCCGTAGAGCATTTCTGGAATCCTGATTAACTTTCTTTTTTAACTTGTCTTTTACATCCTCAAAAGTAGGAATAGGTCTATTTTCCAATAGCTTAACAATATGCCAGCCATAAGCAGTTTTAAAAGCAGCAGAAATCTCATCAATTGTTTGTAATGAAAAAGCAACATCCTCAAATTCCTTTACCATCTTACCAACACCAAACCTAGGGATACTTCCTCCCTTTACAGCTGTGGCTCTATCCTCTGAAAACTGTTTGGCTAAGTCGCTAAAATCCTCTCCATTTTTTATCTTTGCGGCAATCTCTTCAATTTTAGTTTTACCAATACTAATGGCTTCTTCTGAGGCGTCTTTTGCTAATTTGAACATGATATGTGCTACTTTTACTTCCCCATTTGCTTTTCTTTTATCATTTACTTTTATCAGATGATAACCATATTTTGTTCTAACTGGCTTAGATATTTTCCCTATTTCTGTATTATATGCCGCATTCTCGAAAGGATAAACCATCATAAAAACAGTAAAATAGCCCAAACTTCCTCCATTATTTATAGCCGATTTATCGTCTGAAAATGATTTAGCAGCTTTTTCAAAATCTAATCCTTTAAGGATTTTATTTCGCACATCCATTGCTTTTTTATATGCTTTTAGTGTATCGGCAGGTGTTGCTTTTTCAGCAACTGTAAATAAAATATGGCTTGCATTGACATCCGTTTGCATTCGATCGTATGCTTCTTTTATTAATTTTTCATCAAATTGATTGTCACTCAAATATGGTTTTGCCAATTGATTTCTGTACATGGCAAGTTCATTTACAAAAGCAGAAATAGTATCGTATTTTAACTCTTTTGCTTCTTTTACCTTAAGCCGAAAATTGATATATAATTGCATATAGTCATCCAAATACTCCTTTGTAATGGTAGAATCATTATGATTATTTTTCAAGAATATTGCATTAAACTCATCAAGAGTGATGTTGTCTTCACCTACACTTAAAATTATTTCATTATTCTGTGCAAAAGACAAAGAACAAAAAAGACTAATACAAAATACTAACACATTTTTTTTCATGTTTATTTTTATTTTTAAATTTATTTTCGACTATAATTAGGAGCTTCCTTTGTTATGGTTACATCATGAGGATGGCTTTCTATAACCCCTGCTGCTGTAATTTTTATAAAGTTAGCTTTTGATAAGTCCTTAATATTTTTTGCGCCACAATAACCCATTCCAGCCCTCAGGCCACCAATCATTTGATGTATTACTTCCGATAAAGTGCCTTTGTAAGCTACTCTGCCAACAATTCCTTCCGGCACTAATTTCTTAGGGTCGTTCTCAGTGGTTTGGAAATACCTATCCTTTGAGCCATCTTCCATGGCATCAACCGAACCCATCCCACGAAAAGTTTTGAATTTTCTTCCTTCAAAAATAATGGTTTCCCCAGGGGCTTCTTCCACTCCTGCAATTAATGAACCTAACATTACTGTACTCGATCCTGCAACAAGTGCTTTTACAATATCTCCAGAATACCTTATTCCTCCATCAGCAATTACGGGGATATTATTCTTTTTTGCTACTTCTTCCACATCCAAAAGAGCTGAAAGTTGAGGAACACCAATTCCTGCAATAATTCTAGTAGTGCAGATAGAGCCAGGACCAATTCCTACCTTTATCGCATCTGCACCTGCATCAATTAAAGCTTTTGCTGCTTTTGCAGTAGCAATATTGCCAACCACAACATCCAGTTTTGGATAATCCAATTTTATTTTCTTTAACAAATCAATCACTCCTTTTGAATGACCATGAGCTGTATCGATAATAATAGCATCTACAGATACTTTTACTAGTGCAGCAACCCTTTCAAAAACATCCTTTGTTACCCCAACACCAGCAACAACTCTTAACCTTCCATATTCATCCTTACAAGCATTTGGGCGCATCCTGTTTTTAATAATGTCCTTAAAAGTAATAAGCCCAACAAGTTCGTTCTTCTTATTTACTACTGGCAACTTCTCAATTTTGTTTTCCTGAAGAATTTTTTCTGCATTTTCTAAATCAGAAATTTCAGTTGTAATGATATTATCAGTAGTCATTATTTTCCTTATAGGCAAACTTAAATCTTTTTCAAACCGTAAATCTCTATTGGTTACTATACCAACCAATTCATTTTTCTTATTTATAATTGGAATTCCTCCAATTTTAAATTCTTGCATGATATTCATGGCATCCCCAACTTTTGCCTCTACCGATAAAGTTATGGGATCTAAAATCATACCACTTTCCGATCGTTTTACTTTTCTTACTTCATTTGCCTGATTTTCAATACCCATGTTTTTATGCAAAACACCTATACCACCTTCTTGGGCGATTGCAATTGCCATGTCCGCCTCAGTAACGGTATCCATGGCGGCAGAAACAATAGGAATGTTTAATTTTATATTCTTGGTGAAATGAGTAGTTATATCTACACTACTTGGTAAAACCTCAGAATAATCAGGAACAACCAATACATCATCATAGGTTAAGCCCTCTGATATAAATTTATCCTTCTGTTGTTTCATATTCTGTTTTTAAAAATTGTTTGCAAAAATAGTTAAAAATCTGATTTATGAATATAAAAAAAGCCTCAAAATTGAGGCTCTATATATTATGAGATATTTATTATCTAATTAAGCTAACAATATCTGTTTTTTCTGTTAGCACACCAATACCATTTATGTACTGAACATGGTACACATAGCTTCCATTCTGAACAGGATTACCTAAATAAGTACCGTCCCATCCTTTTCTCGGATCATTTGTTCGGAAAATTTCGTGTCCAAATTTATTATAAATTGCAAAAGAATAGCCTTCTTCAGAAACAAAAAATGGTATAGGAAGGAATATATTATTCTCTGGAGGACCTTGATCGTCTGGAGTAAAGGCGTTTGGCACTAATAGAACAGGAGTTTGTGAAATACATGATATATTAGAATTACTTGTTACATTTTTAAAACCATATGAATTTGTTGAGCCCTCCTCCGCTTTAACATAATAACAGAATCTACCATTTCCATCTCCATATTCTACAACATCATCAATAAAAGTATAAACAGAATCACCTCCAATAAATTTTTCTAATTCAGTTGGTAGAAAATTATTTTCAAGATTAACAGAACGATACAAATAATAATAAACAACTTTACCTAACCATCCATCATAAGCATTAAATATAATAGAATTGGTTAAATCTCTATTGACTACAGTTTCTAGTAAAATAGTTTGTCCATAACTAGTATCAGATAAAGTTGATACACTACCGGCTGACAATATTTCTCCACATGTATCAACAGGAAATACATGATAATTATAATAATGTGAGGAAACATCAACATTATAGTCTGTATAATTTATGCTAGATGTTCCATTAAATGGAACATCAGCAATCCATCCAAAACTATTTTTGTCTCTTTCGGATCTATAAATTGAATAATAATCAATTACAGCAATACTATCTATATGGCAACTTAAATCGATTGCATTTAAACTTTGATTTATGGTTACTTTCTTAATATAATTAAATTGTGGTTTGGTGGGTAAATCAGCATTTATACTTACAATATTAGAATAGGAAGCAATAGTTGAATCGGAATTGTAAGCCACCACCACTACATCATATACCGAACCAGAAGCGATATTAGGTAAGGTATAATTATTTGAGCCAATAGTAAATCTTTCTTCTGTTGTAATATATCCTCCATCAGCTGTATTTTCTGTAATCAACACTTTATAATGGCTTAAATTTCCTACCATATTGTTATAGTCGTTCCAATCAAAATAAATACTGTATTCACATACATCCAAAATAGAAGATAGATAGATGGAATTGTGGATTAAACTAGTACCACTTGCATTATAACAACTATCCAATGCGCGAACCCTAAAAGCTTCAGGCATATCGTTTGCATTGGAGGCAGTATAAGTATAAGAATTACTTGCAATACCAAAAACAGAATCAATTGTAATCCAAGCTCCAAATTCATCTTGAACATAAATAGCAAAAACATGCACATCTAAAGAAGTGCTGGTCCAACTGATTACTGATTGACCTGCTGTTACCGTTACCACTTCAATTACAGGATTGTTTGGGCTGATTGTATCTTGCAGGTTTGCCCCATCAATAGATGAAATAGAAAAACAGCCACTAGAATCCTCAAGTGTCACATAAAATTCTTGATAAGAGCCACAAGTCTGGGCGGGAAATTGGAAATTAGTGTTTAGAGTTGAACCAGTATTAGTCCAACCACTACTCCCAGTAGCAGTATAAACTGTATAATCTGGAAGTGAAGTAATCAAAAGCGGATTATGTGGTTTGTTCCAAACCAAATCACCAATTGTTGAAGATGCAATAGCTGTAACATCAAGCTTTATCGTTTGTAAAGTATCAGAAGGGTCAGAAATTCCGGCACAATCCGATTCTGATGTTATATAATAATAAACAGAAGCGGCATCTGCTCCTGCACCGCTATGCATATAGGTTTGTATAGGATAGTTCACATCAGCCAAAAATGTAAAAGGACCATTTTGATTTGCAGAAGAATAAATATGGTAAATAGTAGAAGTAGTAGCAGTTGCCAAATGTTCCCAACTTAAAGTAACGTCTCCACTAGCATCAACTGAAACACACCTAATATCAGGTGGTTGATCCGTAGGAGCTGCTAAAACCTCAATAGAAATAGTAGCAATAGTAATAGCTGGTGCAGGACAAAAATCATCATACACTTTAATAAGGAAAGTATAAAGATTAGAAAAGGTATTACATCCTACATTGGAAGCGATATGACTACAATTGGTTTGCCATTCAAAAACACCACTAACAATGGTTGGTGCTGAGAAAGGCGGAACAATTCCTGCCCCATTATTAAAGGTTGCACAAGGCGGATTCAAACAAGAAGTGGTAGTAATGTAATCAGAAGCAAACTGACCACCAGAAACTTCCAATGTTAAATCCTGTGGGGAGCCATTAGCATAAATATCATTATCAGTTCCTGTAATATTAAAGGTTACAAGATCGCCTGCATACACAGTTGTGTTATATTGAGTCCCTCCATTAAAAGGAGGATTCACTACTGGCTTGTTATTTTGGCCAGCACCAGCCATATTTGGACAAGCAATAAGAATTACTTGTATTTCCCTAAATACTTCTGCTACTAACTGCCCACATTTATATGCGCTTACCTTTATACAGGTTACAAAGTTCCCTGATGTTACTGAATTATAAGAAATCTCCCCTGTTGTAGGGTCTAATGTCGGATTTCCTGGTATTTGACTATTAATTGTATAAGGAGCCAAAAATGGAATAATACTTGGTGACCCTGGAGCATATCCTTGATCGATAGGGTCGCCCCAAGAATAAACTATTTCGTCTAGCTCAGGGTCAGAGGCATTATGGGAATATGAAAAAGGATAGCCAGTACAAATAATTGTTTTTGGCTGCTCATTAAACTGAGGAGAAGAATCAAAACAAGGGGATGTATTTTCTGGAGTTGCATTTGGAGGAATAGTATAAGGATACATTATAGCCCTAAGGGTAAAACCATAACTGTCAGGATTAATAATATTCACAATAGCTGCATTCCTACAGCAACTACCCCACCAAAAATGCCATCCAGTAGCTGGTGGTATCCCAGGTAAATTCACGGGTTGCGACTGGTATATCCATTCCTCTACAGACCCTTGCTGAGGGTTTAAACAATCCATTTGCGGATTTCCACTATTGGTAGGATCACATGCTGGGGATATGTCTGTATTAGAAATCCAGTCTAACTGTATGGAAGTAATGATAGGATGATTTGTGGTTAAGTTTATAGGCAAATTACTTAAATTCACCCCATTACAATCTCTATACACCTTCATGGTAAAAATATACATCCCTTGTGTAGATCCTGATTTAACACATTCCCAAGTTATTTCCCCACCCATTAAATGGGAAGCCTTGATTTGCGTAAAAGATAGTGTAAATAATAACAGAAGAAAAACTACTTTTTTCATTTTTTTTGATTTAACGGTTACAAATTTAGCAATAATTATGTTCCCCACAAGAGTAATGTATAAAAAACTTATTCACCCAACACCTTAATAAACGCTAAAAATTAGATAAGGTTTCCTAAATTAAATTAGTAATTCAGTGATTAAAAATCAAAATTATTTAGATTGTTTTTAACCCTTTTAAAGCCCTCAGTCAATTCTTCCATTATTTCTTGCACCGATTTTATCTCATTTATTTGTGCAGATACTTGCCCAATTTCTAATTCCCCTTCAATCAAATCGCCCTCAAAAATTCCTTTTTTTGCCCTACCTCTTCCAAGCAATATTTTCAACTCTTCTGGAGTTGCTCCTTTTTTATAAGCATCAAATATTTTGGTATAAAAAGGGTTCTTCAAAAGCCGAACGGGAGCCAATTCTTTTAGGGTAAGAATGGTGTCATTTTCTACTGCATCAACAATTGCTTTTTTGAAATTAATATGGGCAGAACTCTCTTTGGATGCTGCAAACCTGCTTCCAATTTGTACCCCCTCTGCCCCCAATGCAAAAGCAGCTAATATAGCCTCTCCACTTCCAATTCCGCCAGCTGCAATTATTGGAATATTAATTTCTTTTTTTACAAGTGGAATCAAGCATATTGTTGTTATTTCATCTTTTCCGTTATGTCCTCCCGCTTCAAATCCTTCTACTACAATAGCATCCATTCCTGCATTTACCGCTTTTTCGGCAAAACGCAAATTAGGCACTACATGTACTACTTTTATGCCTTTTTCTTTTAAAACAGAGGTGTATTTGGCAGGATTTCCAGCTGAAGTGAAAACAATTTTCACCTCTTGCTTTATAATAACATCAATGTGCTCTTCAATTTTTGGATAAAGAAGTGCCATATTTACACCGAAAGGTTTATCTGTGGCTTTTTTACATTTTGTGATATGCTCATCCAATACATCTGGATACATTGATGCTGAGCCAATTAGCCCTAATCCTCCGGCATTACTTACAGCTGATGCCAACCCCCAACCACTACACCAAAGCATCCCACCTTGAATGATTGGATATTTTATTCCAAAAAGTTCTTTTACTCTATTCATAAATATTTACATTTGTTGCGTTACGAAAATAGAAATAAAAGCGAATAAAGAAATGAAAAAAGACCAAGAAATTTTTGATTTAATACAGCAGGAACACCAGAGGCAAAAAAATGGGATTGAATTAATTGCCTCCGAAAACTTTGTAAGTGAGCAGGTGATGATGGCAATGGGCTCATGCCTTACCAACAAATATGCGGAAGGATATCCAAGGAAAAGATATTATGGTGGCTGTGAAGTGGTGGATAAAGTAGAGCAGTTGGCCATTGACAGAGCAAAAGAATTATTTGGTGTGGAGTATGTAAATGTGCAGCCACATTCTGGTTCTCAGGCAAATGCTGCTGTAATGCTCGCTTGCCTTAATCCAGGAGATAAAATATTGGGTTTTAACCTCTCGCATGGAGGGCATTTAACCCACGGCTCCCCAGTTAATTTTTCAGGTAAATTATATAGCACCTCTTTTTATAGTGTGGAAGAGGAAAGTGGCAAAGTAGATTACGAAAAATTAGAACAAGTAGCATTAGAGGAAAAACCAAAACTAATTATTTGTGGTGCATCTGCCTATTCACAGGATTGGAATTATAAAAGGTTTAGAGAAATTGCAGATAAAGTTGATGCATTACTTATGGGGGATATTGCACATCCTGCCGGGTTAATAGCTGCAAAATTATTGAACAACCCAGCACCTCATTGCCACATACTTACCACAACTACGCATAAAACCCTCAGAGGACCAAGAGGAGGAATGATTATGATGGGAAAAGATTTTGAAAATCCCTGGGGGATAACTACTCCAAAAGGGAAAGTCAGAATGATGTCAGCAATACTAAATTCAGCTGTTTTTCCTGGCTCGCAAGGCGGACCGCTAGAGCATGTGATTGCAGCAAAGGCAATTGCTTTTGGAGAAGCTTTAAATCCATCATTTACCGACTATGGCAAGCAAGTAATAAAAAATGCACAATTGATGGCGCAATGCTTTATCGACAAAGGATATAAAGTAATTTCAGGAGGAACCCAGAACCATTGTATGCTAATTGATTTGAGAAGTAAAAATGTAAAGGGAAAAGATGCTGAAAATGCATTGGTAAAAGCCGATATTACCCTCAACAAAAACATGGTTCCTTTTGATACACAATCGCCTTTTATCACATCCGGCATACGAATTGGCACACCAGCTATTACTACAAGGGGAATAAAAGAGGATACTATTGCACAAATTGTTGATTTGATTGATGATGTAATCATGGATTTTGAGAACGAAACAACTATTAATTCCGTAAAACAGAAAGTAAATAATTTGATGAAAGAATATCCGATATTTGCTTATTAATTCACAAAGTTTAATGGTAAAAAAGATTGACATAGAAAAAGAAAATAGGGAAATCCTAAACAAGTACAGGGCTTTGTTACGGGCTTGTAAGGATAAAACGAACACTAAGGACAAAAAAGATATCCGCAAGGCATTCAACTTAGCAATGGAGGCCCATAAAGGAGTTCGTAGAAAATCGGGAGAGCCATTTATTTACCATCCAATAGCGGTGGCACACATTGCTGCAAAGGAAATTGGTTTAGGAACCACATCCATTGTTTGTGCTCTTATGCATGATGTGGTGGAAGACACGGATTATACCCTGGAAGATATCGATCGTATTTTTGGAAGTAAAGTAGCAAGGATTATTGATGGGCTTACCAAAATTGAGGATATGTTTGACAAAAATCTTTCCTTGCAGCAAGAAAATTTTAGAAAGATGTTACTCACTCTTTCGGATGACGTAAGAGTGATACTGATAAAATTGGCTGATCGATTACATAATATGCGCACATTGGGTGCAATGACAAAACCTAAACAGCTAAAAATTGCATCCGAAACACTTTATCTTTATGCCCCTCTTGCCCACCGATTAGGGCTTTATTCCATTAAAACAGAACTAGAAGATTTAGGATTAAAATTTACAAAATCTGAAGTTTATAAAGCCATCTCCTTAAACTTAAATGAAACTAAAAAAGAAAGAACAAAATACATCAATAAGTTTACCCAGCCCATTAAGGAAACTTTAAAAGAAGAAAAAATAAAGTGCAGTATAAAGGGTCGACCAAAGTCCATTTTTTCTATTCGCAACAAAATGAAACAGCAACATTTAAAGTTTGATGAAGTTTTCGATTTGTTTGCCATCCGTATTATAATTGACTCCAAGCCGGAAAAAGAGAAAGCCGATTGTTGGAAAGCTTATTCAGTAGTTACAGATCATTATAAACCAAACCCTGACCGATTGAGAGACTGGATATCAACCCCAAAAGCCAATGGTTATGAATCCTTACATACTACCGTAATGGGACATGATGGAAAATGGGTGGAAGTACAGATAAGAAGCCAAAGAATGGATGAGATTGCCGAGCAAGGATATGCTGCACATTGGAAATATAAGAATAATGATGCAAATGCAAAGGATAGTAGTTTAGATGGTTGGATCAACAAAATAAGGGATTTATTGGAAAATCCAGAATCGAATGCAGTTGATTTTATTGACGATTTTAAACTCAATCTTTTCTCTGGTGAAATTTATGTTTTCACCCCTGCTGGCGATTTAAAAACATTACCTAAGAGTGCTACCGCACTTGATTTTGCATTTGAGATTCATACAGAAGTAGGCAGAACTTGTTTGGGCGTGAAAGTAAATGGAAAATTGGTACCACTAAGTCATGTACTAAAAAGTGGCGATCAAGTAGAGGTAATTACTTCCAAAAAACAAACTCCTAAAAAAGGTTGGTTACAATTTGTAGTTACCGCAAGAGCAAAATCTAAAATAAAAACTTCCCTTAAAGAAGACAAAAAGTTAATTGGAAAAGAAGGAAGAGAAAAGTTAGAAAGAAAACTAAAACAGCTGAAAATAAAATTGGATGAAAAAGTAGAAACAGAATTGGTTAGATATTTCCAAATTGGTGATAGCTTAGAACTGTTTTATAGAATTGGAACAAGAGTTATAAGTAATAATGAGTTAAAAGATTTTGCAAAATCTAGAACTATTGGCTGGTATACTTCCATTAAAAATAAGATAAGAAGGAGCCCGAAATCAAAAACAATACAGCAAGAAGATAAAATTATTGTTTTCGGAGAAAATGATGAAGTTTTTAATTATATATTATCCAAATGTTGCAATCCAATTCCTGGAGATGAAATATTTGGTTTTACTACTGTGGAAGAAGGTCTAAAAGTACACCGAGCAACTTGCCCTAATGCCATTGAGATGCGTTCCAACTATGATTACCGCCTCCTTATTGCAAGGTGGGTAAGTAAGGATAGCATAGACTTTACTGCCTACCTTACCCTCAAGGGAATTGATAGAATTGGACTGATGAATAATGTTACAAAAGTGATTTCATCCCAAATGAATGTGAATATAAAAGCGGTAAATATAAAAAGTAATGATGGGCTGTTTGAGGGCAAAATTACTTTGAAGATTCACAATGTTAATTTCCTTAATTCTTTAATAAAAAAATTGAAAAAAATTGATGGGTTGCAGACTATTGAAAGAAGTTATAAACTTGACTAATTTTTTAATGCAAAGCGTTATAAATTTATTATTTTTGGAACTTTCATTTTGAAAATGCCAAAAGAAAAAACCATAGATGTTGTTTCTCAGATATTCACTGAATATTTGATGGAAAACAAGCACAGAAAAACCCCTGAACGATACGCTATCCTAAATGAAATTTACGCTCATGAAGGTCATTTTGATATTGAATCCATGTACATTCAAATGAAAAATAAAAATTATAGGGTAAGTCGGGCCACTCTGTATAATACAGTTGATTTATTGATAGCTTCCCGTTTAATCAGAAGACACCAATTCGGAAAAGCACAGGCTCAATACGAAAAATGCTTTCATAACAAACAGCACGATCATTTGGTGTGCAATTTTTGCCCTAATGTTTTGGAATTTTGTGATCCAAGAATTCAGGAGATAAAGAATTTTATTGAAGAAAATTTACATTTTAAAATAAGCCGACACGCACTTAACTTTTATGGCATTTGCCAGAAGTGTCAGGAAAAACAAAAAAACAAAAAATAATTATGGCAGTAGATGTTCTGTTGGGACTACAGTGGGGAGATGAAGGAAAAGGAAAAATTGTAGATGTCCTTACAACAAAATATGATATTATCGCACGCTTTCAAGGAGGACCAAATGCAGGACACACATTAGAATTTGACGGTATAAAACATGTATTACACACCATTCCCTCTGGTATTTTTCATAAAGGCGCCATAAACATTATTGGAAATGGAGTGGTAATTGACCCAATCATTTTTGAAAACGAAATAAAGGCTATTGCCAAATTGGATGTGGAAATGTCAGAACTTTTAATATCGAAAAAAGCACATCTTATTTTGCCTACTCATAAGCTTTTGGATGCTGCAAGCGAAAAGGCGAAAGGAAAAAATAAAATTGGCTCTACACTAAAAGGAATTGGACCTACTTATATGGACAAAGCCGGTAGAAATGGATTGAGAATAGGCGATATTTCAGCTATCAATTTTAAAGAACGATATGAAAAACTAAAGCAAAAACACTTACAACTTCTTAATTTTTACGATTTTGAATATGATTTGAAGGAATTGGAAGAAAAGTGGTTTGATAGCTTAAAAACGATTAAAAAATTCGAGCATATCGAGAGCGAACATTATTTGCACAAAGCCATAAAAAAGGGAAAAAATATTTTGGCAGAAGGAGCTCAAGGCACCCTTTTGGATATCGATTTTGGCTCTTATCCTTTTGTCACTTCATCCAATACCATAGCGGCTGGCGCTTGCACAGGTTTGGGAATTGCACCAAATAAAATAGAAGAGGTTTTTGGAATTTTTAAAGCCTATTGTACCAGAGTTGGTTCAGGCCCATTCCCTACGGAACTTTTTGATGAGGTTGGTGAACATATGGGAAAAGTGGGTAATGAATTTGGAGCTACAACCGGAAGACCAAGAAGATGCGGTTGGATAGATTTACCAGCTTTGAAATACGCAATCAATATAAATGGCGTTACTAAACTTATGATGATGAAAGGAGATGTGCTTTCTGGAATTGATAAGATAAAAGTTTGCACCCATTACCATTTTAATGGTGAAAAAATCGACTATTTACCATTTGAAGCCAATGATGGACTCACTCCTATTTTTGAAGAATTGGAAGGGTGGAAAGAAGACTTGATGAGTTTGGAAAAATTAGCAGATGCCCCAAAAGCCTTTCACGATTATATTGCTTATTTGGAAAGGGAATTAGAAACGTCTATCAGCATTATTTCGGTGGGGCCAGATAGAAAACAAACTTTTTTCAAATAGTTGAAAAACATCCTTTTTATACTGCCACTTTTTTTGTGCAGTTTTTACCACATAAAAGCACAAAAGCAAATTGAAATTATCCATGCGGATAATTTTATATTTGACAATAATAAACATCCGGATTACGGAAAATTAGTTGGGAATGTATCCTTCAAACATGAGGGAACCATCATGCAATGCGATAGTGCTTATCAGTATAAAAACAATAAAATGGACGCATTTGGGCATATCAAAATAAACCAAGGCGATACTTTGAAATTATATGGAAAACAACTTTTTTATGATGGGAATATTAGCAAGGCTATCATCAAATATAATGTAAAATTGGTGGATAAACACATGCAACTTACTACCGAGCAAATCAATTATGATTTGGAAAAAGACATAGCCCATTACCCTACAAAAGGAGAGATTATAGATGGAAATAACAATTTAGTTTCAGATAGAGGTAGTTATCATTCCAAAACCCATTTGTTTTATTTTAAGGGAAATGTGGAGGTGATAAATAAAGATTATGTGATGCGAACCGACACCATGTTGTACAACTCAAAAACGAAAGTTAGTTTTTTTCAAGGACCAACTACCATCACATCAGAGCAGAATATAATTTATTGCGAAAATGGTTGGTACAATACACAAAGCAATATTTCTCAGTTTCAGAAAAATGCAAGCATTACACATCAGGATTTTATTTTAAAGGGCGATAGTATTTTCTATGACAGAAATAAAGGTTACGGAAAAGCCATCAGCAACATCAACCTTATTGATACAGTTAATAATTTATTTATTACTGGTGATTTGGGCGAGTATTTTGAGAAAACTCAAAATGCCATGGTTACCCAAAATGCCCTTTTGAATTTGATTGCAGATAAGGATACTCTCTTTGTGCATGCCGATACTATAAAAAGCACAAAAATAGAAAACAAAAGAAAGATAAATGCCTACAATAATGTAAAATGCTACAAAATCGATATGCAAGCCAAATGCGATTCTCTTTCTTATAATTTGCAAGATTCCACCATTGAACTTTTCAAAAACCCGATTATTTGGAGCGATAAGTTTCAAATTACTGCTGATAGCATTCGCCTTGTGGTAAGTGGTGGAAAAATCAAAAAAATGTTTTTAAGGCAAAACCCAATGATAATTTCCAAAGAAGATTCTCTTAATTACAACCAAATAAAGGGTAAAATAATGACGGGATTTTTTAAGGAAAATAAATTACACAAAATAGTGGTTATTGGAAATGGGCAAACCATCTTTTTGGCACAAAATGATAATAAAGAAAATATTGGCATTAACACAACTGTCTGCTCTGATATTACCCTTTTTTTTAAAGAAAATGAATTGGATGATATTAGCTTCCATACCAAACCAGCTGCCATTATGCACCCTATGGATAAAATAGCAGAAAAAGACAAAATATTGAAAGGGTTTTTGTGGAGAGGTGACGAACAGCCAAAAAGTAAAGCCGATATTTTTATAGAATAATCTTAAAAGAAGTCCTTCTATTTATTCTTCTTCCGTTTTCCGTTTTGTTAGAAAGAAGTGGTTTTTGTTCACCAAAACCTTTGTAGCCTAATCTGTTTTCAGAAATGTTGTTTTGTGTAAGGTAATTATATACTGAAATAGCTCTATTTTCTGATAGAATTTGATTTTCTTTTTCTTCCCCAATATTGTCGGTATGCCCTTGAATTTCTATTTTAATTTGCGGATTTTTCTTTAAATAAGTAATTAGAATATTTAAATCTGTAAATGAGCTTTTATCTAACTCAAAAGAATTATGTGCAAAATGTACATTTTTAAGTATCACCTCCTCTCCTGCTTTCCCAGTGATTATTTCTAATTCTAAATCCGAAATTTCATTGGCCTGTTTTTCTTTTGGCAATTCAAACCAAAAAATATCCTCTAATCCGTATCCGTTTTTATCAGATGCATAATAAGCTGTTTTGCCATCACTTGCAACAATTAACGAATTCTCTAGTTTATGCGTGTTTATGGGATATCCCATATTTTCTGGTGTGCTCCATTTCTGCTCAGTATTTTTTCTTCTACTTACAAACAAATCAAAATTGCCTAATCCAATATGTCCATTAGAAGCAAAGTAAAGCGTGAGGTTATCGGCATGCAGAAAAGGGGACATTTCATTATATTCTGTGTTGATTGTTGAGCCAGCATTAAATGGTTGTCCAAAGCCATTTTCTCCTATTTCAGAAATCCAAATATCCTTTCCTCCATATCCTCCTGAGCGATTGCTAACAAAATAAAGAAACTTTCCATCAGGAGAAAAGCAGCCTTGCGTATCCCAATTTTTACTATTCACACTTTTTAGATTAATAGCCTTTTCCTTTTCAGAAAACTGAATATACAAATCGCAACTTCCTTTGCTATCCTCCCTATTGCAAGCGGTAAAAACCAAAAATCTACCATCAGCCGATATAGAAATCGCACCTTCATTAAAAGGGGTATTGATGCTACTCATCTTTTTTACTTTTTGCCAATTGTTACTCTCATCCTTCTGGGAATAATAGAAATCTTCTTGTAAATCTATTTTTCCTTTTACTTTTCTTGTAATTACAAATTGCTTGCCATCAGCCGAGATAAAAGGCAAATATTCCGCCATTTCAGAATTGATATGCTCACCCATATTTTTTGGCTTAAATTCCACAGGATTTTGCATGGCTAAAATTGCAAACATACAATCCTGAATATGCTTGATGGCTTTTTTGTAAAATGCTTCTTCTTTATTTTGAAAAGCAACAAATTTCTTAAAATGATAAATAGCATCTGAGTACATTCCATTTTCAAAATACAAATCCCCTATTTTTTGCCACCATAATTGGTCAATAGGATTTTCATGCTCAAATCCTCTGTAATAATTCTCAACCGCTAATTCAATATCTCCTTCTTCTTCATAAATTTTACCAAGAAGTTGATATGGTTTTTCCCATTCTGCATTTTTTTGTATGCACTTATTTATACTTTTTTTTGCTTTTTCTACCTCTCCAGCATTAAAATAAGAAATGGCCTTATCATAAGTTTTGTAGTCCTTTTTCTGAGAGAAAACAAGGGTGGAAACTAGCAATAATAGAAAAAGTATTTTTCGCATTTTACGGAAGATTCATGTATTTATGGCTTTGCAAGGAAACTTGCCACTCTATATTATCCATAACAAAATCTGTTATCATTGGCATTACCTGTTCCCTTTTGCTCCATTCGGGCTGCAAATACAATTTGCAAGAGGGGGGAACAAATTGTTTCTGTTGCTTAGCCCATTTCAAATCATGTTTGTTTTGTACAATTATCTTTAACTCATTTGCCAAGGGTTTTATTTCATCAAGGGGTTTCTGATTCTTTTTTGGGGAAAGACAAATCCAATCAAACTCCCCACTCAATGGATAAGCTCCAGAAGTTTCCAAATGCACTTGCAATCCTTTCTTTTTTAAGGATTTTGTTAAAAAATCCATATTCCACATCAGTGGCTCTCCTCCTGTAATTACTACCGTATTTATTTTTGTTTCATCAATCCCTTTGATAATATCTTCCACTTTAGTTAGCGGATGTAGGTTTGCATCCCAGCTTTCCTTTACGTCACACCAATGACAACCCACATCACAACCTCCAATTCGTAAGAAATAAGCAGATTTTCCAGTATGAAAACCCTCCCCTTGAATGCTATAAAAAGCTTCCATTAAAGGTAAAAGTGTCCCTTCTTTTATTAGTAATTCCTCTGCAATATTCATAAATTTTAGGTTTTACTTTTTGCAGAAATTAAGGTATTTTTCAGTAGCATGGCTATGGTCATAGGACCAACGCCACCAGGCACAGGAGTAATAAAACTGCATTTATCTTTCACTGACTCAAAAGCGACATCACCCAAAAGTTTCCAGCCACTTTTTGTTGTATCGGACTTTACTCTTGTGATTCCTACATCAATAATACAAACACCATCCTTTATCATATCGGCAGTTACAAATTCAGCTTTACCTAAAGCCACTATTAAGATGTCAGCAGTTTTACAAATCTCTTTTAAGTTATGAGTTTTGCTGTGCGTAAGGGTAACCGTACAATTGCCAGGATAACTTTTTTGTGCCATCAAAATACTCATTGGCAAACCCACAATATTGCTTCTGCCCACAATTACACAATGTTTACCTACAGTTTCCACTTTATACCGCTCCAATAGTTCTAAAATGCCAGCAGGGGTTGCTGGTAAAAATGTTGGTGAATTCAAGGTCATTCTTCCAATATTTTCAGGATGAAAACCATCTACATCTTTTTTAGGAGAAATCGCTTCTGTCACCTTCATTTTATTAATATGAATCGGTAAAGGAAGTTGAACAATCAAACCATCTACATCCGAATTATTATTTATTTTTTCAATCTCTGACAATAATTCTTCCTCTGTTACATCCGTTTCAAAACGAACCAAAGTAGAATCAAATCCTACCCTTTCACAAGCCTTCACTTTTGCATTAACATAGGTTTCACTTGCTCCATCCGAGCCAACAAGAATTGCTGCCAAATGGGGTTTTTTACTTCCACTAGCTAGAAGATTAGCAACCTCAGCTGCTATCTCTTCCTTTATATCGCTTGCTGTTGTTTTTCCGTCAAGTATTTGCATAATTCCAATGTCATATTTTAGGCATCCCACCTTTTCCTTGCATCATTTGCATCATTTGTTTTCCACCATCTCCTTGCATCATCTTCATCATTTTACCCATTTGGCTGAACTGCTTAATCAATTGATTAACCTCAACCACGGTTGAACCACTTCCCATTGCTATTCTCTTTTTTCTACTTCCATTTAAAATCTTAGGATTTGTTCTTTCCTGTTTTGTCATAGAATGAATAATCGCTTCAATTCCTTTAAATGCATCATCATCAATATCTACATCCTTCATTGCTTTGCTCATTCCGGGAATCATCCCCGCCAAATCCTTCATGTTCCCCATTTTTTTCACTTGCTGAATTTGTTTTAAAAAATCATCAAATCCAAATTGGTTTTTTGCAATTTTCTTTTGCACTTTTCGGGCTTCATCCTCATCAAATTGTTGTTGAGCGCGCTCCACCAAAGAGATAACATCTCCCATTCCCAAAATACGACTGGCCATTCTATCCGGATGAAATACATCCAAACCATCCATTTTTTCGGAAGTTCCAATAAACTTAATCGGCTTATCTACAATTGAACGGATAGTCAGTGCAGCACCACCTCTTGTATCACCATCTAACTTGGTCAGGACTACACCATCATAATTTAACTTATCGTTAAAAGTTTTTGCCGTATTCACAGCATCTTGCCCTGTCATAGAATCCACCACAAACAAAATCTCATGAGGATTAATAGCAGATTTAATTGCTGTAATCTCAGTCATCATTTTTTCATCCACTGCTAATCGCCCTGCCGTATCCACTATTACTACATTATGTCCATTGGCTTTAGCATGCTTTATTGAATTTTTGGCAATTTCAACAGGATTTTTACTTTCTCGGTCTTGAAAAACTTCTACTCCAACTTGCTCAGCTAACACCACAATTTGATCAATGGCTGCAGGACGGTACACATCACAAGCCACTAATAGGGGGCGTTTGTTCTTTTTACTTTTCAATAGTAATGCTAATTTTCCTGCAAAAGTTGTTTTACCACTTCCTTGCAAACCAGCTATTAAAATTACAGTTGGTGAACCTTTTAAATTTATTTCTGACTGCTCACTTCCCATCAATTCCGCTAGCTCCAATTGCATTATTTTGGTTAATAGCTGCCCAGGATTAATAGCGGTAAGCACTTTTTGCCCCATTGCTTTTTCCTTAACCTTAGCAGTAAAGGACTTAGCAGTTTTAAAATCAACATCAGCAGAAAGAAGTGCCTTACGGATTTCTTTCATTGTTTGGGCTACATTAATTTCAGAGATACTCCCTTGCCCCTTTAATAATTTAAAAGCCTTATCTAATTTTTCTGATAAATTTTCAAACATATTTATATTTCTTCTTTCAAGTTCTGATTTCTAATAGAGCCCACAAAGAGATCGGAAGAGCACACGTCTGAACTCCAGTCACGATCAGATCTCGTATGCCGTCTTCTGCTTGAAAAAAAAAAAAAATAAAAAAAATAAAAAAAATAAAAAAACAGCGTTGATCGCATCACTCAA
>ERZ813253.64-NODE-64-length-42157-cov-7.264787_pt1 | contig 42157 bp, 34 predicted proteins | sample MGYA00520893_ERZ813253 | MGnify/ENA primary metagenome ERZ813253 (study PRJEB31669, sample SAMD00080414) | marine metagenome | biome: oceanic hadal pelagic zone biome; feature: marine hadalpelagic zone; material: sea water | place: Pacific Ocean:Izu-Bonin Trench...
CGGCCATGAAACGAGAAGAACGCTTCGACCGCATCATCGCCACCTTGCGCACCAGCCCGGCGGTGCGCATATCGGCCCTCGCCGAGGTGTTCGACGTCTCGGTCGAGACCGTGCGCCGCGATATCGACGAGCTCAGCCGCCGCGGCCTGGTCGACCGCACCTACGGCGGCGCCGCGCTGCGGCTCATGGCCCGCGAACCGGAGGTCAACGAGCGCCGCGGACAGCTTATCGAGGAGCGCTTGCGGATCGGCGAATTCGCCACCCGCCTGGTATCGGGCGGCGACGTGCTGATGATCGACTCCGGATCGACGACGACTCATTTTGCCCGCTGTCTGGCCGACGCCGATATCGGCGAGTTGACGGTGCTGACCAACGCGCCGTCCGTGGCCCAGGCGGCGGCCCGCAACCCGCGGATCAGGGTGATCCTCTGCCCCGGCGATTACGACCCCCATGAAGGCGGCGTGTTCGGCCCCGAGACCGGTCATTTTCTGCAACGCTTCAACGCCGACAAGACCTTCATCGGGGCCAGCGGCCTGACCGCCTCGGGGCCCCTCGAGGCCAATTCTCCGGTCAGCTGGATCAAGCGCGGCATGATCGGCCAGGCCAAGCGCAGCCTGCTGATGGTCGATCACACCAAGTTCAACACCCACGCCCTGGAGCGGGTCTGCCCGCTCACCGGTATCGACGACGTGATCGCCGATACGGCGCCCGACGCGGCCCTGGCCAAGGCCCTCGCCGTCGCCAAGGTCGCCCTCCATATCGCGGGGTAGCGGTTAGCGGTCAGCTATCAGCTATCAGCTATCAGCTATCAGCTATCAGGATAAGAAAAATATCGTGAGCGGTACAATTATAGGTGTATATACACGTATTATGCTTGCCGAACAGCGCTTTGTTTCAGCATTGTCACAGATAGCTTTTCTTCCTTGCTTTCTCCTCTGTGCCTCTGTGTCTCCGTGGTTCGAAATTCTTCTCTAACTCAGCTCGATTTCCAACAGCAGGTCCTTGGTTTCGACCTCGTCGCCGGGGGCGACGTGGATGTGGGCGACCGTGCCGTCGGCCTCGGCGAAGACCGTGGTTTCCATCTTCATGGCCTCGATGGTGATCAGCCCGTCGCCCCGGGCCACCGCCTGCCCCGCATCGACCGCCACGCCGACCACCCGGCCCGGCATGGGCGCGCCGATCTGCCCGGCCTCGCCGTCCGTGATCTTGGGCCGCGCCGCCAGGGCCGGGGTCAGGGCGGCGTCGTTGATCAACACCGTGCGCGGCTGGCCGTTGAGTTCGAAGAAGATAGTGCGGCGTCCCTGGGGGTCGGCCTCGCCGGTCGCCAGATAGCGGATGATGAGCCGCTTGCCGGGGCCGATTTCGACGTTGAATTCATCGCCGCTCTCGGGTCCGTAGAAGAACACCGGGGTCGGCAGCAGGCCGACGTCGCCGTAGGCGCGGCGATGCTCGGCATAGTCCACAAAGACCTGGGGATAGAGCAGGTAGGACGCCAGCTCGCGATCGTTGAGCGAGCGCCTGAGCCGGTGCTCCGCTTCGAGACGAGCCGCCGGGATATCGACCGCGTCGAGCAGCGAGCCGGGCCGCTGGGTGATCGGCTTACCGCCGCGCAGGACCTTGTTTTGCAGGGCCTTCGGAAAGCCACCATGGGGCTGGCCGAGATCGCCGTGGAAGAACGCCACCACCGAGTCGGGGAAGGCGACCGGGTGATCCGGGTCCAACACCTGTGCTTCGCTGAGCCCGTGCGAGACCATGAAAATCGCCATGTCGCCGACCACCTTGGAGGATGGCGTCACCTTGACGATATCGCCGAATATCCTATTCACCGTGGCGTAGGCGGTGAGCACCTCGTGCCAATGGCTCTCGAGCCCCAGCGCGCGGGCCTGCTGGCGCAGGTTGGTGTATTGGCCGCCGGGGATTTCGGTCTCATAGACCCCCGATGTGCCGGCCCGCATGTCGCTCTCGAAGGCGGCGTAATGGGGCCGCACCTGTTCCCAATAGCGCGACACGGCGATGATGCTCTGTCGCGGCAGGCCGGTATCGCGGGAGGTTCCGCGCAGGGCCTCGACGACGGCGCCGAGACTGGGCTGGGAGGTCAGCCCGCTCAACGGGTCCATGGCCGCGTCGGCGGCGTCGACCCCGGCATGGGCGGCGGCCAGGACGCTGGCGGCGCCGGCGCCGGAGGTGTCGTGGGTGTGGAAATGGATGGGCAGGGAGATCTCATCGCGCAGGGCCGCGATCAGGGCGCGGATGGCTTCCGGCTTGCACAGCCCGGCCATGTCCTTGATGGCCAGGATATGGGCGCCGGCGGCCTCCAGCTCGCGGGCCATTTTGACGTAATACTTGAGGTCGTATTTGCTGCGCGCCGGATCGGTGATGTCGCCGGTGTAGCAGATCGCCGCCTCGCAGAGCTTGCCCTGGTCGAGCACGGCGTCCATGGCGACGCGCATGTTCTCGACCCAGTTCAGGGCGTCGAAGACGCGGAACAGATCGATCCCGGCGTCGGCCGCCTGGCCCACGAAATAGCGCACCACGTTGTCGGCGTAATTGGTGTAGCCGACCGCGTTCGAGCCGCGCAGCAGCATCTGAAACAGGGTCGAGGGGATCGCCTCGCGCAGGCCGGCGAGGCGTTCCCAGGGGTCTTCCTTGAGGAACCGCATGGCCACGTCGAAGGTCGCGCCCCCCCAGGTCTCGAGCGAGAACAGACTCTTGAGCCCGGCCGCGTAGGCACCCGCCGGGGCGAGCAGGTCATAGCTGCGCAGGCGGGTGGCGAGCAGCGACTGATGGGCATCGCGGAAGGTGGTGTCGGTGATCAGGAGCTTTTCCTGGCGGCGCATCCAGGCGGCGAATTTCTCGGGGCCCAGCTCGTGGAACAGATCGCGGCTGCCGACAACGCCGTCCTCGTCCGCCAGGCGCGGCGCCTCGGCGGCCGGCGAACGGGCGGGGCGGGGCCGGCCGGCGACCTCCGGATTGCCGTTGACCAGCACCTCGCCGATGAAATTGAGCAGCCGCGTCGCCCGGTCGCGGCGCAGGGGGAAGTGGAACAGCTCGGGCGTCTCGTCGATGAATCGCGTGGTGATGTCGCCGGCGATGAAACCGGCGTGACCGATCACCGCCTCGAGGAACGGCAGGTTGGTCTTGACGCCGCGGATGCGGAACTCGCGCAAGGCCCGGTCCATGCGCGCGGCGGCCATCTCGCGGGTCGGCCCCCAGGCGGTGACTTTCTCCAGCAGGGAATCAAAATGCTGGGTGATCAGCGCGCCCGAGAAGGCGGTGCCGCCGTCGAGCCGCACGCCGAACCCGGCGGCGCCGCGATAGGCGGTGATGCGTCCGTAATCGGGAATGAACTGGTTTTCCGGATCTTCCGTGGTGATGCGGCACTGGATGGCGGCGCCGTTGCATCGGATCTCGTCCTGGGGCGGCACGCCGCTGTCGGGCTGCCCCAGGGTCGCGCCCTCGCAGATGCGGATTTGCGCGGCGATCAGATCGACCCCGGTGATCACCTCGGTCACCGTATGCTCGACCTGGATGCGGGGATTGACCTCGATGAAGTAGAACTCGCCGCTGTCGGTATCGAACAGGAACTCCACCGTGCCGGCGTTGAGATAGCCCGCGTGCTCGGCGAGGCGCAGAGCGGCGGCGAGCAGGGCCTCGCGGGTATCCGTGCTCAGGCCGACGGCGGGGGCGGTCTCGATGATCTTCTGGTGGCGGCGCTGGACCGTGCAGTCGCGCTCATAGAGGTGGCAGACATTGCCCTTTGAGTCGCCGAGGATCTGCACCTCGATGTGGCGGGCGCGCTCGACCAGCTTCTCGAAGAAGACCTCGTCCTTGCCGAAGGCGGCGCGGGCCTCGCGGCGGGCGGCGTCGACCTCGGTCTCCAGGGCGGATGCCTCGCGCACCACGCGCATGCCGCGCCCGCCGCCGCCCCAGCTCGCCTTGACCATGATCGGGTAGCCGATTTCAACGGCCATGGCGGCGGCCTTGGCCGCGGTCCGGGGAACCGGGCCGGTGGCGGGCAGCACGGGAACGCCGGCGGCGACAGCCAGGGCGCGGGCTTCCACCTTGTCGCCCAGGCGGCGCAGCAGATCGGGCGTTGGGCCGATGAAGAGGATGTTTTCGCTCGCGCAGGCCTCGGCCAGTTCGGGGCTTTCCGAGAGGAAGCCGTAGCCCGGATGGATCGCATCGACCGCCGCCTTAGTCGCCACCGCGATGATTTCATCGATGCTGAGATAGGCGGTGATGGGGTCGAGCCCGGCGCCGATCTCATAGCTCTCGTCGGATTTGAAGCGATGCAGGGCGAAGCGGTCTTCCCGCGCGTAGACGCCGACCGTGCGGATGCCGAGCTCGGTGGCGGCGCGGAACACCCGGATGGCGATCTCGCTGCGGTTGGCGACGAGAAGCTTAGCGATTTTGTGGGGCGACGGGATTTTATCGGGCATGGGGGCCATCACCCCTGCCTGACGGCGTCGAGATGGGCTGAGAAACCGGGGCTCGCCATGAGGGCGCGGCAGCGGTCGAGGCGGCCGTTTGCATAGGCCTGGAAGTCCTCGGCCTGATTGCCGTTGGCGAATTGGATGACCCCCCACAGGCACCACAGCAGATCGCACATGGCCTTGTACATGACCATGCGGCCGACCGCGAAGGCGGGCGGCGTGGCGCCGAAATAGGCCTCGAGCAGCACCCGCTCCTGCTCGCCGTCGAACGCCGCCTCGACGGCGAGGTCGCCGAGATCCCACATGGGGTCGTTGTTGCCGGCATATTCATAGTCGATGATGAAGACCCGCTCCCCCGTATCGAGGAAATTTTCGGCCAAAGGGTCGCAATGACAGGGCGCCAGCGGCAGATCGTGAAGCCCCAGGGCCTGGCGCACGGCGTCGGCCTGGTGCTGGACCGCCGCGTAGCCGTCGGGCAGGGCGGCGCCGAGACGCTCGATATGGCCGAGATAGTCGTCGATCATGGCGAACAGCTCGAAGCGGACCGTGAAGGCCGTCCCGCAATCATGCAGGCGGCGAAAGGCTTCCCCGGCGCGCGCCACCGCGCCTAAATCCTTGAAGCCTTGCTGATCGAGGGTCACCGAGCCCTCCACATAGCGGCACAGCATGGTGCCGTCGTCGGCATCGAAGAACATCACTTCGGCGTTGACCCCGGCCTGCGCCGCGACGCGGGCGCTGTGGGATTCAGCGCGGCGGTCGATATAGGCGTCGGTGCCCTCGCCGGCGAGACGCAGCACGAAGGTTCCCTGGGCGGATACGATCTTGTAATTGCGGTTGGTCAGACCGCCCAACCGTTCGGTTCGCACGGTTGTGAGATCGACGCCGTCGAACAGGGGAATGGTCGCCAGCTTTTCCAGGGCCTCATCCGTCATGTCTGGTCTCTCTTAGGCCAAAATTTTCGAGCGATTGGCATCATACAGGGCCTTTGCGTGGCGGGTTGCGGCAATCGCCTCGCCGAAGACTTCTATCTCATAATCGTCATGGCCCGCGTCTTCGGCGTTCACATAACCATAGACGATGCTCTTGCCCAGGGTATGGCCGTAGCCGCCGCTGGTGGTGACGCCGAGGGTCTGCCCGGCGCGCAGAATCGCCTCGCCGCCATGGACCGAGGCCTCGCGTTCCAGGGTGAAGCACAAGAGGCGCCGCGCCGGGCCCTCGGCCCTAGCCTTGAGCAGCGCCTCGCGGCCGATGAAATCGCCCGCGTCGAGCTTGACGCAGAAGCCGAGCCCGGCCTCGTAAGGCGTGTAATCGGGGGTGATGTCGGCGCCCCAGTAGCGATAGCCTTTCTCCAGGCGCAGGCTCTCTATGGCGCGGTAGCCGGCGTTGGCGATGGCGTAATCCCGGCCGGCCCGCCACAGGCATTCATAAACATGGGCGGTGTATTCCACAGGTATATGAAGCTCCCAGCCGAGCTCGCCCAGATAGGTGATGCGCAAGCCCAGCACCGGGGCGTAGCCGATGCGCAGGGTCCGGCAGGCCAGGAAGGGGAACCCTTCGTTCGATATATCGTCGTCGCAGACCGCCGCCAGCACATGGCGCGCGCGCGGCCCGCAGAGGTTGATGACCGCCCGGCTCGATGTGGTCTCGGTGATCGTCACCGAGCCGTCGTCCGGCATATGGCGGGCGAGCCAGGAGTGGTCATGGACCCCGAAGCCCGAGCCGGTGACCAGATAGAAGCGGTCCTCGGCGAGGCGGCAGATGGTGAGGTCGGCCTCGATGCCGCCGCGCCGGTTGCAGAGCTGGGTATAGGTGGCGATCCCGGTTGGCTTGTCGAGGTCGTTGGCGGCGATCCCTTGCAGGAAGGCGAATGCGCCGGGCCCGGTAACGTCGAATTTCGAGAAAGAGCTTTGGTCGATGAGCGCCACCCGTTCGCGCACCGCCTTGCATTCCGCGCCCACGGCGTCGAACCAGTTGGGCCGCGCGAAGGACGGCGCATCGGCGGGTTCGGTGCCTTTGGGCGCGAACCAGTTGGGCCGCTCCCAGCCGAATTTCGAGCCATGCACGGCACCTTGCTCGACCAGGGTCTGATAGAGCGGGCTGCGCCGGCCGCCGCGCCCACTCACGCGCTCCTCCCCCGGCCAGTGGATCTTGTAGTAATGGCCGTAGCTCTCGACGGCGCGCTCGTGGAGATAGCGCGCCCCGGCATGGTGATCGCCGAAGCGCCGCACATCGAAGGCCCACAGGTCCATGCCCGGATCGCCGTTGACGATCCATTCGGCGAGGGCGAGGCCGGCGCCGCCCGCCGCGGCGATGCCGGCGGTGAAGCCGCAGGCCAGATAGACGTTGTCGCGCTCGGGGGCCAGGCCGATGATCGGCTCGCCGTCGGCGGAGACCGGGATGGCGCCGTTGATCAGCTTGCGCACCCCGGCCTCGGTGAGCGCGGGGACGCGGACCGCCGCCGACAGGAAATGCTGCTCGAAGCGGTCGAAGTTGGAATTGAGAAGCTGCTGATAGAACTTATCGGGGATGCCGTCGGCGCCGAAGGGCAGGGTGTCGGGCTCCCAGCCGCCGAAGGCCAGGCCGCCGGCGTCGGGCTTCATATAGAACAGATGGTCGGGATCGCGGAAGGTCGGCAGATTGGCGGTCGCCCCCTCGATGGGCTCGGTCACCAGATACTGATGCTCGACGGCGGCGGCGGGCACCTTGACGCCGCACAGGGCGCCGAGCTCGCGGCTCCACATGCCGGCGGCGATGACCAGGGTCTCGCAGCGGATGGTCCGGCCGTCGACGACCACGCCGCTGACCCGGTTGCCCGCGAACTCGAAACCGGTGACGCGGATCCCTTCATGGATGGCGACGCCGCCGTCCCGAGCACCACGGGCCAGGGATTGGGTCAGGCTCGAGGGGTCGATATAGCCGTCGCTGGGGATGTAGGCGGCGCCGACCACGCCCTCTGTCGACATCAGCGGGAACAGATCGCGGGCCTCGGTTGCCGTCAGCAGATGAAGCTCGAAGCCAAAACTCTTGGCGGTGGTGGCGGTGCGTTTGATTTCGAGCCAGCGGTCGGCCGACGAGGCGACGCGGAGCGAGCCCACCGGCTTCCAGTCGGTGGCGAGACCGGTCTCGGCCTCGAGGGTTTCATAGAGCGCCACCGAGTTGCGCATCAGTGTCGTCAGGTTGCGCGATCCGCGAAGCTGGCCGACCAGCCCGGCGGCGTGCCAGGTGGCGCCCTGGGTCAGCCCGGCCTGCTCCAGCACGGCCACGTCGCGGGCCCCGCGTTTGGCGAGATGATAGGCGATGCTGATGCCGACCACGCCGCCGCCGATGATGACGATTTCCGCTTGCTCGATCTGTGCCATGCCCCCTCCCGATCTTTGGCGCCGCGATCTTTTGCGCCCCGATCTTTGGCGCAGAGGGTCGCTCGAATGGCGGCGTCTGTCGAGGGGCAGTTTAAGGGCGCGGCGCCATAAACCATGCTGGGGGAATCCAGCTTTCCGGGAAATGCCGATTGCCCCAGCGGCAGAAGGCCTGAAGCACCGGCAGCAGGTCGTCTCCGAGCGGCGTGAGCGTATATTCATGGCGCGTCGGGTTGCGCTGATAAGGGCGCTTGGCGATCAGCCCGGCGTCCACCATCGCCTTGAGCCGCGTCGCCAGGATATTGGTGGCGATGCCTTCCGGGGAGTCGAGGAATTCGCCATAGCGCCGCTTGCCGGTCACCAGGTCGCGCACCAGCACCAGGGTCCATTTATCGCCGAGGATGTCGAGGCTGCTGGCGATGGGACAGGGCGAGCGTTCGAAAGGCGCGCCGTGTTTTTCCTGGCCGCGCTTCTCCAGACGGTCTTTTTTCATACAGGAATACTACCTCGCCATAGAGTCACTTGCAATATGCCAGTTACTAATTCATAGTCGTTCCAATGACAAAGAAACGATGACAGGAAGGATTGTTCGCCATGGCCACGGAAAGCACTGGGACCACGGAAATCACCGGCAGCTGCCTGTGCGGCGCCGTTCGTTACGTGATCACTTCGGAACCCATGATGGCCGGTCACTGCCATTGCCGCGCCTGCCAGAAAGCATCCGGCGGTGCGGGGGCATCAGCCATTGCGGTGCCGGAAGACGCCGTGACCATCACCGGCACGGTGAAGTATTACGACAACCCCACCGACAGCGGCGGGGTTTCAAGCAAAGGCTTCTGCCCGGAATGCGGCTCGCGCCTGATGGGAAAGGCGACCGGCATGCCCGGTCTGCTGACGATCTCAGCGGGCAGCCTGGATGACCCCGCCCTGTTCAAGCCAACCATGAACATCTTCACCGCCAGCGCCCAGCCCTGGGCCCCCATGGACCCGGATCTGGCGCACTTCGAGGGCATGCCGGATATGGGTTAGGAGAGCGCCTTCTCCATGGTGTAGTTGGTCAGCTCAACTCCGGCGCGCGTCACCCTGTTCTCCTTGACCAGGACAAAGCCCTGGCGTTCGAAGAAGGGCCGCGCGGTGATGCTGGCTTCGGTGGTGATGCGCGCCATGCCAGCGTCCAGGGCGGCGGTCTTGATCTTGCTGAACAGCCAGGAGCCGATGCCCTGGCGCTGGACGTCGTGGCGGCAGAAGAACATGTGGAGACAACCATTTTCCGCGAGTTTGGCGAAGGCGAAGAGTTGGCCTTTTTCCTCGACGACCAGCGTGTGGCCCTGCGCCATGCGTTCGTGCCAGACGGCGGCATCCGGAATTTCGGGCGCCCAGGCGCGAAGCTGCTCGGGCGTGTAATCCGCCGCGCAGACTCTATGCACCGTGTCATGGAACAGGGTGACGATGGCCTCGGCGTCGCTCTTGTCATAGGGCCTGATTTGCATAAATTCTCGACGCTCAATGGCGGGTCAGTCCGCTATCGGCGGCGGGCACCGCCTCGGACTCGGCTTCATCGCTGCTCTCCCAGGGGTAGAGCGGGGTGAGATTCCAGTCGGATTTCGCCGCCAGGGTGCGCAAGGCGTCGCAAAACACCAATAACTGCTCGTGACTGATGGGAATGCTCATGGATTTCACATCGTCGCTCAGGGTCATTATTTTCCCGCCGCCCTCGCTGTCGCGGATGCGGATGGTCTTGACCAGATAGGCGACCCGATTCTCGACCTCGGGCACCGGTGCATTGGACAGGGCGCCGCTCTGGATGGCGTTCGAAACGGCGCCTTGCTGTTCGAATTGCAGCACGTCCTTCATCATCTCGGGCGGCGTCTTGGTTGCCGCCTCGCTCATCTCCTGGACGGTCTTCCCCAGCACCGGCCACAGTTTCTTAAACAATCGGCGGGTCAATCCGAAGGCGTGTTCGGCCGTCTCCCCGTCGCGCACGAAAATGAAGATGCGATCTTCGTCGGGCGAATAATTCATGTGGTACTGGGAAGCGCCCATGGGGTCCACCAAGAGAGATATGCTGTGATCGATACCATGAGGATATCATGATGCGCGGGGCAATGATCGGGCGATGATCGGGAAAAGACATTCTATTCGTCCACTTCGTTGAAGAACGCTGATGCTAGCTGTTGTGGATGGGCCGTAGTGTATGGGAGACTGAAGCCTGCGCGTTCACGCAGCTACAGTAATTTTTAGGCAACCACAGCCATGAGCCTGCTTTTTCGGGCGCTCAAAAAAGCCGAGGACAAGGATAAAAATCCTGACGAGGATTCGTCACCACAACTGATGGATGCGGCGGCGGATGACAAGCCTGGGCGAGGTTCGTCGCGCAAAACCCTGCTCGGCGTGCTTCTTGTTCTGTCCGTGGCGGCCATTGGCGGCCTCTTATACTTGCCCGAGATCGAGGATTTACTGGTGCCGAGAGTCGTTGCCGTGGCGCCCGCCGGCCCGACGGCCGAGCAGCGCGCCGCCGAGGCACAACGCCTGGCCGAGGAAGATCGCCTGGCCGAGGAGCAACGGCTCATCGAAGAGGCCCGCTTGGCCGAGGAGGAACGGCTCGTCGAGGAGAAACTACTGGCCGAAGAGGCCCGCTTGGCCGACGAACAGCGCAAGGCCGAACAGGCCGCGCAAGCGCAACGCGTTGCCGAGGCCGCCGCCCAACAGCAAGCCGAGGTGGCGGCCCGCTTGGCCGAGGAACAGCGGCGGCTCGATGAAATCGGCGTGGCGGCAAGTGCTGAGTTGACCCTGATAACTGATGCCCTGGAGGCGGCGCGCCGGGAGCGGGAAGCCCTCGACCTCGCCCAGCGGCTGGCCAGCGAGCAGAACGCCCTTAACGCCGCCGCCGCCCGGGATTTGGGGGTTGCGGCCAAGGCGACCCTGGCGGCATTGCGCGATGAGATTGCCAGTCAGCGGGCCGTTCTCGCGGCGCTGACGGCGCCCAGCCCAGCCCCCGCTCCGGAGGTTGAAGCGCCAAAACAGGAAGCCATACAACAGCCCGCGCCACAAGCCACGCCACAGGCCGTGCCAACGCCGCCACGGCCAGGGCCTGACGGCGAGGTCGACGTGGCCGCCCTGGTCACTTATCAGGGCGGCGAACCGGCGGTGTTTGCCCCCAGCGGGCCGATCATCATCGAACGCACAAGCGCTGTGGAAGAGGGCGCCCTGGCGGGGCTTATCACGGTTACTGACGAGAGCGACTATTTTACGGACCGCTATGACGCCGCGCGCCGCAGTCTCAATGCCGGTGGCGCGCGGAGCGCCTTGTCGATCTATGACGAGCTGTTGGTGCGCCAGCCGCGCGACCGCACAGCGCTTCTCGGCCGGGCGACGGCGCTGCATCAGCTGGGGCGGTCAGGCGAAGCGATCACCGCCTACGAGACGGTGCTGCGCCACCATCCCGACGAGCTCACGGCCTTGACCAACTTGCTTGGTCTGGTCGGCCAGCAGACCCCCGAGAGCGCCCTTAAACAGCTTCGCCGCCTGTATGCCAGCAACCCCAGCTTCGGCGCGGTGGCGGCGCAGATGGCGATGATCTATCTAAACCTGGGCGACAGCGCCAACGCCATCCGCCTGATGACCGAGGCCGCCGCCCTGGCCCTCGACAACCCGGTCTATCAGATCAATCTCGCCATCATGCATGACCGGGCCGGCGATGCCTCATCGGCGGCGGATGCCTACGAATACGCCCTTCTGGTCGCCGTCGGCAGCGCCGAAGTGCTGCCTCTCTCGCTGGACGCCATTCGGGAAAGATTGCGCTACTTGAGGGCGAATTAAACTGTGGCCTGTGCGGCTCGTGAGGATCAGTGAACAGCGATGCCCTTTCTCGCCCATTTCGATCTCACCGAGCGGCCGTTCTCGCTAACCCCCAACAGCCAGCTTTATTTCCCCAGCGACAGCCATCAGCGGGTCATGCAACCGCTGACCTACGCCATCGAGAGGGGCGAGGGGATCATCAAAGTGAGCGGCGAGGTCGGCACCGGCAAGACCCTCATGTGCCGCATGTTGACCGCCGAATTGATCAAGACCAAGGCGGTCGCCTATATCCTCAACCCGCAGAACGACGCCGATTGGATCGTTCTCGCGGTCTGTCGCGAGTTCGGCCTCGATCCGGACCAATCGCGCGATCCGTTTCACCTGCTCAATGTTTTCCTGCTCGAACAATATAACGCGCAGCGTTCGGCGGTGCTGGTCATCGATGAGGCCCAGGCGCTCGGGCTGGAAGGCCTCGAGGCGGTGCGGCGTCTGTCCAACCTGGAGACCGACACGGCCAAGCTGTTGCAGATCGTGCTGTTCGGCCAGCCCGAACTCGATCGCCTGTTGCGCGGCCATGATCTGCGCCAGCTCAACCAGCGTATCGTGTTCTCCTTCACCATTCCGCCGCTCGACGAAGCGACCATGATCGACTACATCCGATTTCGGGTGATCCGCAGCAGCGACAATCTGGCCGCCGCCAAGAAGCTGTTCGACGAGGCGGCGCTGCGCCGCATTGCGCGGGTCAGCCGCGGGGTGCCGCGCCTGGCGAACATCATTGTCGATAAAAGCCTTCTCGCCGCCTTCAGCGCCGACGCCAGGCAAGTGGGGCGGCGCCATGTCGATGAGGCGATTGCCGATTCGAGCCATTTACTGTCCCGCCGGAACCGCCTGAGCGCCTTATCGGCGGCCGGCCCGGCGATCGCCGCCGGCCTGGTGATCGGCATCGTCGGGGCGTGGGCGATTGCCGACGCGGCGGGCGGCGGCTGGTCTCTGTCGGCAACGCTTGCCGGGCTGATGGGTGGCGCGGGCTAGCTCATGAACGGTCTCCTCCCTGGGGTTCTCGGCGTCGTCTTCGCCGGGGTAACGGGTCTGCTTTGCGGTAGTTTCGCCAGCCTCGCCGCCCACCGAATGGCGCGCGACCAGCCGGTGATCGGCCCGGTAATCGATGATGAAGAGGCCTGCCCGTCCTGTCAGGCGCCCCTGGGACTCGGCGACCTTCTCCCGCTTGCGGCATGGTTTCTGTCCCGCGGAAGATGCCGGCACTGCGCCGCGCCGCTCGACGGCGCTTACCCGTTTGTCGAAGCCGTCGTGGCGGTGCTTTTCATCGCGGTCTATCTTGAGCGGGGAATGACGCCGCCGGGCTTTTTGCTGGCAGCACTTGCCGTTGGGTTGGCCATGCTTTCGGCGGTCGATCTGGAAATCGGCATCATCCCCGATACGATCCTGGTGATCCTGGCGCCGCTCGGCGTGATCTATTTTTTTACCGTCGGCGCTGGCACCGCCGGCGCGCTCGACGATATTCTCCTGTCGATCATCGGGGGCGCCTTTGCGGGCGGTCTGGCCTTTGCGGTTCATTACGGCTTCAAGCGCCTGCGCGGACACGAGGGGCTGGGCCTCGGCGATGTCAAATTCTTCGCCGTCGCCGGGCTCTGGCTCGGGCCCTTCGGCCTGCCGGCCTTCATGATCGTTTCGGGGGTCTCGGGCATCGCATTCGCCCTGCTGTGGCGGCGTCTCGGGGGCGGGCGGGAATTTCCCTTTGGGCCTTCCCTGGCCTTGGGGCTTTTTCTCTGTCTGCAGTTTCCCGCCCTGGTTCGGATTTTCGGGTGACGCGGGTATTATCGCCCCTTGGTGTTAACCTTAATGTGACAGGCTCACCGACCTCTCAAACCCTTGTTTTGAGGAGTCTGCCGAGGTGATCGTCCCGCCTCCAGGGGGCTTGGCCGGCAGTCTGCCTTAACCATAAATCCACGGCGCGGCGCGGCAGAATCGAGGTCCGCTGAAAGCCGATTGTTGCGATTTCCGCGAGCGAATTTTCAATCGAATCCCATGATATGGCGGGGGGCTTGAGCCCAGACCCCATATGCGCCGAGTTAGGCTTAAAGCCCGCGATGGTGTGACAGCCATCACTTCGCCAAGCGGGGGTCCGGCGCAGACTGGCCGGATGGCTAAGTCCAGGAACAGAAAAGGCGAGGATCTCAACCTCTCGTTCGGGCCGCGCGGGTCGCTCGGACACCCCCGCCGACCTCAAGCGGCAAGCCGCCACGGAGTCGCTCGAACAGGCTTTTTTAAGTGTTATCGAGACTTAGCTCGACGATTAGCCGTCGATAAAGCTGCTGACCTTTCCGGTCCGGGCCCTATCCGCGAGCAGATTCTCGAGCCAGTCGGGGTCCATCTCGGGAACCGACGAGAGCAGCAAATCGGTGTATTCGTGATGGGGCGGGGTGAAAATCTCGTCCTTCGGTCCCTGCTCGACGACCTCGCCCTGGAGCATCACGACGACCTCGTCGGCGATGGCTTTCACTGTGGCGAGATCATGGGTAATGAACATGTAGGAAACTTTCAAATCATCCTGAAGCCGTTGCAGCAATTTGAGAATCTCCTCGGCGACGAGCTGGTCGAGGGCTGACGTGACTTCGTCGCAGATGATCAGTTCGGGCTCGGCGGCGAGCGCCCTGGCGATACAGACACGTTGTTTCTGGCCGCCCGACAGCTCGCCCGGATAGCGGGTCGCGAATTCCTTGGGCTCAAGCTCGATCATCGACATCAATTCATTGAGGCGGTCTTCTTTTTTGGTGCCGGTGAGCCCGAGATAGAATTCCAGGGGGCGGCTGATGATCTCACTAACTCGCTGGCGCGGATTGAGCGCCGTATCGGGCATCTGATAGATCATCTGCATACGGCGGAGCTGGTCGCGATTGCGCCCGACAAGCGCCAGGGGCATGACCTCGCCGTTATAGGCGACATGGCCCTCCATGGGCGGCAGAAGCCCGGTGATGACACGCGCCAATGTGCTTTTGCCGCTGCCCGATTCGCCGACCACGGCAACCGTCTGGGCGCGATATATCTCCATGTCGACGTTCTTGAGTACCAGCACCCCGCCGGAACTGCCGTAGCTCGCGGTGACGTTTTCGACCTTCAACAGAGGCACGTCGCTCTTGTCTTCGATGACCGCCTGTTTCTGGAAGCTGCGCACGGCGACCAGCCGGGCCGTATATTCTTCCTTGGGGTTGGCGATCAGGTCGCGGGCATTGCCTTCCTCGACCAGATGGCCATATCGCAGCACCATGATGCGATCCGCCATCTGCGCCACCACCGCGAGATCATGGGTAATGTAAATCGCGGCGGTATTGAATTGCTTGACGATGTCCTTGATCGCCGCCAGAACCTCGATCTGAGTGGTCACGTCGAGCGCTGTTGTCGGCTCGTCGAAGATGATCAGGTCGGGCCGGCACGACATGGCCATGGCGGTCATCGCCCTCTGCAACTGGCCGCCGGAGACCTGGTGCGGATAACGGAAACCGATGTTCTCGGGGTCGGGAAGCTGGAGCTTGCGGTAGAGCTCCACCGCATCGACCTCGGCCTCGGCGCGCCCCTTGACGCCGTGCTGGACCGGCATTTCGGTATATTGATCGATCAGCCTATGGGCCGGGTTGAAGGCCGCCGCAGCACTCTGCGCAACATAGGCGATGCGCGAGCCGCGCAGCTTGCGGCGCTCATCTTCTGATATCTTTAAGAGGTCGATGCCGTCGAACATTATGGTGCCGCCGACGATGCGGCAGCCGGGCCGGGCGAACCCCATGCTGGCGATGCCGATGGTTGATTTGCCGGCGCCGGATTCGCCGATCAGGCCGAGAACTTCGCCGCGGCGCAGCTTGACATTCACGCCATGGACGATGCCGTGCCATACATCGTCGGCCTGGCCTTCGATCCTGAGATCCCGCATTTCCAGCAGGATATCGCCCTTGGTTCCCATTTTATCATCAAGTGTCATCGCGCAGCCCGCTGGTGATTTGCAGGAACCAGTCGACGACGAAATTGACGCCCACGGTCAGCAGGGCGATAGCCGCCGCCGGCAGAAGCGGGGTGATGTCGCCGAAGGTGATCAGGGTGGCATTGTCGCGCACCATGCTGCCCCAGTCGGCGAGCGGCGGCTGGATGCCCAGGCCGAGGAAGCTCAGCGCGCTTAAGGTCAGGAAGACGAAGCAGAAGCGCAGGCCGAACTCCGCGACCAGCGGGGCCATGGCATTGGGCAGCACCTCGCGACGCATCACCCACCACATGCCCTCGCCGCGCAGGCGCGCCACCTCGACGTAATCCATCACCACGATGTTCATGGCCACCGCGCGAGCGAGGCGGAACACCCGGGTTGAATCGAGCACGCCGATGACCACGATCAACGCCGGGATCGAAGTGCCGGTTATGGTCAGGATCATGAGAATGAAGATCAAAGACGGGATCGCCATCATCACATCGACCAGGCGGCCGAGGGCCTGATCGACCCAGCCGCCCCGGGCGGCTGCCAGGAATCCGCCTATGGCGCCGATGAAGAAGGCAAGACAGGTAGTGACGAAGGCAATGCCGATGGTATTGCGGGCGCCGTAGACCAGGCGGGTGAGCATGTCGCGGCCAAGATTGTCGGTGCCCAGCAGAAACCCCTCTTTGCCCCAGGGCTCGTATTCATAACCGACCACCTCGGATTCGCCGAACGGGGCGATGACCGGCGCGGCAACCGCAAGCATCACATAGATCAGAATAACCACCAGCCCGAACCAGGCGGTCGGCGGCGCCTTGCTCAATCCCCGCCAGTATAAGACCGCCGCGAAAGCGCTGCCCTGCATCACAGCGAGGCCCAGGAAAGTCGACCAGGGCCAAACGCTGAAGCCGTCCCAGAACAGCCCAGCGATGAGCAGATACTCCAGGGTCAAGGTGATAATCACCGTATCCCCCGCCGTGGTGCGCTCCAAACTGTTCCAGAAGCGCAATACAACCACGCTGTAGACATGAATGGCGATGAAGCCCAGCAAGGCCGACCAGGTATCGGTGTTGAAATTCTTCAGAAACAGCACCAGCACGAAGAAATGAACCGCCGTCACGGCGACGTGGCTGGCCCAGGGCGATGGCTGGCTGGGGGGATCGCCTTCGGCGGCCACGGTCATGTCATCACCGGGGATGCATCAAGCGCGGGTTTGTCGCGATCGATAACACGTCCGCGGTGAGATTGAGCAGGATATAGGTTCCCGCAAACAGCAGGGCGCTCGCCTGGACCACGGGGATGTCGCGCTTGGACACCGAATCGACCAGAAGCTGGCCGAGGCCGGGATAGACGAACACCACTTCGACGACGACCACGCCGACAACCAGATAGGCAAGGTTGATGACGATCACATTGATGATCGGCGCCAGGGCGTTGGGCAGGGCGTGCTTGACGATGATGCGCCCCCGCGACATGCCCTTGAGGCTCGCCATTTCGATATAGGGGCTGGCCAGAAGATTGATGATTGCCGCCCGGGTCATGCGCATCATATGGGCGATAACCACCAGGGTCAGGACCAGGGCCGGCAGAGCGCAGCGATAAGCCTGTTCCAAGATGCTCAGATCGGGGCTGATGTTCGAGATGCTGGGGAACCAGCCGGCTTTGACCGACAGGAACAGGATCAAAATGTAGGCGACGAAGAATTCGGGGAAGGATATCGAACTCAGGGTCAGCACATTGACGGCGCGGTCATAGAAGCTGTTGCGGTAGAGCGCCGCGAAGATGCCCAGGGTGATCGCTAAGGGCACCGATATGATGGCGGCGAGCGACGCCAGGAATAAGGTGTTCTTCAGCCGTCCGCCGATCAGCTCGGAAATCTCGCGCTTGTTGGCCAGCGAAGTCCCCATATCGCCCTGCATCATGCCGAACAGCCAGTCGAAATAACGCTGGTAGAGCGGCAAATCGAGGCCGAGCTCCTTACGGAAGGCGGCGACGGTCTCCGGCGTCGCCGCCTGTCCGAGGATTGCTTGGGCGAGATCGCCGGGCAATAACTCGACGCCCAGCGAAATGATCAGCGAGACGACAAAGAGGGTAAGAACGCCCAGCGCCAGGCGCCGGGCGATCATAGCAGCTAACTTACCCAAGGGCGTTATGCCCTACAGTGACTGCTGTTGCCTCTTATGAGAACCACCAGCGCTCCATCCCCTTGACGCCGTCGAGGTCCCAGTTCGCCGCCAGGTCGCCATGGGCCAGCTTGGTGGTCATGGCGAACACATAATTGGAGTAAATCGGGATGACGACGCCGCCTTCGTTGCTGACGATGGTCTGCATCTCGACATAGATCTCACGGCGCTTGGCGTCGTCCAACTCGGCTCGGCCCGCCTTGAGCAGCATGTTGAATCGGTCATGCTTGAAGTGGGTTTCGTTCCAGTTGGCGCCTTCGGCGTAGGCAATCGAGAACATCCAGTCCGCCGTCGGCCGGCCGCCCCAATAGGACATGCACCAGGGCTTCACCATCCACACGTTCGACCAGTAGCCGTCGGCGGGTTCGCGCACGACTGTGATCTCGATGCCGGCTTTGGAGGCGTGCTCCTTATAGAGCACGGCGGCATCGACGGCGCCGGCGTAGGCGGCGTCGGAAGCGCTCAGATCGACCGAGACACTGGTCAGCCCGGACTGTTTGAGGTACCACTTGGCCTTGTCGGGATCATAGGCCCGTTGCGGCAGATCGGAGGCATGGTAGGGATTCGAGGTGCCGATCGGATGATCGTTGCCGAGCGCCCCGTGGCCGCGCAGGACGGTGCGTAGCATGGCTACGCGGTCAAGGCCCAGCTTCAACGCCATGCGCACATTATTGTCGTTGAAGGGTGCGATGTCGGTCAGCATCGGCGAGGTGAAATGCTGGTTGCCGGTGGTTTCCTCGATTCGGATGTCCTGGTTGCGCTCAAGCAGGTTCAGGGTCTTGATGTCGCAACGGTCCATCGCGTCGAGCTCGCCGGTGGTCAAGCCGTTGGTGCGCGCCACCACGTCGGAGATGACCAGAGCCTCGCCGCTGTCGAGATGGCCCTTGCCCTCTTTCCAATAGTTGGGATTGCGCTTGAACGAGGTGCGCACGCCGGGGTCGTAGCTCTCTAAGGTATAAGCGCCGGTGCCGACGCCCGATTCCCAGTCGATCTTGCCATCCTTCGACGGCATCATGGGAATGTGGTAATCGCTGGCGATATAGGGAAAGTCGGCGTTGCCTTCGGCCAGGGTGAAAACCACGGTATTCTTGCCGTCGGCCTTGATGTCCTTGATCGGATCGACCACGCCCTTGGCGGCGGACTTGGAATCCTCGCCCCGGTGATGGTTGAACGAGGCCACCACGTCGTCGGCGTCCATGGTCTTGCCGTTGTGGAACTCGACGCCCTGGCGCAGCTCGAAGGTCCATTGGCTGGCGTCGTCCGACGCGGACCAGCCGGTGCACAGCTCGGGAATCAACTTGCCGTCGGTGCCGACCTCGGTGAGATGGTTGCGCAGGGTATAGCCGACCCATTGCATGTAACTGTCGGCGTAGGTTGCCGGATCGAGCGAATCCGACGTCGAACCGGCGCCGATGCCGATGCGCATATGGCCGCCCGTCTTCGGCGACGCGGCCTTGAGCGCCTTGCTCGCCATGGTCGATGCCAGGGCGGCCGTGACACCAAAGGCCGCCGCCCGGCCCATGAATTCACGGCGTGAAATCTTGCCAAGTTCGAGAAGCTTTGCGTAATGCATGATTGCGTTCATCGGAGACCTCCCAGTCACAGAATTTCGGTAGGATTTTTTGCTTAAATTACAGTGGCGGTAGTTGCCTCGCCCTGTCAAGTGATGGTTATTTAACCACACGGTCCAGAATTTACAGCCGAGGAGGGGTGGAGTCATGGCGACTCGAGACGACATCGAGGCCCGCAAACAGGAAATGCAACCCTGGTATTGGTGGGGCATACCGACTTTTTTCAAATGTCCCTGGAATGAGGACCCGGCGGCTTGCGACATCGCCCTGATCGGCGTGCCGCACAGCGCCGGCAACGGATCGACGGAGCGCGACCAGCATCTCGGGCCCCGGGCGATCCGTCATGTGTCGGGGCGGCTGCGACGCGCCCACCAGGCGTTCCGGCTGATCCCGTGGGATGAATTCAAGATCCACGATCTCGGCGATGTGCCTCTGCCCCAGGCCATGAACAACGAGGTCAGCGTCGGCCATATCGAGGATTATTACCGGCTGGTGGACGCCGCCGGCGCCCGCCCGGTGTCGTTCGGCGGCGATCATGCGGTAACCGGGCCGATCCTCAAGGCCCTGGCCGGCGAGGGCGCCAAATCGAGCGGCGGGCGCAAGGTCGCCCTGGTCCATTTCGACGCCCATCGCGACGACTACGATCACATGCCCCATTGGCTCGGCGCCGTGCGCTCGGCCGCCCATTGGGCCGCCTATACGGTCCATGAAGGCTATGTGGACGCCGCCCGCAGCATCCAGATCGGCATTCGCGGCAATCCCATGAAGCCGCGCGACGACCCGGCGGAAAGCTCGACCGGCTATCGCGTGCTGACCGCCGATGAACTCTTCGACATCGGCCTGGAGAGATCCATCGAGATCATGCGCGAGCGGATCGGCGATGCGCCGGTCTATGTCACCTTCGATCTCGACGTGCTCGATCCGGCGGACGCGCCGGGGGTGGCCAATCTGGAGGCCGGTTATCGCGGTCTGCGCACCTGGGAGGCGATCAGGATGCTCCATGGCCTGCGGGGCTTGAACATCATCGGCGCCGACATCGTCTGCCCCATGCCGACGGTGGACAACCCGAACCAGATCACCGCCCTGACCGGCTCGGTCCTGATGTTCGAGATGCTCTGCCTGATCGCGGATTACCTGCGGAGCGCTTAAACGCAACGCCTCAAAACACTGGTTTCCCAGGTCTTGTGGTGGACGCGTTCGCCGTTCTCATAGGTTTCGAGTTCGGCGCGGATGTGGAAATTCTCGGCATCCGCCCACATCACCGTCCGGGATTCGGTGCGCACCCGCCAGTCGCCGCGCTCCAGGGTTTCGGTCCAATGGGTCTCCATGCGCGCGCTCAACGGATCGTCCGCCTGGATGCTATAGGTTTCGCGGGCGATCTCGCCGGTCGCCAGGCCGTGATCGTCGATACGGCGTTCGCCGAAATCATTGATCACCCGCATGATCTGGTTGCCGCTGGCGATGTCGCGCTCGACGGTGCGGCTCCGGCGTGGCGCGCGCAGCTCCGTGGCGGCCTCGGGCGGCGCCCCTTCAGGCTCTTCGAAGCGTGGCGCCGTCTCGCAGCGTTCCGGGCGCAGGGGAAGCTCAAGCCGGCTCACGCCGCCAAAGAGCGTCAGGGTGACCGGTTCGGGCGACGGCCAGATCAGCGGCCAATAGGCACTCGACAGGGCGAGGCGAATGCGGTGGCCCGGGGCAAAGGAATGGGCCGCGTCATCCAGTTGAAGGCGCACCCGGTAGCGCTTGCCGGGCTCCAGGGTTTGCGGGTTCTCGTGGCCGTCGCGGTGGCTCAGATTGAGCACCCCAAAGGTGACGCGGCTCGAAGCGCCCCCCGGCGCCACATCGCAGAGCCGCGCCACCAGGTTGGCCTGGGGGCAATCGACCGCCAGCTCGACCTCGATGACCGGGGCGCCGAGGATCTCGACGGCCGCTTCGAGGGGCGGGCTGTCGAAGACCAGGGAGCCGGCGTCGTCCTCGCGCTGATCGGGCGGCAGCTCGGGGCCCATCCACATGGCGCAGAAGGCCCCGCTCGCGACACCGGTGGTTTGCGGCGAGCAGACGCGCAATGCCGTCTCGGCGGCGGCCTGGTCGCCGAGGCCGTCATGATTGAGGAACAAGACCCGGGCCTCGATGTTCGGCGACGGCCAGGCGGGCTCGGTAATCCACCGTCCCGGGCGCTCATCGTAGTAGGGCCGGGGCAGCGCACTGTCCTGCATGTAGGCAATATAGGCGGGGTCGTCCGTGACCCCCGTATCGATGCCCTTGAGCCAGTAATCCCACCAGCGCAGGGCTTCCTGAAGAAACCCGATGGCCGGGGCGGGGACGGCGATATGGGGGTATTTATGAACCCAGGGGCCGACCAATCCCTTGACCGGCGCGCTAAGCCCCGCGAGCAGCCGGGGCACCGCGTTGGAATAGGCGTCGGCCCAGCCGCCGACGGCGAACACCGCCGCCTCGATGGCGCTGAAATCCTCGGCGATCGAGCCATGCTTCCAATAGGCGTCGCGATGGGGGTGGCTGAGCCAGGTCTCGATCAGCAACGGCATGTTGTCGAGCCGCTGGTGCCAGGTCTCGCGCCAATCCTCGCCGACCAGCGCCGGGTCCGGCGGGCGCGACGAATAGGACAGCATGGTCGAGGCCCAGCCCAGGTTTTCGCAGAGCAGGGCACCGCCCTTGTAATGGATGTCGTCGGCGTAGCGGTCGTCGGTCGAGCAGACGGTGATGATCGCCTTGAGGGCCGGCGGCCGGCGGGCGGCAACCTGAAGCGCGTTGAAGCCGCCCCAGGATATGCCCATCATGCCGACCGTGCCGCTACACCAGGATTGGGCGGCGGCCCAGGCGATCACTTCGAGCGCATCGTCCTGTTCCTGGAGCAGATACTCATCGTGCAGCAGCCCATCGGACTCGCCGCTGCCGCGCATATCGACGCGCAGGCAGGCATAGCCGTGGCCGGCGAAATAGGGATGGGTCAGGGCGTCGCGCGCGGCGGTGCCGTCGCGCTTGCGATAGGGCAGATATTCGAGGATCGCCGGCACCGGGTCGTCCTCGGCATCGGCGGGGCGCCACAGACGCGCCGCCAGGCGGCAACCGTCGGACAGGGTGATCCAGAAGTTCTCGATCTCCTCGACCCGCCTGGGAAATTGTCCGACCGATTTCATGGCTCGCAGGGTTGGCGAATTCCGATCCCAGAGCAAGAAATTAATCCGAAAAAATTCCCAAAAAATTATTGAGTGCGGACTCCAGCTATGTAAGATGATTTCGCGACAGTACGAGTACCGAGTCTTTTTTTGGGGGATAGGGGTATGGCGTATGGTGAAGCGCGGGTTGCAGCGCTCTCCAGCAGCTTTAAAGCGCTGCAAGACAGGATCGAGCATGAAACGAGACTATTCACGCCCGATACACACAAGCTGGCCGATTTCAAGCGCAAGCTGAACCGCATCAAAGACGAGATCGACGCACATCGTATCAAGCTGGTGTCGGCGGTCTAATACCAACCTGCGGGGTTAGTCGGGCGACACGATTTCGGCGGGCGAGATGATTTTGGGCGGGTCGAAGGCTTCGACCTTGGGGGCGGGGCCGGAAAATTTTTCTATTTCCACCAGAGTGGTGTGGGCGCTGGAGCCTTGGGCGAGACGCGACGTGCCCTTATCCAGGGTCAGTACATTGGGGTTGCCGTGACGGTCGAGGCCCGCCGGGGTCTCCGGGTCATACCAGGCGCCGGTCGGCAGCACCACGGCGCCGGCCATCACGTCGGGGGTGACCCGCGCGCCGGCGAGACAGGCGCCGCGATCGTTGAACAATCGGATCACATCGCCGTCGGCGATACCGCGCGGGCCCGCGTCATCGGGATGGATCATCGCCGCCTCGCGCCCCGCCACCTTATCCGCCATGCTGACGGCGCCGCAGTCGAGCTGGCTGTGCAGGCGCGTGGCCGGCTGGTTCGAGACGAGATGCAGCGGGTAGTCCTCGGCCCGCGCCGCCCCCAGCCATTCGGCGGGCTCCATCCAGGTGGCATGGCCCGGACAGTCGTCATAGGCGAAGCCGGCGATGGTGCTTGAGTAAATCTCGATGCGCCCGGACGGCGTGCCTAAGGGGTGGGCCGTGGGCTGCTTGCGGAAATCCGCGAACATCACCCGTTCCGCATCGGCTGTCGGCAGCTCGATATGGCCCTGCGCCCAGAAATCGTCGAACTCGGGAAGTTCGATGCGCCGCTCCGAGACGGCTTGTCGGAACACATCATAGAGGTGGCGTAGCCATTGCCCCTCGTCGCGGCCCTCGGTGAAACTCTCGGCAAAGCCCAGGCGCGCCGCCAGGCCGCTGAAAATGTCGTAATCGGCGCGCGCCTCGCCCCGTGGCGTCACACAGCGATGCATGGCGTAGATATGCGCATCGTTGCTGGCGCGGCCGATATCGTTGCGCTCAAGCGCCGTGGTCGCCGGCAGAACGATGTCGGCGTGGCGGGCGGTGGCGGTCCACCAGGGCTCGTGGACGATAATCGTCTCCGGCTTCTTCCAGGCCTCGACCAGGCGGTTGAGGTCCTGGTGGTGGTGGAAGGGATTGCCGCCGCACCAATAGACCAGGCGGATATCGGGGTAATGCAGAGCGCGTCCGTTGTAATCGAACGCCCCGCCGGGATCGAGCAGCATATCGGCGATGCGCGCCACCGGAATGAAGTCGGCCACCGGATTGTCGCCCTGGGACAGGGTCAGGCCGGACAATCGTTTGACAGGATTGCCCATGGAGGCCTCGGCGGCATAGCCATACCCGACACCGCCGCCGGGCAGGCCGATCTGGCCAAGCATGGCCGCCAGGGTTGCCGCCATCCAATAGGGCTGTTCGCCGTGATCGCCGCGCTGGAGCGACCAGGCGCAGGTGATCAGGGTGCGGCTGCCCGCCATGCGGCGCGCCAGCTCGCGGATTGTATCCGCCGCGATCCCGGTGATGGCCGAGGCCCAGCCGGCGTCCTTGGGGGCGCCGTCGCTCTGGCCCATGAGATAGGGCTCGAAGCGCTCGAAGCCGACGCAGTGGCTGGCCAGGAACGCCGTATCATGGAGCCCCTCGGCGACCAGGGTATGGGCGAGGCCGAGCATCAAGGCGGTATCCGTCCCAGGCCGCGCCGCCAGCCATTGGGCGTCGAGGAAATCGGCGGCGTCGGTGGCCAGCGGGCTGATATTGACGAACGCGACGCCGTTGCCGCGCGCCTTCGCCAGCCAGCCACGGGTCACATGGCGGCCGATGCCGCCGCCGTTGACCTGGGCGTTCTTGAGCGGCATGCCGCCGAACATGACGACCAGCTCGCCATGGCGAGCGATCACCGGCCAGACGGTTAAGCCGTCCATCATTTCGAGGAACTTCGCGCCGAAGACATGGGGGATGATGACCTGGGCGGCGGCGGTCGAATAGCTGTTGACCGAATAGCTGTAGCCGCCGTGCTGATTGAGGAAGCGGTGAAGCTGGCTCTGGGAATGGTGGAAGCGCCCGGCGCTGGCCCAGCCGTAGGAGCCGCCGAAGATCGCCGCGTTGCCGTGCGCGCTCTTGACCCGGTCGAGTTCTCCGGCGACCAGGTCGAGCGCCCGGTCCCAGGAAACCGCCACGAAAGGCTCGGTGCCGCGTCCCTCCCGGCTATCCGGGCCGCTCTCGAGCCAGCCTTCGCGCACCATGGGCTGGGCGATGCGCACGCGATGGTCGAGCGCGTCCCGATAGGACTGACCGATCGGAGAGGGGTCGGGATCGGCCGCGTCCGCATGGACCGCGACGATGCGGTCGTCCTCGACCTCAACCTCATAGGCCCCCCAATGGGTATAGGTCTGAATACGCTCGCCGGTCGGTTTATCCATGGGCTTCTCGCCTCACTTGGTCGTGGTTGCGGCCTCCGCCGCCTTTTCCACTTCCGGCATCTCCGGGCCGGGATAGGCTTCGGGGCGGCCGAAGGGCATTTTTTCCACATAGAGCGAGGACGAGGGGAAGGCGAATCCGGTGCCCGCGCCCTCGACGATTTCCTTGACCTTGTAGGCCAGGGTTTCCTTGACCTCCATCCACTCGCCCCAGACCGTGGTCCGGGTGAAGCAATACAAGATGATGTCGATGCTCGAATCGTTGAAGGAATGGACATTGATCAGGGTGGTCGCCTTGTCCGGGTCGCTCTCGAAATCGTCGTTGCCCTCGACATAATCCGTGATGCCCATAACGATCCGCTTAAGCTGGTCCTCGCTGGCGCTGTATTCGATGCCGATCATCCAATAGATGCGCCGGTGGGTCCGACGCGAGAAATTGATCACCGCCTCGCCGGTCAGCCGCGCGTTGGGGATGGTCACCAGGGCCATGTCGAAGCGCCTGATCTTGGTGGTGCGAAAGCCGATCTCCTCGACCGTGCCTTCCACGTCGGGGGTGCTGATCGTGTTGTCCTTCTCGAACATATGGTCGAGGAAGATGAAAAACCCCGCGAACAGGTTGGAAATCAGGTTCTGGGCGCCGAAGGCGACCGCCATGCCGAACAGGCCGAGGCCGCCGAGCAACGCGGCGACGTTGAAATCCCATTCCTCGAGAATGGCCACCGCGCCGAGGCAGGCGATGACGAACTTACCCAGCTTGGTGAAGAAGCCGCGCAAGCTGTCGCGCAGGCCTTCCGCGCCGAACACCCCGGTGAGCTTGTCGAGCAGGTAGGACAGCGGCTCGACGCAGCGATAGACGGTCCAGAAGATGGTGAAGGCGATCAAGGACCGCACCAGCTTGTCGAGGACATCGTTGACCGCCTCGGGGAAGGGCGCCGCCTGCCCGGCGGCGTAAATCCCGACCACCACGAAGACGAAGCGCAGGGGGCCCTCGACGGCGGCGAGGATCTTGTCGTCGATTTCCGTCGCGGTGCGCTTGGTGACGGTCTTGATGGTGCGGATGATGAAGCGCGAAAAAAGCCGCCTGGCGAAAAGAAAAATAAAGAAGATGGCGAGGGAGGACAGCACCTCACCGACGCCGACGCCGAAGAAGCCGCTCGACCAGACCTCGTTGACCTTTTCCCAGAACCCCGCCATTCTCTCTGTGGTTAACCTCGTTTGTGTGTATTTGCGTCGGCATTATGGCACAAGCGGACGGCGAGGCCATAAGCCTTGTACGGTTGTTTTGGCCTTGTACGGTTGTTATGGCCTTGTACGGTTGGTGTGGCCTAGTGCGGTTGGTGTGGATGGAGCGCGGAGGCGTTTAAATCCTGTTAAGAATTATTTAAGATGTAATCAATAATCTTTTTAAGAGGAATGTAAGCAACTCACTGAGATGTAATGAATGGATTGAAAACCCTCGTCTTTTCGATCATCTCCACGATCATATTTACGGCCCCGCTCGCGGCGGCCGAAGCCGGAAAATACGGCTTTTTCATGAATTTTTCCACCGTCGGCGAGCAGGTCGACGACTTCGATTACAACGATGAACGCATCGGCATTATCCGCACGGCCGATTACACCGCCGACTCCGCGGGCATGGTGCGATTCGGCTATAGCCTGGGCAATCTGCGCGCGGATTTGGAGTTCGGCGTCCGCACCCTGGATGTGCAAAACATCGCCGGTGCGATCAGCGGCAGCGGCGACATGGATGTCTACACGGCGATGATCAACGGCGCTTGGGATTTTCTGCCCGTCGCCCTCCCGCTCGGCGACATCACGCCTTTCTTCGCTTTCGGCTTCGGCGGCGTCATGGCCGCCGGCAAGATATCCTTCACCAACGGCAACGGCGATACGGACCAGGCGAGCCCCGGCGATATCACGCCGGCCGGCCATGTCGGCATCGGCGGCCGCTTCGCCTTCTCCGACGCGGCCGCCATGACCCTGGGCTATGCCTTCCAAATGGCGCCGTCCGACGCCGCGGAACAAGGCAGCCTCAGCCCGATCCACAGCGTCACCCTGGGCCTCGACTACAGGTTTTAAGGCAATCGGCGCCGTACAGCGGGTCTCTGTTCAGTCAGAAAGAACGTAGCCGTCTTGAACCTGTTCCGCCTGACCGAGGAGAGCCAGAGTGCGCAATACGGCTTCGATTTTCTTCACCGAGCGTTTGCCTTGCGTGAATTGTATCGCCAGATCCGAGGCCGTCACCGTTTCTTCAGACAAGGCCAGCAATGCGCGGATCGCGGCCACCTGCTCGGGCAATTCGGTGGGTAGACGAGGCTTCTTCACCGCGCCCGCAGGGACGATCAATTCGCCTTCGATCTGTTCGGCCCGTTTGACGGCGGCTCCCTTGGGCGCCTGGAACTCCGGACGCAACCAGCGCACCTTGCCGTCACGTTCCTGGGCCGCCCGCTCATGGTTCAACGCCACCAGACGCTCAAGGATTTCCTCGTCCGAAATATCGACAGGCCAGCCATAGGACTCGGCAACGGCAGCGTCTATTTTGTCGTGAATTTGACGCATCACTCCAACAAGACCGGCGTCGTAGACATCCTTGTCGGCATCGCTCAGAGCCTCCCCGGCACGGACCTTTTCCAACAGGTTGTAAAGCCCGGTCATGGTGAGCTGCGAATGTTTTTCCAGGACCTCCTTGCGGTGCGCATCCAGCTTCTCGCCTAATTCTCGAATGCGCGCCTTGAGCTTTTTCGACGGATCGGGAAAGGGGAAGGGATCGAAGCAGCGGGTCTTATTGTAACGAGGATCATTGCCTACACCAAGGCGGCCGCCAGCCGATAGCGCCCAAACGATGTGCATGCGAGACGACAGAATAGCGAGATAATAGGCGTCCTCGACAGCTACAATGACCAACATATTGTCGGGCCGGATAGCTGCGTCGAGGAACTGGAAGAATCGATGTTTTGACGTCTCGACGGTAGCGATGTAGCGAGGGAGGTTTTTCAATGCCTTTCGGAGTTCAGTACGAGGTTTGCCAAACTGCCACCAACGATTGGCATATTCCGTTGCGTCCTTCGTGCGACCTCGCTTGCCTTCGCGCTGGGCCCCCACACGATCTAACACCCATTGATAAACTTTGGGAAAACGTTCCAGAACCTCGTCTTCGGTCAAGGGGAAGAGGTCGATCACCAGGACGCCGCGCGGCCGCGCCGTGAGATCGCGCCCGTTTCGATAGGGCCGGATATAGTCGTCGAGCCCTTTGGTCTTGCCGAGGCCGAGGGAACGAGCTTGCTGGGGCGTCACGATAAACCCGGCGCCGTGAAGTTTGACGCCAGGGCTACAAATCTTTTCGTTGGCTTTCAGCGGCGTTACCGAGGTTACGTCGGCGCCAAGGCTGAGGTTGGATCGTATTTTCCCTGTTGAGTCGGTGTATTCGACCTTCGGCGCATCGCTGTTGAGATCTGATTCCTCAATAACAGTTCGCAAAATGCCTTCTTTCGCACCCGACGCGCCCACGGTCATGGCGATTCGCACCGCTGCCCGGTCGGCAGATTTCAGCCAGGGGTGATTGGCGATGGCCATGACCAGGGAGAGCGGCTTCCTGGCCCCGAAATGTCGTTCGATGACCCGGCGGGAGAAGTTTTGGGTGATGGAATTCGTCGTGATCAATCCGAACCGCCGCGCCTTACCCGTGCGCACGATCTCCGCCGCCTTGTCCCAGAAATGCATGACGAAATCCGCCCCGCCGGGAATATGCGGCCGCGCTTTCCAGCATGCCTCGGCATAACCGTCACCCAATTCCCGCCGCATGTCCTTGCCGCCGATGAACGGGGGATTGCCGACGATGAAATCGGCGTCGGGCCAGCCTGCGGGCCGGGGGTTCAGATAAATTCGCATCTCAACCCGTAGCGTCTCGTCGGGTACCTCTTCGCCGGTGATCGGATGCGGCTTGTAACTGATACCGTCCCAGCGGGTAACCGGCCGGCCATTGTCATCGCGCAGCACTTCCCATCGGTCGTATTCAAGGATCGCGTCCTGCTCGACAATATTGGCGAAGTTTTTCAGCACCGGTTGGGCGGGCATGGCTTGGCCGCGAATGCGAAAATGCCATTGCAGATAGCCAATCCATAGCACCAGCTCGGCAATCGCCACCGCGCGCGGGTTAATTTCCAACCCAGGAACTGGTGCGGATCGACGGTATGGCGGTCGAGATCGAGGTTTTTCTGGGTTTCCCCCAGATCGCTTAAGGTTTCCAAGACCTCGCCCTCCAGGCGCTTCATCAGCTCAAGCGACACATAGAGGAAATTGCCGGTGCCACAGGCCGGATCGAGCACGCGAATTTCACAAAGCATTCTATGGAATTCACGCACCGTATCGCGCGCCTTCTTCTGGTCTCCCGCTTCCACGAGTTGCCCGGCGGCGGTTCGCACGTTGCGCCAATCCTCAGTCAACGGTTCGATGATTGTCGCCGCCACCAGACGCTCGACATAGGCGCGGGGCGTATAATGAGCGCCCAGTCTATGGCGTTCCTTGGGGTCCAGAGCGCTTTCCAGCAGAGTGCCGAAGATGGCGGGCTCGACGTCTTTCCAGTTCCGTTCCGCCGCGATGATCAACCAATTGAGATCGTCTTCGGTAAGCGTCAGGGCGGTCGCGGCCCTGAACAGACCACCGTTGAATTCGGCCACGTCCATGCCCAGTTCCGTCGAGAAGCCGCCCCGGTTCATGCTTTTCCAAAGACCTTCCAATGGAAAATGTACCTTGTCGGCCTTTCCTTTGTATTCTTTCAGCAGGTTGGTAAAGCTCTCGCGTTTTAGCAGACCGACATCTTCCGCGAACATGGTGAACAAGCAGCGCATCAGGAATAAGGCTACCTTTTCGGCAATGGTGTGTTGGTCTGTTGATCTCTTCTCCAATTGCTGCTTGTCAGGCAACGCGCGAAGCATGCGTGTTTCCAGCGATACTGAAAGCTTCGCCAACAACTCGGCAATTTCCCGCGTGACTTCAGCCGTGCGCCGGGCCGGGTTCAATACATGGGGATCAGTCCAGACAAGACGCAGGCGCTCTCGTATGGCCTCGTCGCGGAGGTCTTCCAAATAGACGCGGAAGGATTGGCGGTCGGGAAACTGGGCGTAGTGCTTTCCCTGTAAGGAAAAATCCGCGTAAAACTCAAACACGTGACCGATATCGACAATAACCAGGAAGGGCGGCCACCCCTCCTCGGGAGGAAGGCGTTTGGCATAGGTCTCGGCTTGCTCGCGCGCGCTGCGCATAATTGTGTCCCATTGCGCTCCGCCACGACGGCCAGACCCAATGTGTTGTTCCGGCATATCCATTTTGAGTTGACGTAATTCTGCGATCTGCCGGACACGTTTGGCGCTTTGTTTAGCCTCAAGAACAAAACAGCCGCGCTTGTAGAGATCGATATAGTTGTTTGTGGTCGGTCCATCGATTCGCCGCGCGCGAATTTGACGTTCAAAGACGTAGGTGTTCTCGCTTTTGGTTTCGACAAAAGGGTCAGGCCTGGGAACGTCAAGCAAGTCACAGAGTTCTGTTAGGAACATCTGACAGTTTGATCGTTCCCCGCCGCCAGTGGGACTCCAGCGGTTGATGAACGCGTCGACTTTGCCGGTTTCCCCTGCCACAACCGATTGTCCCTTTATGACATCTAACGATTCAGCGTATTCAGAACCACTAAGGTTTAAACTATATCACGCTCCTCGGTTCTACAAAGGTGGCGGCTTGTGGCGGCGCGGCATTAGCGCGTATGACAGGGCATGCCGCAGACACCGCTCGCCATTACCGCCGCCGAAGGGCGGCGTCTGATTCTCCATCTCAACGGCCTCTCCGGGTCGCCCAAGGGGCGCATGAACGGGTCCGCATTGCTGGCGCTCATCGAGCATCTCGGCTTCGTTCAGCTCGACAGCGTGCAGGTGGTGGCGCGCGCCCATCACATGATCCTGTTCGCGCGCGCGGCGGGCTACCGGCCGGCCATGCTGCGCCGCCTGATCGAGCGCGAGCGTGATCTGTTCGAACATTGGACCCACGACGCGGCGATCATCCCGACCGCCCTCTATCCCTATTGGCGTCACGGCTTTGCGCGCCAGCGGGATGCCCTGACCAAGCGCTTTCGGAAATGGCACGGGCCGGGCTTCGAGGATGCCATCGAGCAGGTGCTCGCCCATCTGGAGACCCACGGTGCCGTCATGTCGCGGGATTTTGCGAACCCGCGCAAGCCCGGCCAGGCGGGTGGCTGGTGGGAATGGAACGACGGCAAGACGGCGCTTGAATATCTCTGGCGCACGGGCCGCCTGGCGATCGCCAGGCGCCGGGGCTTCCAGAAGGTCTATGATCTCGCCGAGCGGGTCATCCCGGAGCCTGCGCGCAACGGCGAAGTCTCCGACGATACCTTCATCGACTGGGCCTGCCAGGGCGCGCTTGAGCGGCTCGGCTTCGGCACGCCCGGCGAGATCGCCGCCTTCTGGGGGATGATCACCACCGCCGAGGCCAAGGCCTGGTGCGAACGCCGCATGGGGGATGCGGTGATCCCGGTGGACGTCGGCGCCGCGGATGGCGCCAAGCCCCGGCGCCTGTTCGCCCGCGCCGATATCGCCGAGGCCCTCGCCGTAGCACCCAAGCCCCCCGGCCGGATGCGCGTCATCAACCCGTTCGACCCGCTGTTGCGCGACCGCAAGCGCCTGGCCCGCCTGTTCGGCTTCGATTTCCGCATCGAGATCTTCGTCCCCGCCGCGCAGCGCCGATACGGCTATTACGTCTTCGCCCTGCTCGAGGGCGACCGCCTGGTCGGGCGCATCGACATGAAGGCCGACCGGCCCCGCGACCAGCTCGCCGTCGCCGCCCTGTGGATGGAACCCGGCCTGCGCCTCACCCCCGCCCGCCGCAAACGCCTGGAGACCGAGCTTAACCGCCTGCGCCGCTTCACCGGCCTGGCGCGAGTAAGATTCGCGGACGGCTATCTCAAGCGGGACGGGTAGGGAGGGTTTTGAACCACAGAGACACAGAGACACAGAGAAGCAAGCAGGCAAGGCAGTTTTTCGGCGCTTCGCGCCAGGAGTCCTTTTTCTCCCCGCTTCCTTCTCTGTGTCTCCGTGGCTCATTTTCTTCACTCCGGTTCGTCAGTCTGCCACCGTCCCGTCCGATTATCGTCAACCCCTTGTAGCGAGTAGAAATTCCGCCCATATGATCGCCACAGGGTTTCACCGACATAAGAGACGAGGAAATGAAACAAACGACCCAAAATCAACTTGAGCGGATAGTGATCGACGAATTCGACAAAATTGAAGAATGCCGAGGCGTCACATCGATCAGTTTTTATACCTACAGCATACCGGGCCATCCACAATGGAAGCCGTCCATCATCAACTTCGGCGAGGCCCATAAGGCCGCCTGCCTGCGCGCCATGCCAGAAATCGTGAAGCGGCTCCAGGCCGAGTACGTGCTGATAAAAGAACGTGCCGCCTAAGCCCTCGCCCGGCCCCATTCCGCTCGAAAATAATCGCACAAAATTGTACGATTTTCCTTGACCGTCGCGCATTTTTGCGCGATACTGCTTGTCATGAACAGCAAGCAATTCAGCAAACGCACCAAGGCCCTGGCGAAGAAGAAAAGCCTCGCCTACAAGCTCGACAAAAACGCGGCAAGGGCAGCCACGCCATGATCTATCTCGGCGACAAGCTCACCGTTCTGCCCAATCACAAGGATGAAATCGGCCCCGGTCTGCTGAAATCCATGTGCGACGATCTGGGCATCACCCGCGACGATTTGAAATAGGAAACCATCACCATGACCCGCTTTATCTATCCCGCAGCGCTCTCGCCCGATGAGGCCGGGCGCGTGCTTGTCAAATTCCCCGATTTTCCCATCGGCGCCACCGACGGCGCCGACGTGACCGAGGCCCTCGAGGCCGCCCGCGATTGCCTGGAAGAGCTGATTGCCTGGTGCATCGACGACGGCCGCGACATCCCAGCCCCCGGCAAGGCGCGCGGAAAAGGGATGACCACCGTTGCCCCCGGCCCGGTGATCGCCGCCAAGGCGGCGCTCTATACGGCGCTCCGCGACGCGCGCATGTCCAAGGTCGGCCTGGCGGCGCTCCTCGGGCTCAACGAAAGCGAGGTGCGCCGCTTCCTCGATCCGCGCCATGCCACCAAGATCGCCAGCCTCGATCGCGCCCTCGCTGCGCTGGGCAAGCGCCTCGAGATCACCGTCAGCGCGGCGCCCCACGACATCGACGATGAAAGCACCCTCGATGCCGACATCGCCCGCGAGCGCCGAGCCCGCATAGTACCCGGCCATCCGCCCAAAAAGTCCGGCCTGGCCGCGCGGATCATGAAGGCCGGAGGCGGTGGCCTGGCGGCCAGCGTCAAACGCCAAAGCGGTAAATCGGGCCGCTCGGCGACCATCAAAGCCGCCCGGAAGAGGAATCGCGCCTGAGCGGAGACGTCTACCCTTGGCCCGACTAGACGCCCCGCCACAGCGCCCGCGAGAGCGGGGAAGGCAGGGCGGCGCATGCCTCGATGCCTGCATAGGGGCCAGGGACTCAGGCTTCACGGGGCGGGACGGGGGAAACAGGGTTTTCACCACAGAGGCACAGAGGAGCAAGCAAGCAAGGAAGCTTTTCGGCGCGAAGCGCCAAAAATCCTTTTTTTCCGTGTCTTGGTGACTTGGTGGTTTAAACCCTCGCCTTCTTGATCCGCACACTGGCGGATTTTAGCTGGCCGCAGGCGGCCATGATGTCTTCGCCGCGCGGGGTGCGCACGGGGGAGGAATAGCCGGCCTTGTTGACGATCGCGGCGAAGGCGCGGATCGCGCGCGCGCTGGAGCGGCCATAGGGCGCGCCGGGCCAGGGGTTGAAGGGGATCAGGTTGACCTTGGCGGGAATGCCGGCGATGAGCTTGACCAGGGCGCGGGCCTCGGCGGGCGAATCGTTGATGCCGTCGAGCATGATATATTCGAAGGTGATGCGCCGGGTGTTGCCGCCGCTCGGATAATTGCGGCAGGCGGCCATGAGATCGCTGATCGGGTATTTGCGGTTGAGGGGCACCAGCTGGTCGCGCAGCTCGTCGGAGGTGGCGTGCAGCGAGATCGCGAGATTGACGCCGAGCTCGGCGCCGCATCGTTCGATCAGGGGGACGACGCCGGCGGTCGACAGGGTAATGCGCCGCTTCGAGATGGCGATGCCCTCGGCGTCCATGACGATCTTCATGGCGGCGGCGACATGCTCGAAATTATAGAGCGGCTCGCCCATGCCCATGAGCACGATGTTGGAGATCATCCGCCCCGACTTCGGCGACGGCCATTCGCCCAGCATATCGCGGGCCAGCATGACCTGGCCGACGATCTCGGCAACGTCCAGGTTGCGCGCCAGCCGCTGGGTGCCGGTGTGGCAGAAGGGGCATGTCAGGGTGCAGCCGACCTGGGACGAGACGCAGAGCGCGCCGCGATCGGCCTCGGGAATATGAACCGCCTCGACCTCCTGGCCGTCGACCATGCGGAGCAGCCATTTGCGGGTGCCGTCGGCGGATTGTGTATCCTGGCTGATGGCCGGGCGGGCGATGACGAACTGGCCCTCGAGCGCCACCCTGAAATGCTTAGACAGGTTGGTGATGGCGGCGAAGTCGGTGACGCCGCGATAGTATATCCAATGCCATAGCTGCTTGGCGCGGAACGGCTTCTCGCCCATGATCTCCATCTCGTGGGCGAGTTGCTCACGGCTCAGCCCAACCAGATTGCGCCGCCCGTCGGGGCTCAACTGCGGCGGGGCCGCGAAGGCAGCGGGGGCAAGGTTCACGGGGCTTTGCAAGCCTTGTTTATGGAGCGCAGGGCGGCGGTGAAGCCGAGCAGGGAATAGGTGTCCTTGGTGTCGGTGCCGCGCCAGGACTTAGCCCGCACGATCATTTTCGCGCCCGCGCGCATGTTTCTCACCAGGGCCTTGTCGTCGACCGAATCGTTCGCCCAGGCGGTCTGGGCGTTGGTGAACAGGGTGAACTTTGCGCCGCCGATGGTGACCTCGGCGGTCGAGCCCTTCTTGTATTTATACCCGGCGTGGAGGCTGACCACGTTGAACGACTTGGACGCCGGGCGATGGGTGACCATGGTCAGGATATCGCCGCGCTGGGAATAGTTGCCTTCGTCCTTCTTGGGCGCCGACACGATGTAGCAGATGCGCTTGCCGCCCTGGGATGTCTGATAGGCGGCCCAGTCCTGGAACGTCCCCAGATTTTTTATCTGGGCGGCGGCCTGCGTGGTCATGAGCAGGGCGAAAAAGAGGGGCAAAAAGGCTAATCTAGCGATCATATTGGGCTCCGGTCGATGAGGCGAATGGCTGGCGTAAAGATGGTGGGCGATAGTGGCCGCGTCAACCGCGCCCGCAGTAGGGCGCGACGCCCTGGTCGGGCAGCCACAAGCCCTCGGGCGGCGCGCCGGTCTGGTAGAAGACATCGATCGGCATGCCGCCGCGCGGATACCAATAGCCGCCGATGCGCAGCCAGACGGGCGCCAGCTCATCGACCAGGCGCTTGGCGATGGCCACGGTGGTGGCTTCGTGGAAGCCGCCGTGATTGCGGTAGGAGCCGAGATAGAGTTTCAACGACTTGCTCTCGACGATCCAGCCGTCGGGCACGTAGTCGATCACCAGATGGGCGAAATCCGGCTGGCCGGTGATCGGACAGAGGCAGGTGAATTCGGGCGCCGTGAAGCGCACCAGATAATCGCTCCCGGCCTGCGGGTTGGCGACGCGCTCAAGCACCGCTTCGTCGGGCGAGGCGGGAAGGGCGGTTGCGCTTCCCAGTTGGCTGAGGGTCTCGGTCATGTCTTGCTCTTCTTGTTTTGGGCCTTACGAGTCTTCGGGGCGCCGGCCACATGGACCGGCAGCGGCTCGGGAACATCGCCGGGCGCCATGGGCCGGCGCGGAAAGCGTCCCAGGTTGAGCAGGCGATCATACATCACCACGGCCCCGGCGGTCGCCAGATTGATGCAGATTTTTGTCGGAATTCGCACCACATGGTCGCAGCGCGCCACCATGGCCGGCGACAGGCTGCCGCGCTCGGGCCCCAACACATAGGCGCAGCGGCGCGGATGGCGAAAACTCGGCAGCTCCTCGGCCTCGTCGAGCAGCTCGATGCCGACCAGGCCGCAGCCCCGGGGCAGCAGCAACGCCTCGGCGTCGGCAAACTGATAGAGCGGCATCTGGCCCGCCGTGTCCGCCGTGTCGGACAGGGCGCGCTTGGGGTTGAAGTCGGCGTTCACGGTGAAGATGAAGCTGGCGTTAAACCCCAGGGCCGAGCGAAACAGGTTGCCCAGGTTCATCGCCTTGCTTATACCCTCGACGCCGATGCCGAAGTAGCCTTTCATGGGCCAAACCTGCCCGCAGCGCGTCCGCGAGGCAAGCCCCAACCGCAACCACGGAACCCGATCATGGCCGACAATCAAACCAACAGCGCTCCCGTCGCGGTCGAGGTGACGCGTGGCGGGGTGGTCGAGAGCCGCCATAGGGCGTCCGCGGCAGTGGTCGACGCAGGCGGCAAAATCATGCGCCAGTGGGGCGATATCGGCCAGGCGGTGTTTGCGCGCTCGGCGATAAAATCGCTCCAGGCTCTGCCCCTGATCGAGAGCGGCGCGGCCGAGGCCTATGATCTGGGCGATGGCGAGATCGCCCTGGCCTGCGCCTCTCACGGCGCCGAGAGTTTTCACACCGAAGCCGTCGCGGCCTGGCTGGCGCGCATCGGGCTTACTGAGGCCGATCTGGAATGCGGCGCTCACCTGCCGATCCATCAGCCGACCCTGGAGAGCTTGCTGCGCGGTGGCGGCTTTCCGGATCAGACCCACAACAACTGCTCGGGCAAGCATCTCGGCTTCCTCACCACGGCGCGCCATCTGGGCGAACCGACCGAGGGCTATATCGGCGCCGATCATCCGGTGCAGCGCCGGGTGATCGAGACGCTGGCCGAGATGAGCGGCTACGATCTGAGCCGCGCCGCGAAAGGCGCCGACGGTTGCGGCATTCCGACCCTGGCGATCCCGCTCACCGGCATCGCCACGGCCATGGCGCGTTTCGCCGATCCCAGCGCTCTCTCGCCCGACCGATCAGCGGCGGTCAAGCGCATCGCCGCGGCGATCACCGCGCGGCCCGAGATGGTCGCCGGCACGGGGCGCTTCTGCACCAGCCTGATCCGCGAATCCCACGGCTCTATTCTCGCCAAGACCGGGGCCGAAGGGGTCTACGCCGTCGCCCTGCCGGCGCTCGGCCTGGGCGTTGCCGTCAAGGTCGATGACGGCGCGTCGCGCGCAGCACAAGTGGCGGTCGCCGCCGTGTTGCGCGCCATCGGGGCGATCGATGAGGAACTCGAACAAACCCTCGCCGACTTTCTCATCGCTCCCATACACAACCGCGCCGATTTGCGCACCGGCGAGGTCAGGCCGGCGGATGGGTGGGCTTCCTAGTGCGCGCGGTGATCTGCAAGGCGTTCGGCGAGCCGGAGACTTTGGTCGTCGAGGAGGTCGCCGATCCGGTGGCGGGAGAGGGCGAGCTGCGCATCGCCGTGGCCGCCGCCGGGGTCAATTTCGCCGACACGCTCATGGTCGGCGGCGGCTATCAGGAAAGCCCGGCGTTTCCCTTCAGCCCCGGCCTGGAAATCGCCGGCACCGTGCTCGATTGCGGCCCCGGGGTGGACGGCTTTGCCCCCGGCGACCGGGTCATGGCGGGCTGCGCCCATGGCGGCTTCGCCGAGCAGGTCACCATCCCGGCGGGGGAGGTCTACCGCCTGCCCGAGGCCATGCCCTTCGCCGTCGCCGGGGGCTTTCCCGTCGCCTACGGCACCGCCTATGGGGCGCTCGCCTGGCGCGCCGCCCTTGCGGTTGGCGAGACCCTGCTGGTGCTCGGCGCGGCGGGCGGCGTCGGGCTCACCGCCGTCGAGGTCGGCAAGGCCATGGGGGCGACCGTGATCGCCGCGGCGGGCGGGCCCGAGAAATGCGCCATCGCCCGCGACCACGGCGCCGATCACGTCATCGACTATCGCGCCGAGAACCTCCGCGAACGGGTGCGCGAGATCACCGAAGATGGCGAAGGCTGCCAGGTGATCTTCGATCCGGTGGGCGGCGATGTCTTCGACACGGCCCTGCGCTGCCTCGCCTGGGAGGGCCGGCTCATCGTCATCGGCTTCGCCTCGGGACGCATCCCGAAGGCCCCTGCGAACATCCTGCTGGTCAAGAATTGCGGCGTACTGGGCTTCTACTGGGGTGCCTATCGCCGCCGCGAACCCGCGCGCTTCCGCGCCGCCTTCGACCAGTTATTCGCCTGGTACGACGAAGGCCGCCTCAAGCCCCTGGTCAGCCAGACCCTGCCGCTGGACCGGGCGGGCGAGGCGCTAAACCTCCTGCGCGAGCGCCGCTCAACGGGAAAAGTCGTGCTGACCATGGATCGCTAGATCATGGGCTCATAACTATGGAGCCTATCGATTATGCGATTCTGCACGTATGAACTGAGCATCAGTTGTCTCCGCGCGTGCTCCGATTGGATTTGCCGCCTGGGTCGGTCATTTCGTCTAGCCGCTCGTATACAGTTACGCAAGCGAGTCGCTGCTAGGCGACCGACGCCTTCGTAGATACGGTGCGATTGGTGGGGAGGCGCAACGTTACCGTTGTACCAACACCGAAAGTGCTCTCGATGCCCAGCGCACCGCCATGCAGTTCAGCCAGCGCCTTTGAGAGAGGCAAGCCCAAGCCGCTCCCTTGGTGTTCGCGTGAAATTACTTCTTCCACCTGCCCGAAGACTTCCATCACCTTGGGTAGGTCCTCAGGCGAGATGCCAACGCCCGTATCTGATACCGAAAGCGTCAGGTCGTCGGCCCCGTCGATCGCCGCGATGACCGAAATGCGACCGCCGGTGCGCGTGAATGTGATCGCATTAATGAGCAGGTTGATGACGATTTGTTTCAGTCTACGTTCATTACCAAGGATCACCGGCAGGTCCTCAGAGATTTGTACGTCGAGGACAACGCCTTTCTCCTGCGCATGCTGTTTGACCAGTGTCAGGGACAAATCGATGATCTTCTCGATGTCGACATAGGTCTCGTCAAGTTCGAGTTTGCCGGATTCGATCTTCGAGAGATCAAGAATATCGTCGATCAGTTCCAGGAGATGTTTGCCTGAATCGACGATATCCGATGCGTATTCAAGATATTTGCTGTTCTCGATGGTACCAAGCATCTCGGACGAAATCATCTCCGAGAAGCCGATAATGGCATTGAGTGGCGTGCGTAGTTCGTGGCTCATGTTGGCCAGAAACTCCGATTTTGCTTTGTCGGAACTCTCGGCTTGTTCCTTGGCCGCGACTAGAGCTCCTTCCGCCTGCTTGCGTTCGGCGATGTCGCGGGAAAAGCTGCACGCAAGTTCCTCGTCACCCCGCTTCAGATAATACAACGACACTTCTACCGGTATGACATTCCCGTCCTTGGTACGATGCCGCGTCTCGAACCTGGACGGGCCACGCGCCTTGATCCGCTTCCAGGCGCGGGCGAAATCGCCGGGGCATACATTGGGATCGATATCCGCCACGTTCAAGGCCAAGAGTTCTTCGCGGGCATAACCAAGCATGCTGCAGGCCGTATCGTTAACGAAGGTCAGGCGGCCGTCATGGTCGAACCAGATCGCGGCTTCACACGCGTGGTCGATGACAAACTGCGTAAGCCTGAGTGACTGCTCCATCTGCGTTTGCGAGGTGATGTCGGAGCCGGTGCCATGGTATCCCTTGAAGTTGCCCGCTTCGTCGAACACCGGCTTGCCATTGATCGACAGGTGGACGATGCGACCGTCGGGGTGGCTGCGTGGATGCCGGAAGTCACTGAAGGGTTGGCCCGCCGCCAGCTTCGCGAGATGTTTCTCCCACTCGTCCGGGTCGACATTGGGAACGTCGGTTTCCCTGCGAGTCTTGCCGAGGAGCATGTCATGCGGAACGCCGGTGATCTCGGTGAAGCGGTCGGAGAAATACGAGAAACGCAAGTTCTCATCCATCTCCCAGAACCAGTCCGAGGCGGCCTCGGCGAAATTTCTAAACCGCGCCTCGCTTTTGCGCAACTCCGTCTCGGCCTTATTGCGATCTGCGATCTCCTGGACAAGCTGTGTGTTCGCAGTGAACAGCTCCCTGGTCCGTTCCTCGACGCGTCGCTCCAACTCGTCATGGGCGTTTTTCAGAACCTCTTCGGCCCGCTTACGCTCGGTGACGTCGACCGAGAGGAAAAGTATTCGCGAGTAGGAGTGTTCGTGGCCGGGAACGACCGACCAGAACGCCGTCACGTCGCGTCTGGATCCATCGGCCCTGACGACGAATGTCTCGAATTCCAGATTCGTTTCGCCGCTGTGAACGGTTACCAATACATGTTTGAGAGATTGTAATGCCTGGTCGCTGAAATTGCTCGTGAATGTTGCCAGGAATTTGCTTTTGTCATCGGCGTGATGCAGCTTCAGGCTTGCTTCGCTCGCATCGACCTCGACAATCAGTCCGGCGCATTCGGCAATGAACTCGGGATGCCGCTCAAGGTAGGCGGCGAAATCCTTGGTCTTGTCGAAATTGAGAGCATCGATATGAACTTTGACCCTGGAGAAATCCTCCTCGCGAGTCGAAATCGGCGTGCCCTCGAACAGGGCGCGATAACGCGTCTCGCGCTCGCGAAGAGCCTCCTCTTCCCGCTGATGCTCGGTGGTGTCCTCAACCAGGGCGAAGAAACCTAGAACTGTGCTATCCGGCCCAACATTGGGCAGGTACGAAACGGCAATCGTGCTTGTTCTGCCACCTTGGGGAGACAGCGTATTTTCGAAACCTACGGATTCACCCTTCAAGGCTCGTTCGACATACGGTCTGGCGATCTGGTATGGCTTCTCACCGATCGCCGCCTCCAAGGTCTTCCCAATCAGGTCGTCCGGAGACAGTCCCATGAGTATTTTGTAATTCTGGTTTACGAAGCAGAATCGCTGGTTCGAATCGAAATAGGAGATTCCGACCGGCACGACTTCCATGATGCGCCGAAGTAGGTTCTCGCCGTCAGGTGCTGGTAGCTCAGCTTTTTTACACAAGCTGTTGTCGCTATCCATTTCGCACTTCCCTTGTCTAGTAGCCAGTGGCAACTCGATTAAATGAAATTGCGACGTATTTGCAAAGTTGCTTAACCTTATGTAAAATTTCATTAACAATTGGTTAACCGGATTATCGGTTTCGGCTACAGGCGGACTTGTTCTCATGCCTCTCATCCTGACCGGGAAGCCACTTTAAGCAGGAGTCGTGGATAAAGCCGCCCTACCTCGTTTCCTCGAGATAGTCCGCGAATTGCGCCAGCGCCTCGGCCGAAGCCGATGCGGAAATGATCGTCGTCATGAACGGACTTTCACGATGCCATGATCCGTGCTGGGCCATGATCGTGCTGGGCCATGATCGTGCTGGCGTCGATCACGCCCCGAGAACAGCCGTGTAATTCCCTCGAGCCAGTGGTCGCGGTTTACCCGGCCCGCGACCCGGCACTACATGCCCATCAGCTTGAAGTGATATTTATCAGCCGCGCTGGCATAACCCAGCGCCGCATCAGCCTTGGCCATAGCCCGTGCGTGATCAAAGGATCCTTGGGGTGACTCGTGATTGTGCTTAGCGGAGATGAGCCATGATTTGGCGTCGTCGAGCAGAGCATGCACGAGCGCCATATCTTCCTTGGCTACTGACATCGACATCGCGCCCTTCATATCTTTGGCCACTTTGTCGATGGTGGCCTGGGCTTCGGCGAAGTGCTTGGGGCATTCAAACGCCTGGGCAGTTCCCCAAGGCAGCAGCAACAGAAGCGTCGCGGCGGATGCCATCACCAATAGTTTCTTTTTCATGATTACCTCCCGATTAAACCTAGGGTCAGGACTCATTGATTGATCCAGAAGATGACGAAAGCGGCGATACAGATGGCTGAGAAGAAGGTGTGGGCGCAGCGGTCATAGCGGGTATGGATGCGTCGCCAGTCCTTGAGTTTTCCGAA
>ERZ813253.65-NODE-65-length-41782-cov-9.383195_pt1 | contig 41782 bp, 24 predicted proteins | sample MGYA00520893_ERZ813253 | MGnify/ENA primary metagenome ERZ813253 (study PRJEB31669, sample SAMD00080414) | marine metagenome | biome: oceanic hadal pelagic zone biome; feature: marine hadalpelagic zone; material: sea water | place: Pacific Ocean:Izu-Bonin Trench...
AATGTAGTGACTGAATATAGAGTAATTACAAGTATGGGTGGAGATATTTATTATAGTAATGAAAATGGATTTGGAGAAAGTATTGACAATATTGCCCCATCAATACCTGCTGATCTGAATTTGACTGCTGGTTACATAGAAGGTGTCACTGCAAATCTAAGTTGGAGTAATCCCATTGATGCAGATTTCCAGCACTTCAGTATTTTCCGTAATGATGTATTGCTAACACATTCAACGGAAAATACTTATATTGATGCAGACATTACCAATCCCTATGCCGATAATGTATATTCTGTTTCCGCTACAGATATTCATGGCAATCAAAGTGCACACTCCGAATCATATCCGGCATCATTTGTAATTTCACAGTCAATGATAATTGATTCTGCAAAGGTCAACATGGTATCTATCAATGTCCAGGCTACAGATATGTCGCTTGCAGCGGTGTTTGCTGATAATATTGCCCTGGTGTTTAATGATAATGGTCAATTTTATTATCCATCCTATGGCGTAGATCAGATAACTGCTTTTGATGTTACAGAAGGCTATGGCGTGTTACTATCAGGCACAGCTAGTTACACTTCAGAAATAACCGGAATACCTGTAGACTTGGGAGCAACAGTCCTGACACTTGAGGCCAATAAACAAAATATGATTTCCTATCTTCCTCAGTTTGAATATACGGCATCAGAGGTGTTTAATTTCTATGATATTCTTCTTGTGAAAAATGATGAGGGAGAGTTGTATGTGCCAGGTCTGGGTATTGATCAGATTGTTATGTATCCAGGCAGGGGATATTCAGTTTTCATAACAGGAGACGATGATATTGAATTTATCTATCCACTTGATGGCATATCCAGGTCCGGGCTTGTAGATATATTGGAGGCAGAACGTGAGGCCCGGATTCCGGTTTATTATCAGGTAGCAAGTACAGGCATATCTCATCCCATTATCATTACAAATATAAGGGGCACTGTTGAGGTGGGGGATGAACTGTCAGCTTATGCAGATAATGAGCTTGTTGGTGCGGTAAGGATTGCCAGTCTTGAAGATCCCATTGCCCTGAGCGCTTTTGGTGCCTACCATGTTTTTGGCATTGATTTGCCGGGTTATGAAGAGGGAGAGATGATAGAGCTTCGCTTATGGAGCAGCTCACATGGGAAAGAGTTGGAAGTTACAGCTGATTTAGATCACAGCGTGTATGGTATGAGCCAGTTTTCCATTGGAACAGCAGAAGTTAAGCTCCCATTGCCTGGTGATTACAGCCTGTCACAAGCCTATCCTAATCCATTTAATCCAGCAACGACTTTAGAGTTTGCACTACCTGTAGATAATACAGTATCACTTATAGTTTATGATATGCAGGGTAGAGAAGTGATCTCACTTATAAATAGTAATATGGATGCTGGCTATCACTCTGTTATCTGGAATGCAGACAGCCAAGCTAGCGGGATGTATTTTGTGAAGTTGGTAGCTGGTGAGTATTTTAATACTCAAAGGTTGATGCTGATTAAATAACCCACTTCTCCAATTCTTCTTTCCTTATAATTAATTAGCAGAAACAAAAAGCCCCCAGAATTGGGGGCTTTTTTACTTAGAAAAACGTGGTCACACTATAGTCACACAGTCTTGTAAGTACCTGGTTTTACGCACTATTCAAAGGGCTCATAACCCGAAGGTCGGAGGTTCAAATCCTTCTCCCGCTACACTAAACAAGACCCTGAGTTTCTAATGAGAAACTGGGGATCTTGTTCTTTTGGAAGCTATTGGGTAGTTAATGTTAAAAAGCGTGTATAGGTTCATATATCCCATATACGTCCCCTCAAATTTAGCATACCCGTATCAATCCGGAAAAACCACCTGTAAGTTCATTATATAGACGCACACACATCCATGTAGTGTCTCTGGGTGGGTTTGTAGCTAGAATTAAAAATATTTTACTCAAATTATTGGCAGGGAATTATAATTGTTCAATGGGATTAACAATTCACTTAGAAAATTTATATTAATTTGTGATATACCCAATTTTTCTAATTTATCTATTCTTTGTAAATTACCAGATGAATTATTTGAAAAATAGTATTCTTTGGGTGACAATTCTTGTAACCAATATTAGTTGGGCAGCTGTCAATTATAATTTAGAATTGGTCAGCCAAGTAGAAAATATTACTCAATTTAACAGCAATGCCAATTTTGGTGTATCAGATGTGTGGGGCTATACCGATGAAACCGGTATCGAATATGCCATTGTAGGGTATCGCTACGGTACCTTTATCTATGATGTTTCAACAGATCCCGATAATCCTAATTTAGTATTTGATCTTAGCGGACCATCTGGAGGAGATTATTATTATCATCGAGACTATAAAACCTACGCAGATCATCTCTATATTGTAAACGAAATGTGGGGTATTGATGAGGGGGTACAAATTATTGACCTGTCACCTCTGCCAGAATCTACACCCATAAAACTTGACACCTATACTGGTGTGGATCAATCACATAATCTTTGGATTGATGAGGAAGAGGGGATGGCATTTATTGAAAGTGATTATCCCAATAATATCCATGTACTGGACCTAACCAATCCGGGTTCACCCATTCATTTGAGCGATTTCAGTTATTATGACGGTATGGATTGTCACGATATTTATACGGTGAATGAAATGGCTTATGTGGCGGAAGGTTGGAGCTACCAGTATGGCATTTATGATATTTCAGATATAAATGATCCAGTTCGACTGGCAATTATCCCAGCCTCTGGATATGCCCATAATTCATGGCTGAACTCCAGTGGTACCCATTTAATTACGACCGAAGAAACAGTTGGAATGACAGTGAAGATTTGGGATATCCAGGATTTAAATAATATTACTTTAGCCGGGGAATATTTAGGTGAAAATAATTTGGCCCATAATGTGCATATAAAAAATGATTTTGTCTATATTTCTCATTATACAACGGGCATCAAAATAATTGATATTTTCAACCCTGAAGACCCCATTGAAGTGGCAGCATTTGACACCTATCCCCAAAATGACCTCAATGGTTTTTACGGCTGCTGGGGCGCCTTTCCTTTTACAGAAAATGGTTATGTCTATGCCAGCGATATGCAGAACGGACTTTATATTTTAGACCATGGAGATATAGAGGCTGGATGGGTGAATGGAAGTATAATTGACATTGATGTGCCAGTACCAAATGTTGAAATTAAATCTACTTTAAATGGAAAGAGTTTTTATTCTGATGCAGCGGGTTATTATAGTTTTGGTTTCCCTCAGGGGGCCCAGGAATTCGAATTTTTTCTGGATGATGAGTTAATTGAAACACGAATTATAACCATCCTTCCCCATCAAACTACCAGTCAAGATATAATATTAGGAGTTGATTTAGGGGATGTGAATGGGGACGGTGTTCTGAATATACTGGATATTGTCACCTTGGTCAATTGGATTATACTTAACGAATTTAATAATTCCGGAGATATGAATAGCGATGGACAATTAAATATCCTGGATGTAGTCATTTTAGTCAACCTCATTCTTTCTTAAAAGTAATTATTAGAATAAATTAACCTATAATGCTGCAGGAAAACATTGTTGAGACGGAGGGCAGGAAATTCCGCTATCTGCAACGAAAAGGTGAGGGGACAACACTTTTATTCCTCCATGGATTAAGTGATTCTGCCGACCAATTCAGCCCCATTGCAGCACATCTCCCGGAGGAATGGCATTTGTTAGCCTTTGACCAGAGAGGCCATGGCGGTTCCTGGAAACCGGAAAAGGGATATTCTCCCCTTGACTATTCCCAGGATATCAAAAATTTTATCGATGCAGTAGGTATTAACTCACTGCATATATTCGGTCACTCCATGGGTGGGCGGAATGCATTGTTGTTTTCCACAAAATTTCCCAGGCAGATTCAGAGTCTGATTTTAGGGGATATCGGACCTGATAAAAATTTGGAGGATATAAAAGCAACCGTAGACTTTTTTAATAGCCTGCCTACCTCTTTCAAAACAGAAGAAGAAGCACGCAGCCACCTTCAAAAACGTAAACCCGGCTACTCAGATAAGAATCTTGAGATTCTTATGAAAAATCTTGAAAAGCGAGATAATGGCACATTGGTTTGGCGTTATTCCAAGGACGCCTGTATTCAATCTGTAAAAGAATCCCGCTCACGGGAATGGTGGAAGTACCTGCCTGAAGTTAAATGCCCCGTACTATTGCTCCATGTTGAAGACAGTTCGGAATTATCCACTGATGTTGCCAAGAGGATGATTGAGGAAATCCCGGATATTCAATACCAGCCAATATCAAACAGCGGACATAATTTCCAATTGGAACAGCCTGAAAATGCTGCCAGGGAAATACAACGCTTTATAGAAACCCCTTAACTTATAATACCAACTCTTACACCAATCATATTATCAGGAAAAGATCAAAATAATGAGTCATAGGGATGGATCTGTAAAAGTAGTTTTAACTGCAGCAGTGGTTAATTTCTTTGTAACCTTAGCTAAATCAGTGGGCTGGATGTTTAGTATGAGTCCTTCTATGTTAGCTGAAGCAATACACTCTTTTGCAGATACGGCAAACCAATTATTGGTATATCTTGGAATACGGATTTCCAGGAAAGGTCCCACCCGTGAATATCCTGCCGGATATGGCCAGGCAATTAATGAGATGGAGAAGCAAATACAAAACAGGTTTCCAAATATTAAATATATTGATTTAGAAATCAACTAATTATTTTGAATAGTTATTAACCTTCTACAGGTTATTTTGAGTAAAGTTATATCCCCCCGTAAATAGTTCTTAACTTTAAGGGTAGTACACGCATTATTTCTGCCGCAAACAATTAAAATAAATGAATACATTTGAAAATACCGGGTTGGGTGAAAACATCCTGAAAGCCATTGCCGGCTTAGGATTTGAAAAAACAACACCAATTCAGGAAAGTACCATCCCCATCCTGATGACTTCTGATCAGGATATTATCGCTACCGCACAAACAGGTACTGGGAAAACAGCTGCATTTGGATTGCCCATGCTGCATTTAACCGATATTGGGGATTTGACTACCCAATCTTTGGTTTTATGTCCAACTCGAGAATTATGTATTCAAATTGCGCTTGATTTAACCAATTACGCTAAGTACACGAAAGGAATCAATATTGTTTCTGTTTATGGTGGGGCAAGTATTGATAACCAGATTAAAGCTCTGAGAAAAGGCGCCCATATTGTCGTTGGTACTCCCGGCAGGACAAAAGATCTAATTAAGCGCAGAAAACTCAAAATTAACTCTGTAGCACGGGTTGTACTGGATGAAGCCGACGAAATGCTCACCATGGGGTTTAAAGAGGATTTAGAAGCAATATTGGGGGAAACTCCCAAGCAGAAACAGACCCTTTTATTTTCTGCTACCATGTCTCCAAAAGTAATCTCAATTACAAAAAAATATATGCATAATCCATTGGAAATATCGGTTGCTCCAATGAATGTGGGTGCAAAAAATGTAAAGCATATTTATTATATGGTTCACATAAAAGATAGATATGAGGCAATCAAGCGAATAGCCGATAGTAATCCCAATATCTATGGAATTGTGTTTTGCCGAACCCGAAGAGAAACCAAAGAAGTTGCCAGTAAACTCATGCATGATAATTACAATGCAGATACCTTACATGGTGAATTGTCCCAGTCCCAAAGAGATGAGGTTATGAATCGCTTTAGGAAGCACAGCATTCAAATATTAGTGGCTACAGATGTTGCTGCCAGAGGATTGGATGTAAATGATTTAACTCATATTATTAATTATAACTTACCGGATGAACCTGAAATTTATATTCATCGCAGCGGGCGTACCGGAAGAGCCGGGAAGACAGGAATCTCAATTGCAATAATCCATACACGGGAAATGGGACGCATTAAAGATATTGAGAGAAAGGGAGGAATCTCATTTAAAAAAGAAGCTATTCCTAATGGAATAGATATTTGCCAAAAAAGACTGTACTCCCTCATTGATAAGGTTGAAAATATTGAAGTAGATGAAAAGCAGATAGGTCCATTTTTACCTGCAATTTATGAAAAATTAGAATACCTGGATAGAGAAAATCTCATTAAACATTTTGTTTCGGCAGAATTTAACCGTTACCTATCCTATTATAAGAACTCCAGAGATATCAATGTTTCCAACCATATTGATTACAAAAGTCATGAAAAAAAGAGAAAAGATATCAGTCAAAAAAGACAGGAGAGCTCCTTTTGTGGTTATTTGATCAATATTGGGTTTAAACAGCAATTGAACCCATCCAGACTAATTGGACTGGTTAATGAGTGTATTGGTTCCAAAAAAGCTATAATTGGTAATATTGATATAATGAAAACCCAATCCATCATTGAGGTTGATGACAAATGGGCATCTAAATTACTAAAAGGAATAAAAGGAAAATCATTCGAAGGAAAAAAACTGAGCATTGAAGTATTAGATAAAAAAAATACAGCGTCAGCAAAACCAGAAAGAGGGTTTCATAGAAAACGGAGAAATGAGAGCAAAGTACGCAACAAAAAATTTAAGTCCAAAGGCAGGTGGCAGAAGGCTAGCAAAAGAAAATAATTCTGCCATATTAATAATATCTATAAAAATGCTCCGAGGGGGATAATCACTTTCACCGAACTGAAAATATTTTCATGAAATAATTTTTCATACAGCCAATTTTATGACCTGCGTCAAAAAATGCATCCTTTCACCTAGTGTAACATTCAGTAGTTACTTGAAACATGAAAGGAATAAAAATGGAAACAACATACAACAATTTTCCAAATCCAGATGACTTCTACGAAGGACCAAGTGATGAAGAACTCAAAAAGATTGAGGAAGATTTAGAAAGATATTCTGATTAAGAAATAGTAGTTAGTTCGCTTCTGCCTCAAAGGTGGAATGCTCGCAGGAAATACCGTAATAAAATAAAGTGAAAACACCTGATTTATCAGGTGTTTTTTTTAGATTCGATTTTCTAATTAGCAACTTGGTGTGAGTAGGGCATGGGCAACGATGATATTGTGGTGATATTTGAACGCAAGCCTATCCTGTTACCTTGACATTAAATTAGAAAGTTTCTTTAACAGAGGCTTTTTTATTTTACCGGAGACAGATGTGGGGGATACGTAAAAGTAGTTTTATTGTATTTGATTATAGTTTGAAATATCATTATATTTTAGGAAACGGAAAAAACAAAAAACGTTTATTATGGATAAAGTAAGAAACATTATATTAAAAGAGGGTGATGAATTAATATTAAATGAAGGAGTGAAATCTTTCACTGTGGAAGATCTTGCATCAAAATTATCAATGAGCAAGAAAACTATATATCAATATTTTCCTACTAAAGAGGTGTTATTAAAGAAAATTATTACCTTTAAACTGAAAAGTATGAGTAAAGAGTTTGATAAAATTTTTAAATCTGAACCAAATGACCCCGTGGCACAATTTATTAAGGTAAGAGATTTACATATAAAATTTTCAAGTAAGATTAATTTTAATAAATTAAATTATTTAAAAACACGCTACCCGGATATTTGGGGTATTATTGAAAAATATATAATAGAACGTATAGAAACTTTTACTAATATTTTTTTATTAGCTCAAAAAAAAGGCTATTTAAGAGATACCATTGATCCAATTATTTCTGCTAAACTATTTGAAAATATATTAAGTATATGTACTCAACCAGAGTTTATGTTGAAAAATGATTTCACTATGCAAAATATAATTTATCATTTGGAAGAAATATTAGGTTTTGGATTTTTCAATAAAAATGCACAAAAAAAACTCAAAATGTATCAAAGTAAAATAGGAGGATAGTAATACATGGACCCTCCACTTATTTTATTTCCAATTGTAATGATTCCAGCTAGATATTTTATAATTAGAACATGTTTATCCGAAATTAGTGCCGCCTTTAATTACAACCCTACATTATGAAAAATACCCTCACTTTACTTTTAGCAACTCAACTTGTATTATTATCTGCATCCAGCATTGGCAGTATAACTGGACTGGTCATTGATGCAGATACTCATCAACCCCTAATTGGTTCTAATATAATGCTCATTGAAACTGAGTTAGGCTGTGCCAGTGATACAGATGGAAAGTTTTCCATATCCAATATCCCAGTTGGAAGTTACACGGTTTCAATCTCCATGATTGGCTATGAATCAGTTTCAAGAGCCAATGTAAATATTTATTCCCAGCGGCAAACTCCCCTTAAATTTTATTTACATACTTCAGCATTGCAGGGAGAAACCGTAAAAGTGACTGCAGGATTTTTCGAAAAAGCCAAAGATGGTATTGTTAGCACCCAAACCTTCGGAATTGAAGAGATCCGCTCTGATCCTATAGGTGCCTATGATATTCAGATGATGGTTCATGCCCTGCCATCCGTAATAACTGCCACCGATCAGAATAATGAAATCATTGTAAGAGGCGGGGGTCCGGGAGAGAATTTATTTATAATGGATAATCTGGAAATTCCCAATCCCAATCATTTTGGTGAAATTGGAACGGGTGGTGGTGGTGTGAACATCCTCAATACTGAATTTGTAGAGCGGATTGATTTTTTTGCCGGCGGTTTCCCTGCCCGTTATGGTGATAAGCAGTCCTCTGTGATGGATATCAGCCTCCGGGAAGGTAATTATGATAATTTTGAAATAGATCTGGAAATGAGCATGGGGGGTGCTGGATTCTTGGCAGAGGGTCCTTATGCCGGTGGAAAAGGCTCTTATATTGCCAGCTTTCGCAAGGCATTTTTAAAGTATATTATTAAATCTGCTGGACTCACTGCAGTCCCTGAATACTGGAATTCTCAAGTTAAAGCAGTGTATAATTTAGATTCCCGCAATAAGCTGATTTTCAATGCCGTTGGCGGCAGTGATGAGGTTAGAATTGTGGATGAAAGCCGTCCAGATATGAAAGGAGCTGAAAATTTGGATTACAGTGGATACCAATATACTACAGGTCTGACTTATAAATCCCTATTCTCGAAAAAGGGTTATTCCCTGCTCACTATTGGCAAAACCACATCTAATTGGGTTGTAGATGTTTATGATTTAAATGACGAATCAAAGGAAATCTATTTTTCCAGGGATAATATTGAATCTGACAATTTTATTAAATATGATATTGTATATAAATATTCTCAAAATATTGAATTCTCTGCAGGATTAAATTCCAAATATGGCGAATACAATATGCAGGAGGACATTAAAGACGATACTGTTTATTTCTATAACTATCCTGACCTTGAATGGAGTGATTCCCTTTATCATTATTATGCTATGATTGAGACTAACCCAGAATATGAGTATCATGATATTCCGGAACCAACAACTGGAGATACATTAATTAATAAAGGACGTATAATCAATAATGATGGCGGAATTTGGAAATATGCTGCCTACAGTCAGGTGAAATTGAATTGGTACCCCTTTTTACTAACAACCGGATTACGGTTTGATAAAGTCCCTTATAATTCAACTTCAGTAATATCTCCTCGACTAGGTGCGTCTTTCTCCATTTCTCCTGTTACAAGAGTGAATGCAGCTGTAGGCTCATTCTATCAAACCCCTTATTATTGGATGTTATTGAATCCCAATAATGCTTACCCATTGAAGCATTCTTACACCAAACAGCAGATTTTGGGAATAGAGCATTTATTTGCCGATGATATAAAAGGTACCATTGAGATCTATAATAAGTCATATCACAATAAACCAGTTCGCATAGCTGAAATAACACCAGATTCTCTTGATGATAGGAAAGGATTTATAGATACGGGTGAAGGCAGGGCCAGAGGATTAGAAATATTCCTGCAGAAAAAATTTGCCCGAAAATGGTACGGTACCCTCAGCTATTCCTATTCAAAAGCTGAAGGTGTGGACCCACGGGAAGGGAAAGGAGATTATTATCCCTGGGATTTCGACTTTGTGAATGGATTCACTTTGGTGGGCGGCTATAAATTCAGTTTCAGGGACAGTCCCTGGTATCAAAAATTCAGAGAATCTGCAATCTTTCCTTATATTTCATGGATACCCTTTATGGTATCGGACCAACTGGAATTAAGTTTTCGATATCGCTATTCTGGAGGCCGGCCCTATACACCTAAAGTATATGACTTCCATCACCGGGTTTGGTATATTGATCCTGATGCTGATTATAATACGGAGAGGTTTGACTATTACAGCCGCCTGGATATTATGATTCTGCGCCGCTTTAATTTCAAAAGGATCAATCTCACCACCTACCTCGATCTGCAGAATATCTTTGATCGAAATAACCAGTGGGATAGGGTCTATTTAGATGACGGTACCTATAAAATGTCCTACCAATATAAGCAGCTGCCCGTAGGTGGAATTATTATCGAATTCTAAGAGGATATTTTATTTAATAATTAAATTGCAATAGACCTTTAATTCTGGTTGAGTAACACCCTGTTACAAGAAAAATATAAGAAAAATATATAATCATTTTGTATTATAAATTAGCCAATTCATTATTATATTAAAGCCAATAAAGGAGAACCCAATGCTTCAAAAAATTCGGCCCACTGTTTTTCAAATTATCTTTTTCAGTTTTCTTTTTCCATCTTGGGAAGTGGTTTATGAATTTCCCCAAGGGCTCACCCTTTTAGATATCAGCTGTACCAGCCCAACGGATGTTTGGGCAGTTGGCTTAAACGAAATGACCAATACCAATCAAATATATCATTCAAACGATGGTGGCGAAAGCTGGGAATTACAATATTCTGATATGGATTTATCCATTTTTATGGTGGGGTTGGATATGGCGGATAATTCTACAGGGTTTATTGCGGGGGTTTATATGGTATGGTTTCCGGATGCTGCTGGATGTGGTGCACAAACTGCAAATGGTGGTGGAAGTTGGAATCCTATTTCTTCCCCTGATGCATTTATTTCTAATTTTTATTCGGTCACAACACTGAATTCACAGGAATCCCATTTATTAGGTAGTTGGGGTATGCAAACCACGAACGGTTTATTTTCTACCTATGATGGTGGAAATAGCTGGGAGACTAATTCAGTACCTACTGAACATTGGACAGTTTCTGCGGATTTTGTGGGATCTGAACAAATATGGGTAGCTGCAGGCATCTGGCCAACGGATGAGGAAAATTCTACTGCACCGGTTCAGCCTTATTTCCATGATTTAGGAATAATGGATTATGAGAATTACAACAGTGATCGTGAAATCTACGAAGCATCAATTTGGCACTCTACTAATGGTGGAAATTCATGGGTGCAGCAGTTTGACAGCAATAATTTGGGTTATTTGAGCGATATTGATATGGTGAATGAAAACTTGGGCATTGCTGTAGGATCTGGTAACAATTTTACCAGTCAGATTTACCGCACTGTTAATGGAGGTGCAACTTGGAACCAAATCTCTTTTTCATCTCAGAACCAACACAATCTGCTTGAAATTCAAATGGTGAATGCCAATGATGGTTGGGCGATGGGTTATAGTCCTAATGGACCAGTCGGACAACCTGGAACAGCCATCTTAAAAACCACCGATGGTGGGCAAAGTTGGACATTGTTAAGTATGAACGAACCCATAGGAATATTAGGGTTATCAATGCATGACGAACATATTGGCTATGCAACCGGTGGTAATAATTTGAAAGTCTCGCGGATATTAAAGTATGATGACGGGTTTTATGATGGAAATTTCTGTGCTTTATCTGGAGATGTGAATGGCGATGGAACTATTAATATTTCTGATGTGGTGCTTACAGTTAATTGCGTTTTGGGAGGTACTTGTAGCGATTGCTCCGATTTGAATGCAGATGGTGTTGTCAATGTGCAGGATATTATTTTGATCGTAAACACTATTTTGGGGAATTAATATGAACAAAATTATTCAAATAATTTCAACTCTAATAATGCTGACAGGGTTCTTATTTTCCCAAAGTTCTGTGCTGGATGATTATATTAATAATGTGGATCCCTACACAGAATATTCTGTGGTTTCATCAGAGACAGGATTTGGCTATACCAGTTATGTTTTAGATTTAACATCCCAGAAATGGCTCACCGATGCAGAGGTTGATCACCCTGTCTGGCAGCATTGGATAGTTCTCATCGTACCCTGGGAAGTTGATTATGAAACAGCATTTCTCCTTATTAATGGCGGGGGTAATGATTTAAATCCACCTGACCCCTCGGATGAGGTATATTTACTGTTTGGCTATATGGCAGTAGAATCAAAATCTGTCATGGCTTTATTAGAAACTGTGCCCAATCAACCCTTGATGTTTACCGATGAAAATTTTACACGGACAGAAGATGAAATTATTGCTTACTCATGGGAAAAATTTCTTACTACAGGGGACCCCAAATGGCCTCTCAATATTCCAATGACTAAGAGCGCAGTCACCGCTATGGATGCCATTCAGGATCATTGTGCGGATATACCTTTCTTCCCCATAACCATTAATGACTTTTTTATAAGCGGCGCCTCTAAGCGGGGTTGGACTACCTTTCTCACTGCAGCTGTGGATGATCGGGTAATGGCAATTGCACCCATTGTTTTTGATGCTCTGAACCTGGTACAGTCTTTCCGCCTGCATTATGGTTCGTATGGAGAATGGTCACCAGCTGTCCACGATTATGAAGACATGGGCATATTTGATTATTTCACCGAACCCATTGTACAGGATCTAATGCAGATTGTAGATCCCTATGTTTACCGGGACAGGCTCACCATGCCCAAGTACATGATGGCTGCAACAGGGGATGAATTCTTTGTACCAGCTGCCCAAAATTATTTGCCGGACCTGCCAGGGGAAAAACACATGGCTTATTTCCCAAATACAGGTCATGGATTCTCAGGGGAAGAAACAAATCTGCTCCAGAATCTCTTTGTATTTTACCAGGCTGCTTTGGATAATACTGACCTTCCTGAATATTCCTGGTCACGGCAGGAGGATGGTTCCCTCATAGTTGAATGCCAGAGTACCCCCTCCGAAGTAAATCTATGGCAGGCTGTAAATCCCACAGCACGTGATTTTCGCGATTATGTGGTAGGTGACCCCTGGACAAGTACTCCGCTCACAGATCAAGGCGGGGGAGTGTATATTGCCCAGGCAGTACTACCGGAAGAAGGCTGGAAGGGTATGTTTGTGGAATTACAGTTTGATTTAGGATATGATTACCCATTTATGGTGACGACGGAAGTGAGCATATTCCCTGATGATCTTCCCTATGCCACAGATGTAACCCTTAATGTACTGGATGGAGGCCAGGCCTATACCGGTTTTCAGGCGGTTGGTTCCCTTACAGCCTGGGATCCCATACAATTAAAAGATGATGGGGAAGGTGTTGATGATTTTCCCGGTGACCATCATTGGTCAGTAAAAATACCAGCTGTTGCAGATGGAGAGTATATCTGGCAGGTGTATGGGATGGACTCTGCCGGGATTTCTACCATTATCAGTGAAAATTTATCCGTGAATATCTCCGGTGATACCATATCAGGGGATGTTACATTTTTTGTAGCATCCGATGGACAAACAGGTGATGTAAACCAAGATGGCATCATCAACATTTTGGATGTGATTTTAGTAGTGAATATGGCCTTATCTTCTGAATATAATCAATTGGCAGACATGAATGGAGATGGAATCGTTAATATATTGGATATTATTTTATTGGTGAATCTTATTTTAAATAGATAGCTGTTAAAGAAGTACAAATGAAGAAATGAAAAGGGAGACTGAACTGTCTCCCTTTTTTCTATAATTCATTGAAAACCCAATTGTTGAAATAAATTGTTTAAGCAGGTCATGTGATTGTCTTTTTGGTTAGCCCACGATTTTAATCGTGGTGTATTTGATATTATTATTTATTTAACCAATTCAATGGTTTAATAAAGAATATTTTAGAAATCCTTGAGTAAACTTAATTTTGTAATAGGGTATTTAATAATTCCTGCGGATCTGTTGAGAGCAGTATAATATCCAATAAATGCACGGTGCTATCTTTCGTAAATCCTGCCACAACAGCGTGGTTATTAGTGGCAATAATACGCCAATCATTAGATAAATTTGAGTAATGAATCTCTGCCAATACTTTAACCCATTTCACCGCCCAATGTGCTGCGTTTTGAGGTCTCCATGTTTCAGGCTGGGTAGGTCGTGGAGAATACTTTTGCATGAGGTGTTGATTGGCCTGATCTAAGCCATGTAAAATATCAATATTCCCTTTTATTTCAGTGCATTTTTCCAGGGCATTAATTATGGATGTTTTTGCTTCCTGATCACTGGCATTTGCCTGAGCATCCCATTCTTTTTCCTCAAATTCCCAAACCCAGTCTGTGGTTGTTAGGGTGTAGGGATAAATGCCCTGATGAATGTCCTGGAATGACCATGCGCCCTTTAGGGCATCTTTATGCTTGAAATCTCTCAGCTTAAACCCTTCTTGAAAATCCTGATAAGATTTTTCCATTATATTTTGGACATTTTCATTGCTGTATATTATGGGAAGCAAATCTTTCCAATGGGATCGGATGTCTATGGCTTTAAGCTCGTATCCAGATAGTGAATTGGGGCTTTCTTCATTTCTTGCCATTGGCATAGTGAGTTGCTGACCTTTTTTAATTCCTATTAATGGACTATTCATTTTACAAAACCTTCGGGGAATAAATGAGCGCCCCAATCCAACATGATTTCCTTAATAAATTTGTCATTGGTAGATTGATATATTTTTACCCAATCTTCTTTATTAATATTGGTACTAAGCAATGAAATGAGTTGGCGGCCTGCATCATGCTGCGTTTGCCGCACCCTGTTTTCTTCGGCTAGGATACTCACCTTTTCACCCAGATTTTCCAATATTTCCTGTATGTCTTCTGCTGTCATAATTTTAATATTGTGTGGTGAGATAATTTACAAAACTTGACATGCAATATTCTAAACTCCAAAATGAAAAATTAAATCATTTCTGTGATTTATATCACAGATGTCATATCTCCTCGGTAATCCCTTCATTTAATAGAGCCAACCGTTGTAAATTATCCGGATTATTTTTAAAATCAGAAAGGAAGCGTGTGAAGGTTAACAAATTACCATTTTTAGTTACTATTTTATTGCCTCTTTTTATGAGTGCTCAAAATGAGGTCTGTTTTGATATTGAGTCCAATCCGGACCCCTTTAATCCTGCCCTCACTAGTTTCACCAAATATATCCATGTGCTGGACTGCATCCACATCTACGGTGAATCCCAGATTTCGGATGCTAAGATGCTCCATGCCGCATCAGTGGCTGCAGAACTTTTAGATAATAATGAAGACGGTATTGTAGATGACCCGGCTGTGGAAGCCTCTCTTAGAAATTTAGAGACCATGATGCCCCTTTTTAATTCAGAATGGTCAGCCGGGCAGGATAATGTATTTGATTATTATAACGGCTGTTTGGGGGCAGCTCTGTATAATAATGAAATAGACCCATCCCAGCCGGGGCATTGGGGTGATGATGCCTCCGTGGAAGAAATCCTGCATACCATCAACACCTGCGGGCAGTTAGAAGTTTATCCCCAGGCATTCGGATTACAACCCAACTCCTCTTTTATGTCAGATGCTATGGACATTGCCCGAGGCGGTCAGTTTATCAATATACCCAATAACTATCCTGAAGAAGCCTGGTACCATTATGATGACTGGACCTGCGACTATCAATGTATGGCCATGGAATATCTTTACTGGTGTATTGTTTCGGATATGGGAATTTTAAATGATACCCAAACCTGTAATGGTATTGATAATGAATGGGAACTCTGCTCTCCTACTCTGTTTGAGTCAACCGACTTGGCCATGTTTGCCATTGTGAATGACCCTCAGTACAAGCTGCCCCAGATAGCGCCTGATGGGAATTACTGCCCTGCCGAATCTATGCAGGGTGATATAAATGGGGATGGGATAATAAATATTCTGGACATTATTGCCACGGTAAATTTGGTTTTAGATGGTGAATTTAATAGTGATGCCGATTTAAATGGTGATTACAATGTGGATATTTTGGATGTGATTTTAATTGTAAATTTAATTTTAGGATAACCATGGGAATTCTTTCAAAAATAGGAAAATGGGCAATAATTATAATACTATATTTTAATTCAATTCTGAATGCACAGGATTTAGATGATTTAAATTTTGGAACTGATGAGACCTTTGAAGTCATGACCTGGAATATTGAGTGGTTTCCCAAGAATGATCAAATAACGGTGGACTATGTAACTCAAATTATTCAAGCACTTGATATTGATCTACTGGCAATTCAGGAAGTTGATGATACCGATATGTTTGATCAAATGCTCAATGGACTTCCCGAATACACAGGGTATTTAGAGTCGGAATGGTTTGCTGGTTTGGCATATATCTACAAAACGGATGTCATCGAAATAAATGATATTTATGAAATTTACACTACTTCACCTTATTGGAGTGCTTTTCCTCGTTCACCAATGGTTATGGATTTGAATTTTATGGGAGAAAACCTTTTCATTATTAATAACCACTTTAAATGTTGTGGTGATGGTATTATGGATTTGGATGATTTAGGTGATGAAGAAACCCGGAGATATACCGCCAGCAATTTATTAAAGGAATATATTGATACCAATTTACCCAATGAAAATGTGATTGTACTGGGCGATTTAAATGATATTCTCACAGATGCCGTAGCAAACAATGTCTTTCAGATGATTATTAATGATACAGAAAATTATCTATTTGCTGATATGGAAATTGCTGAAGGCAGCAGTTCAGAATGGTCATATCCCTGGTGGCCCTCGCATATTGATCATATCCTCATTACTAATGAGCTTTTCGATGAATTTGTAAATGGTGGTTCAGCTGTGCAGACAATAAAGATAGATGAATATATGGAAGGTGGTTTTGATGACTATTATGAAAATATTTCTGATCACCGCCCTGTGGCTTTAAAATTAGAATTTGAGACCTCTATCAATGGCGATGTCAATCAAGATGGCTCAGTCAACATTCTGGATGTGGTAATGACGGTGAATATTGTTCTTTCTGATGAATATGATGATCTTGCTGATCTGAATAATGACGGAGCTGTAGATATTCTGGATATTGTTCAATTAGTAGACTTAATATTAAATCAATAAATATGCAGTTTATGAGAAACATAATTCTACTTGGTTTCCTGCTTCAACTTAGCCTTTTTGCCAGTACAAAATATTGGCAGTTTCAGCATAATGCACCAGAGAAATTGCAAACTAATCAAGCAATCACGGTAACCATGGATGCACCTAAAATAAAACAGGCATTATTGCTAGCGCCATTAGCATCATTAAAAAATACAGCAGCGGTGCATCTGAAATTCCCAACACCATTGGGCGAATTGATAGCATTTGACATAGTTAAAACTCCCGTTATGCCCGAATTACTCGCCAACAGATTCCCTGGCATCCGGACCTTTACTGGTAGGGGAATTAACAACCCAAATGACAGGGTGAGTATTACCTTAAACAATAACACAGTGAAAGTCCTCATGATCGGGTCAAAAGGAAATATTTACATTGGCAAAAAGCTGGATGGCAGTGGTGATTATTTAGTTACATATAATGAGTCGGACCTCACGGCAGACCCAATCAAAATTCCACTCACCGAATGCGGTAATGGTGATGCAATCTTCACTGGTCCCTTCACTGAAACCGATAGAGATAACCGAGATTTCTCCTATTGCGTAGGGGAGGATGAACCATGTTTTGCCATTGGCGATACACTGGTGACCTACCGCTATGCGGGCATACTCACTGCTGAGGCCAATAATTATGTGGCTGATGGTACCCTAGAAGGTGGCTTGGCGTGGATTGCCTCCATGGCCAATCAGATTAATCTGCTCTGGGTGCGTGAACTTAGTTTTAGGTTGGAATTAATTGAAAATTCTGATCTCATCATATATACCAATGAAAATCCTACTCCCGAAGAATTTACTGCTTACGATATGGGCATAGAGCTGCCTCGAATCCATACGTTTTTATATGGGGTTATTGGCTATGGGGGCACCAATGTGGATCAGGAAGATTTATTATGGGAATATGGCGCTGTTTTTAATACGGGCTATGCTGGTGGATTGGCCTATGTTCCCGGGGCTACTTCTGCTAATTTACCCTATTACGATATTCATAATCATGAAATCGGCCATAATTTGGGCTCGGGGCATAATTGCACCGTAGAAGGAGGTTGGCGTAGCTCCTTCGGTGGCACAGCCATGTGTAACAGAAGCAACAGCCTGGCGGGGAATTATGGCAATCAGTATAGCTCCCACACCATTGATATTGCCATCAGGTACCAGACCATCATGACCAGCGGAAATGGTTATGATTACCAGAGAGGCTGGCGGCGGGAATTTACCGGCAATGATATTCCCAGCGTGGAGTTGATTCACGATATGGTGATAATCCCCAAAGACACCCCTTTTGTGTTGGAAGGCTTTGGGCAGGACTCAGACGCAGATAATCAGCTCACCTATTCCTGGGAGCAGAATGATGCCTCCAGTATTGCCTTTTCTCCCCCAGACTTCCCCCCTGATACCGGCCCCCTCTTTTGCAGTGTTGAGGGTAAGATCGATGGCAATACACGCCATTTTCCCAGCATGGAAAGCCTACTCATGAATCAATATTCAACTGGAGATATTGAAAAATTACCCTTTGCCTCCCGGGAATTGAATATGCGCCTTTTAGTGCGGGACAATGATTTGCATTCAGGTGGATTCAATTATAAAAATGTACATTTAACGGTGGATGAAAATGCTGGACCATTCAGGGTAACCTCTCAATCCAATTCTGAAAATTGGGAAGTAGGTTCAACCCAGCAAATTACCTGGGATGTTGCTAATACCACTGATGTGCAAGGGGTCAATTCTTCATTGGTGCATATTCTCCTATCTTTAAATGCTGGCAACGACTTTGACATTGTTTTAGGGCAAGATATACCCAATAATGGATCTTATGCTATTATCGTGCCTGAATATCCTACTCTGGAAAACTGCCGAATTATGGTGAAAAGTGCAGATAATGTATTCTTCGATATCAATAATTCCTTTATATCCATAATAAATTCCAATGCTCCGGAAGTGGGTATTGAATCATCCCTAATTGAACTAAACCTGCCCATCGAATCTGACTATACGCTGGAGGTGGAAATTCAAAACGTTGGCGAAGCAGGGTCGTTTCTGGTATATGATGCCCTCACAGAGCTTAATTTAGAGGGTGATGGCTATCTCTCTTTTGACGGTATTGATGATTATGTTGACCTGGGTGCCAATTTGCTTTCCGGAGATGGAGATTTTTCAATATCCCTCTGGGTGAAGTCTGAATCATTCAGCGCAGTTATTATGCAGCAGCGCAATGGCGGATTCAATGGTGAATACCAACTGCGGTTTAACAGCAGCGGGCAAATTGATTTCTGGACCTACCGCAATGGCTCCCAGTGGTCAGTTACCTCCCCCGAAGCATTTAATGATGGGTACTGGCACCATGTTATGGTAGTGCAGGATGGGGTTATTAATGGTGGATTGCTGTATGTGGATGGGGTGGAGCTGGATTCAAATTCTGGGGGCATTGTATATCTTGATGGTGCGATTCATACCCATTTAGGGGCTGATATGAGGGACTTTGTAAATTATTTAAATGGTGCTATAAATGATGTTCATGTTTTTAATCAAAAGTTAGCTCGTACTGATGTAGGCGCTTTGTATGATAATGGTTTTGGATTTAATCCCACTTACAATCATGCTGATTTCAATAGCTCCGAATTTTTAGTTGCGTCTTATCCTATGACCGCAATGTCCGGGGAAATCTTATTTGATACCACACCCAATGGTCATGATGGTATTTTAGTGGGACCCATCTGGTCAGGCGATCTCATACCAGTTCCCAATTGGATGGCAATAGCATCGGAAAGTTCATGGTTAAGTGTTGGTGAGTCTGAAATAATTCAGGTGGGGATTACTACAAATGGGTTAGATAATGGCAATGAATATATGGGAGATATTATTGTAGCCTCAAATGCAGATACCGAGCCTATTTTAATACCCATTTCACTGAATATAATTGAAGACAATATCCAGGGGGATATTAATGGTGATGGACTATTAAATATTCAGGATATAATCTTGATTGTTAATATGGTTCTATCAGGAGATTATTCTACGTTGGCCGATATGAATGGGGATGGAACTGTTAATATTCTGGATGTAGTTCAGGTGGTATTTATTATAATGAATCCTGAACCCTAATCTCATGATGATGGGTATTTATAAATGCTTGTTACACTATGTTGCAGAATCCATTTTGTAATTTAGCTTAATATATGAGTAAAATAATTTTAATTTTTAGGAAGAGAGTATTGACAATACAAATAATTCAAAGGATCTTTTTGCTACTTCTACTGGTGCCTCTGACTGCCCAAGTGGATTATGATTCAGAGATTCAGCCTATTTTTAATTCAAAATGCATCCAATGCCATGGAAGTTCTGCGGGATTGAATCTCAGCTCATATGCAAATATTATGCAAGGTTCAATGAACGGTGATGTAATTATCCCCTATGACCATGCAGCCAGTGAACTCTGGAAACGGGTGAATTCGGGCCAGATGCCGCCGGGGAATAATGATCTCACCAATGCCCAGGTGAATCTCATTGCCCAGTGGATTGATGAAGGTGCCCTGCCGGAAGCAGGTAGCGCTAACTGTGATGAGGGCTATACCCATATTGAAGATCTGCCAGATAATCTGGTAAATAACAATAATGAAGATCAGTGCTTTTTTAATGATGATCTGGCTGTTATTAATAATCTGATTAACTTGAATAGCCTCAACTATTCAAATCTATTGGAAACGGGAGTGCAGTCCTGGAATACCAGCCGCTTAGTCAGTTGGGTACTAACCTATACCCCAAATGGAAGCAATGGAGTGAACCAACAGCTGACAGTTCTGCCGGAGGATATTGGGAATTTAACCAGCCTGGCTAGTTTATATATGGAATGGAATTATATCACTGTTTTGCCAGAAAGTTTTTCTGCCTTAACTAATTTGTTTAATCTTGTAATTTCCAATAATCTTTTAACATCACTTCCAGAGGATTTTGGAAATCTTACAAATCTCTTCTTTTTGGATTTGGGTTATAACCAGATAAGCAGTATACCCGAATCCATAGGAAATCTTCAGAATATTATGTATCTCTGGCTCTTTTATAATCAGCTGTCGCAACTGCCTGAATCCATCTGTAATCTGCCGCTTATTTGGGATGGGATGGATTATGCTAATTATCCATATTTTGCCAGTGGCGGCAATCAGCTTTGTGATAGTAATCTTATTCCTGACTGCGTGGAAAATAGTTCAAATTTTGAAATCAGCTTAGATCAATATTACTACTCTTTTATAATGGATGCCCCTCAGGATTGCCCAGATGATGCCCTGGTGGGGGACCTCAATGATGATGGAATTCTGAATGTTCTGGATATCGTTCTCATGGTGAATATGGTACTGGATGACGGCTATGATGGAGTTGCCGACATGAATGGGGATGGAGTTATTAATGTTCTGGATATTGTTACACTTATCAATACTATTCTAAACTGAAATGCTGAATTTTAAGAGAGATAGTATTTTATTTATTTTGCTCTTTAATACCTTCGCTTTCGGGAATCTAATTCGCCCTGCAATTGGCGTTGAACTGAACTATATTCATGTGATATTTGAATGGGAGCAGGAGCCAGATGCAATGGTATATAACCTCCAAGTGTCAACCTACCTGTCTTTCAATAATCTACTTTTAGATGTTAATGAAGCTACCACAGTTTATATTAACAAGGATATCTTTAGTTGGAATGACAATTATTACTGGAAGGTAAGACCTGTTTATGATAATGGTGAATTTGGAGAATGGTCTGAAATATCTGTTTTCAGTATAGGAGATAAGCAATTTCCGGAAAGAGATGCTGATATTTTTAATGATGATCTTCTACAAGATGGTTTGGTTGCCTTTGGTGGTTTTGCTCCAGAACTATCTTCTGCTGTTATTGATAAATATGGAAATGAAATTTGGAATACAGGCGAAGGTGGTAGTTTTGATTTCATAATTAATCATATTAATGAATTTGGCAATATTTATGGTTTAAGTGCCTATGATTATCCAAATAATACAGGAACTAAAGTTAATTATGAGCTTGATTTTCTTTGGAGTGCTCCAGCAACTAGTCAAGCAGATGCTATTGATATTCATGAAATGAAACAAATCCCTAATGGTAATTATATGGCATTTGTTCCAGATTTAAGACTTGGTCCCATTCCTCAAGGTGATTGGACATTTATTTATCAGGCTATGGGGTATATAGCAGATGGTGTTACGGATGAATATCCCTGGATAGGCATGAGATTAGTTGAGTGGAATGAAGATGGGAATCAAGTATGGAATTGGGATCCATTTGAGCATTTTACAATGGATGATTATGATGCATATGGAGGTATATGGTGGAATTTCAACGCTGGAGCACATGACTGGATACATTCAAATGCATTTCATTTTGATGAGGAAGAAGGTGTTATTTATGTTTCACATCGCCATCTATCAAGGATTAGTAAAATAGCCTATCCATCCGGCGAAGTAATATGGAATATAGGGATGCCGGAACAGTATCATACAGGTAGTGATAATATATGCACTGATTTAGGAAATAGTTTTCAGCACAATATTCAATTACTTAATGATGGAAGTCTGCTTTTCTTTGATAATGGCAATTTGAGTGAAATGTTAATGGGAGATTCAAATCCAACTTCAAGAATACGTAGGATTAGGGTTATCGATAATAGCTATTGTGAAACTGAGTGGGAATATGAATTACCTCCTAATTTATATGGTCTTGGTATGGGTAGTGTGCAATTATTAGATAATGGTAATTATTTACTTTATACATTTGGGAATGGTCTGAATCAAGGGCAGCCGACTCTTAGGGAAGTTACACCTAACCATGAAGTTGTATGGAATTATCAAGGTGCATCTAATGCAGCCTGGTATAGAACATATAAAATTCCATCTCTCCATCCCGATGCATTCAGTGTGGTTGCAAGCGGTTACACCGTATATGAAGGTGAAAGTACGATTGAACTATCAGGGAATTCACTTGATTTTACAATTTTTAATAAGAGTGGCTATTCCCTGCCGTATAAATATATGTTTTCGGATTTAATGGATGGAGGAGACCAGCTCTTTATCTATGATGAGGGAGTGGTAGATATTGAACCCTACGGAAGTTATGATTTATCATTCTCGATTAATGATGGGGCCAGTATTACTTCCACACAAATTATGCTATCTATCTGGCCTATCCAGCATGATTATGCGCTCAAAGAGCTTGTGTTTCCGGTTAAGTTGGTCAGTTCACTTTCTGGAGATGTAAACTCTGATGGATTAGTTAATATTCTAGATGTAGTGCTGCTGGTTAATATGGTTCTTAGTAATGAATATAATCCATCCGCTGACTTAAATTCAGATGGCAGCATCAATATTTTAGATGTAGTGATATTGGTTGGATTAATTTTAGATGCCTAGGCAAGTAAGAGAGGTTTCTATGCTGATAGATAAGAATTTGGATGCTGGCTATCATTCTGTGGTTTGGGATGCTAATTCCTATGAGCGGGGTGTATTTTGTAAAGATGGTAGCAGGAGAGTATGTTAACACTCAGAAGTTGATGCTGGTTAAATAGCACTTCCTAAATAAACTTTGTGGGGTGAGCCTCCCACTTTCAAAGCCCTGCATTTGTGGGGCTTTTTTATATAGAGAGAGTTACACTCAGTTACAGTCTTTCAGTTGTACTAATAATATGGAATTGTATAATATTAAGTAGGAGTTTATGAGTACGGGTACCTCACCGTCTCCTTCCTTCTAGTCGTCGGTTCATAAGAGGGATTCGCACTCATTTACAATAAAAAGGGTGGCTTACTTGTCTGTTTATAAACCTGTAAGGTAGAGAAATAGCATCCTTTGCAAATGGTGATATGGATGCTGGCTATCATTCTGTGGTTTGGGATGCTAATTCCTATGATAGTGGGGTATACTTTGTGAAGATGGTAGCTGGAGAGTATATCCATACGCAAAAGCCGATGTTAGTGGAATAAAACTAAAGGATAAAAGATTATGAAACAAATAATTATATTTTTAGGGTTAACTCTTGTGTTCTCCCAAAAACAGATAACATCTGGAGATATTGATAAGATTACTGAATTGCGTAATGAATTGCCTCAGGAAATTACATACTTTCAAGATGGTCAGGAGAGTGCAATAGGAAGGTGCGGATTTATAGACTTTGGGAATTCTGATCGTGCTGAAAAGTCGGATTATATCAGAAAATGGAAATCAGATAATCCCCGGCATGAAGATATTTCTATTCCCATTGCATTTCATGTGATACATACCAATAATAACACAGGTTATGTACCGGAATCTGCTGTAAATGAACAAGTAACTGTACTAAACGATGCCTTTAATCAATATGGAATTTCGTTCACACTCTCAAGTTTAGATTATACTGGCAACAATAATTGGTTTAATAATGACTCTGAAAATGCATATAAATCGGCACTTGCTATAAGCCCATCAACAACATTGAATATTTATACAACTACAGCTGGTGGTTATTTAGGGTATGCTTATTTACCTAGTCAATTTGATGAAAATAGTTATATGCATGGAGTTGTTTTACATCATAACTCACTACCTAATGTATACAATTGGGTATATGATGAAGGGGATACGGGTACTCATGAGGTTGGTCACTACCTGGGCTTATACCATACCTTCCAAGGCGGCTGCGGGGGCAATGGCGATTATGTGGATGATACACCGGCGCAGGATGATGGTAATAATATTTTTGATTGCTATGATATGGATACATGTCCAAGCGATCCAGGTAATGATCCTATCCACAATTTTATGAACTACACAGATGATGATTGCATTACAGACTTTACAAATGGACAGTCGGACCGCATGGATTATATGGTGGCTACGTATAAGCCGAGTTTGGGAACAGAAAGTTGTGAAGATCAGGGTTTAGTAACTTGTTCTGATGGTACCTGTGAGATAAGTGAGGATGACTGTAGTATTTCTTCTTGCGGATCTGGTTATGTGCCTGATTGTTCTGGTGATGGTGATTGTTGTCTGCAAAGTTGGATAGGCGATAATTACTCTGATTGCGAAGACCAGCAATATGGCTGCGACCTAACCTGCTATGATTGTGACGGTGGTGATTGCCCTGATACCGATCCTGGCTGTAGTGATCCTGGTGACACTTACGGTTGTACCGATCCTGAAGCATGTAACTATGATTCTGATGCAACTATGGATGACGGCAGCTGTGCTGAAAATGACGAATGTGGTGTATGCGATGGTGATGGTAATGACTGTAACAATATGCAACTTGACGGTCATTTAAATTTTGAACAAGAAACATCTGATATTACTGGTTTTTATCAGGATGATCGGGAATTTGCTGTTGTGGGATTGCAAAATGCAGCTGCATTTGTGGATATTACCGATCCGTCCAGCCCTTTTGAAGTAGGAAGAATTTCAGGCAGTAACAGTATTTGGCGTGATTTAAAATACTGGAACCGCCATGTCTATATCGGTACCGAGGCGTCTGATGGGGTGAAAGTTGTAAGTGTTGATAATCTTGATAATCCTAGTTTAGTTAGCACCATTTCTGATTTTGGCAACAGCCATAATATACATATTGACGCTGATGGATATCTCTATGTAGTGGGTGCCAGCTCAAATGATGTATGGATTTATGAACTGACAGATCATCCCGCAATGCCTCAATTGGTAGGCACCTGGAATGGTGAGTATCTGCATGATATTGAAGTCTATAATAACAAACTTTACGGCGCTGGGATCTATACCGGGGAATTTTATATCATTGATGTAAGTGATAAGGCTAATCCCTTCACCCTGGTAAGTTATAATACAGGTGGTGGCTATGTCAGCACCCATGATTGTGCCGTCACTGAAGATGAGAATTATTTAATCACGGCAGATGAATCCACTGGCGGGCATATCAAAATTTGGGATATCTCTGATTATGGCAATATTCATTTGGTTTCAGAATATATGACCAGCTCTAACCATTCATCTCATAATATTTATGTTCGGCCTGATACGGATCTGCTCATCATGTCTTATTATGCTGACGGCACCCGCATATTGGATATTTCTGATCCGACAAATCCGGTGGAAGTTGCCTATTATGACACCACCACATTGGAAGGTGTCTATGTGGGTAATTGGGGAACCTATGCCTACCTCCCCAGCGGATATATAATTTCCAGTGATATAGAGAGCGGTAGGATGTACATCCTCATGTCTTCCTTAATCGTTTCACCCCCTGAAATGGCATATACTCTGGAAAATACAGAATTTAATTTGGAAAGTGGTGAATCTGCTTTCGGATCCGTGACTATAGCTAATACCGGTGATGTGGAATCGGTACTGAACTACTCCTTGTCCACCAGTCCCTTCTCAGCTTCAGGCGGCAGTGATTCTTTTGGCAACACCTGGACCGATTCTAATATGAATGACGATTTTGAAAATAGCTGGGTGGATATTTCAAATAGTGGGATTCTGTATTCATTCCCCAATAATGACCAGGCCGGTGCTTCCATTGAAATCGGCTTTGATTTCCCATTTTATGGGGAATCCCATAATTACCTGATAATTAATCCCAATGGCTGGATTGGATTTGGTGAAGATAATGATGAGTGGGATGATTTCAATATTCCATCTCCCGATGCGCCCCGCTCTGCCATATTTGGTTTTTGGGATGATTTGAATCCGGTTAACGATAATTGCAATTCCAATTGTTCAGGCAATGTGTACAGCCATGGAAACTCGGATCGTTTTGTAGTCTGGTTTAATAATGTGGCGCATTGGTACACCAATTTTGAAGACAGTTATTATGATTTCCAGATCGTGCTGTATCCGAATGGGGATATTGACCTCAATTATAATACCCTCACGGGAACTCACGATGCCACTGTAGGCATACAAAATGCAGCCGGAAATGACGGCTTTCAGATTGCTTCCGGATCAAGCGCTGCCTCGAATAATCTCTCACGATTTATCAGCACGGGACCAGATTGGCTAGATTTGGGTGACAATACTACCGGCCAGTTGGAATTTGGCGCTTCCCAGAGTCATAACTTTTCTGTTGATTCAGGCGGACTCGTGGAAGGGGACTATAGCGGATTTGTAAAAATATCCTCCAATGGTGGTTCTGCAACTTTTGCCGTTTCCCTTACAGTTGGCGAGGGCTCTGATATCATGGCCGGTGATGTGAACTTTGATGCGGTGCTCAATGTTTTGGATGTGGTCATCCTGGTGAATTTTATTCTTGAAGTTGATACCCCTGATTCAGACCAGTTTACTGCGGGAGATATCAACTCCGATGGTATTCTAAATGTTCTGGATATTGTAAATTTAGTAAATCTGATCCTACAATAAATTTCCATAAATTTACCTTTTTGATCCTTCTATGTCATGATAAATTAATATCATGAAAAAGTGTTCTATTATCAGGTAATTGCAGGCATTACTCCCTCAATTTCTTCGCTGGGCATTCAGTAAATACAATGCACGGAATTATCATCTCCGTAATTTTGGAGGTGAATTAAATATTTCCGGCATTAAACAACCTGCCACTATTTATAGAGATCAGTGGCATATTCCCCATATTTACGCACAAAATACCATTGATATGTTTTTCTGCCAGGGCTATGTCCATGCCCAGGATCGTATCTGGCAAATGGAAATGAACCGGCGAACGGGAATGGGAATTTTATCCGAGAGCTTTGGCAGTGATGCACTCAGTACAGATCGATTAATCCGTACCCTGGGTTTTAACCGTTTGGCTGAAGCCGATTTAAAGCTGCTCACTGATAAATATAAATTCTATCTGGAAGCCTATTGTAATGGGATTAATGAATGGCTTCAAAATAATAAACTCCCCATTGAATTTAAACTCACCGGCATAAAACCAAAGCCCTGGATAGTCCTGGATATACTGGCCTGGGGTAGAGTGATGACCTGGACATTATCCCACGGCTGGTCTGGCACTTTAACTCGCCAAGCCATTATAGATAAAGTTGGTCCGGAAATGGCAGAAGAGCTTGCAATCCTGTACCCAGAAGGAAATCCCATTGAAATACCAAATGGCATTGATATTAATCATCTTCAGGTGGATGAAAAATTTGAGGCTGCACAGGGTCCCTTTTTAGGAAAGGATATGGAAGGGGGTGGGAGAGGGTCTAATGCATGGGCGGTTTCTCCTGAAAAATCCAGCACAGGCAGACCAGTACTATGTAATGATACCCATTTGGTTTTGAACACACCCGGCATCTGGTATTTGAATCATTTACATTCTGAGGATGGTTTCCATTGTTTGGGATCAACCATTCCTGGCCTTCCAGGAATACTGCTTGGACATAATGAAGATATTGCCTGGGGAATAACCCTGGCATTCACTGATGTAGAAGATATTTTTGTAGAAAAGATAGATGTAACTAATCCGGAGAAATATGAGTATTTAGGAGAATCACGGGATTTTGAAATAATTGAAGAGGTAATTAAAGTTAAGGGTACGGACGATTATGTGGAGAAGATTCAATATACTGAGCATGGTCCACTAATCGGGCCGGTAACAGAACATAGTGGTCAGGCCATTGCTCTCTGCTCAAAGTCGTTAACACCCAACACCATTTTAGAGGGATTCCTCAAAATCAATGTTGCCGCTAATTGGGATGATTTTTCACAGGGAGTGGAAAAAATTCAAGCTCCCCAACTTAATTTTACTTATAGCGATGTTCAGGGTAATATTGGACTCTATATCTCTGGCAGAGTGCCCATTAGAAAAAAAGGTTGGGGCAACTTACCTGTCCCCGGTTGGACAGGTGAATATGATTGGGAATCAGAAATTCCTCACGAAGAAATGCCTCAAGTATTGAATCCAGAATGTGGATATATAATTTCCTGTAATAATAAAATTACCGGCGAAGATTATCCCCATTATCTGGGCAATTCATTTATGAATGGCTATCGGGCTAACCGAATCAAGCAGCGTTTTGACGAAACAGAAAAACTGGATTTCCAAGTTTATAAAGATTTGCATTTAGATTTTGAATCCCTCCCTGGAAGACGATTAAAAGAGGGGCTCATAAAAGGCTTTAGAACTGCCAAGCCTAAAGCCCAGAAACTGATAGATATCCTGTCTAATTGGGATTGTGTCTTGGATAAAAACTCCATTGGGGGTACCGTATATGAAGTGTTTTTATATACCCTGTTAAGGAATACTGTAGAACCCCATTTAGACCATAATTTAACCGATCAATATTTAGGATTAGGAGAACATCCGCTTCTGTTGCCCGTATCAGAATTATTAGGGAATTCCACGGAAGCTATATTTAAAATATTCCAAAATCCAAATTCAAAATGGGTACCGTCTGGAAAGGCGGCATTGCATCTCATCGAAAAATCATTGGTTGAATCCTGTTTATGGCTTGAAGAAAATATGGGCTATGAATCTTCAGAATGGGCTTGGGGAAAAATTCACCAGGTGGAGTTTCAGCATAGTATGGCAATCAAGAAACCATTGGGTAAGGTCTTTAATGTAGGTCCATACCAAATAGGTGGGGATACGGATACGGTTCATCAGTCAGCCTTTAATCCATCAGCGCCCTATCATGCCACATCCTGGTGTCCGTCTAATCGAATCATAATGGATGTGGGTAATTGGGATGCCTGTATTGGAATTTCACCTCCCGGGCAAAGCGGTATATTGGGAAGTGATCATTATTCGGATATGGCCGATCTCTGGTTAAAAGGGGAATATGTTCCTTTATATTGGAGTCGGAAAAAAGTGGAAGAAACATCGGCAATGAAATTGGTGCTTAAACCAAAAATTTAACCCAACCTATTGGGATTGGGATAAAAATAATCCATTAAATAGTAATAAATTTTATCAAATAACTATTGAATAATTATGGCAGGTAAAAAATCCAATTCACCAAATATAAGAATTAATAAGGTTTATACCCGAACGGGGGATGGGGGAAAAACACGAATTGTAGGTGGGGAAAAACGATCGAAAGATGATCCACGGGTTGAAGCATATGGATCTGTTGATGAACTGAATTCCCATTTAGGGTTGTGCCGTGATTTATTAATCAAAAATAATCGAAATGAGTTTAGCGGATTAATTAAGTATTTAAAAATAGTTCAGAATCAATTGTTTAATCTGGGAACCCAATTGGCATGTCCCAATGGAAAGTTGAAAAATAATCTCCCCCAAATTAAAGAGGCATCCATCAATGTTTTAGAATCAGAAATTGATTTTGCCAATTCAGATTTAGGTGAACTGAAATCATTTGTTCTGCCGGGTGGAAGTGTGTTGAATTCCCAATTTCATATTGCCAGAAATATCTGCCGGCGAGCTGAACGGAGAGCGGTATCATTATCCAAATCAGAATCTGTTGAAGCAATTAATATTATTTATTTAAATCGACTTTCCGATGCATTATTTGTATGGAGTCGATGGATATCCCATATTTTGAATGATGATGAAAATTTATGGGAACCATCCCGTTAAATTAATAACCAAAAGGGAAAATGAAATTTTTTATAATCACTATTTTATTTGCATCCATATGTTTTGGAATTCGCCCTGATTATTTCCAGCAACATGTGGCGTATGATATAGAAGTAACCTTGGACGATTCTGCCCACACATTACAAGCTTTTGAGAAAATAGTTTATACCAATAATTCACCTGATACGCTTGATTTTATCTGGTTTCATATCTGGCCCAATGCCTATAAGAATACGGAGACTGCCTTTGCAAAACAACGGGAACGATTCTTAAATACGAGCTTCATTTTTTCTGAAGAAAAAAAGAGAGGCTATATTGATAGTCTGGATTTCAAAATTGATGGAGTAGAAACGACTTGGGAATTTCATCCAGATTGGATTGATGTTTTGAAAGTCCAATTGCCCCAAGTCTTAGAACCAGGGGGTGTCATTTCAATTGAAACCCCATTTTTTGTAAAACTGCCCAAGGTATTTTCACGATTGGGGCATACCAAAAAACATTATGAAATCACCCAGTGGTATCCCAAGCCGGCAGTATATGACCATTTAGGGTGGCATCCCATGCCCTATCTGGACATGGGTGAATTCTACAGTGAATTCGGCAGCTTTGATGTAAAAATAACCCTCCCTGAAGAGTATCGTATTATGGCAACCGGTGATTTGGTTAATGGAGAGGAGGAATATGCCTGGCTGGATTCCCTGGCAGCTGAAGGAGATTCTCTCCATGCTTTGGATAAAAAAGCATTTAAAAAAGCTCTAAAAGAATTGAAAAAAGGTACTAAAAAAGAGAAAAAAAAGAGTTTTCTGGAAAAATTAAAGTCCATGTTTAAAAAGGAGGAAAAAGAAAAGGAAACTCCCATTTTGAAAACGCTTCATTTTCATCAGGATAATGTCCATGACTTTGCCTGGTTTGCCGATCCCAAATGGATCGTGAGAAAGGGCATGCTTTCTCTGGCAGACTCCACCCGGGAAGTGACACTTTGGAGTATGTATCACCCCAAAAATGCTGAAATGTGGGAAAACTCAATTGAGTATCTTCATGATTCTGGCTACTGGTATAGCATTTTTAATGGAGATTATCCCTACAACCATATTACCGCTGTAGATGGAGATATGAGCGCGGGTGGGGGAATGGAGTACCCCAATATCACGGTTATATCAAAAATGGGTTCGAAGCATTTGCTGGAAATGGTCATTATGCATGAAGTGGGGCATAATTGGTTTTACGGAATTCTCGGCAGCAACGAAAGAGATCATACCTGGATGGATGAGGGATTGAATGAATTCAATAACATCCGCTATTGGGAAGCAAAATATGGTGATGAAAACCGCAAATGGATTCTAAATGAATTTACTCAGGAAAAAATGGGACCATTCAGTGTAGGTAAAAACCTGCAATTTGGATTTTTCGAATATGTGGGTTATTCAACTTGGGTTAAAAGGGGTGACGAAGAACCCCTGGAAACCTCAGCAAATGCATTTAAACAGCGAACGAATTATTGGCTGAGTTACTCCAAACCTTTATTATATACCTGGCATTTACTGGATTATCTGGGAGAGGAAACTATGGATACCATAATGCATAGTTATTATAGAGATTGGGAATTCAAGCATCCCTATCCAGAGGATTATTTTGCTTATTTTGAAAAATTCAGCGATAAGGATTTAAACTGGTACACCCACGACGTGTTCTATGAAACCGGTAGGGTTGATTACTCTGTAACAATTGAGGGTAGTGAAGCAGTATTTAAAAATATGGGTGATTTAACCCTTCCATTTGAGGCTGCATTTTATGATAAGAAGAGAAATGAAATTTCTCGTCATTGGTATGAAAATGTAAAGAAAATTCGTAGGGTGTCACTACCAAAGGGTGCGAAGTCAGTGATTATTGATCCCGATCAAACATTGCCAGATGGAAACCGCCCCAATAATGCTACATCCAAACCATTAACCTTCACCTGGGTTTTTGATCAGCCTCAATATTATAAACGGGAAATATTCTGGCTGCCCTGGATTTTCAGCGGCAATGCCTATAATGGCTGGACGCCAGGACTTAATTTCTACCACGGTTTTGTACCCGGTTATGATTATGGCATAGGTATTCGCCCCTTATGGGATTTTCAAAATGAACAGTTAGTAGGTTCTGCTAAGGCATCAAAAACCCTCTATAATTTTAGAAACTTTTACACCAGTAGTTTTAGCATTGATGCCTCCAGATATGCCGGTAGAGCAGGGGTTCATTTCGGATTTGTGGGCAACCGGAAAAAACACTTAGAGAGATACCCGGTGTGGAAAACAATTTTTAATCTGGACTATCATAATATTGACAAAAATGCTGTGGATTCTGAGTATTATGATTCGGGGGAGTTTGCCACAGGATATGCTGAAATGGAACTCTATAATCGCCCTAATCCATTTTTGACATATTATTTTAGAGCTGCTTTTAAAATGGGGATAGTGAAAAGTCAATTCCTGCGAGTTAATTTGCAGACCAATATTTATTATAAATTTACAAAGAAATTAAAAGCCAAACTTCGAATCTGGGCTGGAGGATTTTTATACGCAGATAAATTACCCCAACAGTATCGTACCTACCTCAGCGGAAATATTGACCCGGACTTCCGTAAAAATTATATTTTTAACCGCACCCCTGATCTGAATGATGCGTCTATCGGCACCCGTCAGTATGATATTGGCGGACCATCACTGCATGGCTTGATTTTAGATGAAAATGGTAAAATGCTGGGGGTGGATAGCTGGGTGATTTCAGCTAATTTTGAAATGAATATACCCAAAGTACCCGGTAAACCCTTTATGGATGCAGCCATAATTCCCGGGGAAGAACCCTATTTTGATTTTGGTCTGAAAAAATCCTTCGGCCCCCTGTCAATTATCATGCCTCTGTATCAAAGTTGGGATGAGACTCCTTTTGTAACCGATACTGATTGGGTATTGGACCGGCTGCGGTTCTCTCTGACTTTGTCCGGTTTTAATGTTCGTAGTATGTTTTAATGGTTGGCAGTTCACCATCGAAGTTTATTCAGCAGACGGATAAAGAAATTAAATTTATCCACTGATTAGAGTAACGTCAGTAAATTTCAAATATTGCCCCCATCACATTTTCACCATTCCATTAATCCATTATTTCCTATCTCCCTTTTCAGAGTTCCACATTCCACAATCTGCATACCGAATTCCAAAAATTCTGTTACGCATTGATACTTTTTCTATGGGTATAACCAGTGTAAATTTCGAGGATGTATAGTAAAAGTACTCATATAAGAAACAGAGTTATGCAGATAATTTTCATGCTGCTGGTTGGGTGCAGTATTTGTATTGCCGCCCGTGGGGATCTGATTTCTACACAAATCTTAGACACCCGGAATGTGGTAAATAACCAGGCCTATATTGAGAACGAACTCAGCCAAATTGTTACCGATCAGTTTTCTATTGATCCGGTGGAATATGGATTTTGGCTCTATAAAGTGACTTACGAAACCATTGATATTCATGGTAATTTTCATTTAGCAACGGGCAGCATTTCATACCCTCGAGTTGATTGGCCGGTTATTGCAAATCAAGCCTTTCCCATAATGAGCTATCAACATGGAACCGTTGTTGAGAAATCATCGGTTACCTCTGAAAATGGTGAATGGATTTTACCTGCTATTATCTCCGGAAGCGGCTATGTTTATGTAGAACCCGATTACCTGGGATTGGGAGGTTCTGAGGGGGCGCATCCCTATCAAATTGCAGAACCATACGGAACTGCAGTAGTGGACTTACTTCGGGCAACCCGACAATTTGCAGCAGAGAATGATCAATTTCAAATTAATGGCCAATTATTTTTAACGGGATATTCTGAAGGTGGATATGCAACCATGGCAACACACCAGATTATAGAAAGAGATTACAGTGATGAGTTTTCTATAACTGTTTCATTCCCAATAGCAGGTGCCTACAGCATGTCTGGAATAATGACCGATCTGATGTTGTCATTTACCCCCTATGGGCAGCCCTTTTATTTCCCATTTGTTTTAATTTCTTATATTGAATCGTACCCCGATATTGGTTTGATTGAAGAATATATACTTCCAGAATATTTATTTATATTTGATATGTTTGATGGGTACCATTCCAGTAGTGAAATAAATGATGCTATGCCGTCTATACCAATTACCATTATGAAACCTGATTCTATTGCCTCGTTTGAAGAAAATAATGACCACCCGCTTAGAGTTACTCTCCGTGAAAATGATCTGTGGGATTGGCTTCCTCAAGCCCCCATGTACTTGTTTCATGGATTGGGAGATGAGATTATTCCACCAGAAAATTCCCAGTTGGCCTATGATCAATTTATTGCCAATGGAGCCCAGGATGTACATTTAGATTATATCCCCGAAAGTTGGGGCGGGCATAGTGATGTTGCTCCATTTGCCTTGCTGGGTGCATTTGAGGTGGCAAAAGATTATCACATGATTACTGAATTGGGAGATGTGAATCAGGATGGCTATTTCAATATCTTAGATTTGGTTGGAATAACCAATATAATACTTTATGGTTCTGAAGATAGTTTTACCCTCTGGGCAGGAGACGTTAATATGGATGATTCTGTCAATATCCAGGATATTATTTTAGTAATTAATTCCATTTTAGAAGCATAGGTTAGTATCTTTCTCACCAACAAAAATATTATATTCAAATAACACAATTTACCTTTACTAAATAGTTTCTATCCGTAAATTTATCCTATGGAAATGGATAATATTTTAACCACTAATATACATGATTTATTCATGTCTCGTGCTATTGAACTGGCGAAACAGGGGCGTGGACATGTATCGCCCAACCCCATGGTGGGCTGTGTATTGGTTCGTGATGGCGATATAATTGGTGAAGGCTACCATGAGAAATTTGGTGGACCACATGCAGAAATTATGGCTCTCCGGAATGCCCGGAAAGATCCTTTGGATTCCACCGCCTATATAAATTTGGAACCGTGTTGTATTACCGGAAAAACTCCTCCCTGTACCACCGCTCTTATAGAAAATGGAATTTCAGAGGTGTATTTGGGGATGTTAGACCCCAACCCTGATGTGAACGGAAAGGGTGTTGAAGCCTTGGAAAAAGCCGGCATTATGGTTCATGTGGGGATTTTAGCAGAAGAAGCAAAAAGGCTGAATCAGTCCTTTAATAAATGGATTACCCAAGGAATGCCCTGGGTGATTGCGAAGGTAGCACAATCAGCGGATGGATATATGGGTATCAATTCTGAAACCTCAATTTGGTTGACGGGAGATGTTTCACGCACCCATGCGCACACACTCCGGTCTGAGGTAGATGCAGTGTTAATTGGCAGACAGACGGCACTCATTGATGACCCGAGTTTGACGGTAAGGGAAGTGCGTGGTAAAAATCCTAAGCGAGTTATAATGGATACCAACCGAACTTTGCCCCTTACTTTAAAAATCTTTAATGATAAAAAAGCGGATACCTATGTACTTTGTTCAGATAAACGATTTACACAAACACAAACACACTTTTGTAATTATTTACCAGTGAAAGAAGAAAATAAAAAACTATCTCCAGTACATGCATTGAAAACTCTGGCGAAGGAAGGGATTTCCTCAGTATTAATTGAGGGGGGACAAGAAATATTGAAATCATTTATTGAAGCGGGAGTAATAGATCAGATTTTTATTTACACTGCACCAGGGAAATTAGATAATGCTCATCTTAAAAATCCCATTCAATTATCAGAAGAGTGGTCAGTTCTTGAGCAGGAAAATTTAGGGGAAGATACCCTGATAATAGCAGAAAAGGGGGTGGAATGTTTACAGGAATTGTAGAAGAATTAGCCCAGATAAAATCAATAAAACCAAGAAAAAAAGGAATTCGCTATTCTATTTCTGCAGACTTTGTAATGGATGATGTTAAAATTGGAGATAGTATTTCTGTTAACGGAGTTTGTCTTACAATTATCGAGACTAAGAAAAAATATTTTTGCATGGATTTGGTTGAAGAGACTCTTAATAAGTCTAATTTAGGAGAATTAAAAGTAGGGGACTTTGTAAATCTGGAAAGGGCAATGAAGGCCACAGACAGGTTTGGTGGGCATATTGTTCAGGGGCATGTTGAGACTGTAGGAATTATTCTGGAAAAACAAATGCAGGATGAAGAAGCAATTCTCTCAGTTGGTATTGACCCGGAATGGATGCGGTTTTGTATTCCCAAGGGCTCCATAACCTTAGATGGTGTTTCTCTTACAATTGCAAAAATAGATGGAAATATAATTGAAGTTGCCCTAATTCCTCACACTCTTGAGAATACAACACTGGGACTAAAGGGCAAAACAGATACTCTAAATATTGAGACTGATATAATAGGGAAATATATTGATCGATTACTCTCATTTGATGCTGATGAGGAAGAGATTGATACCAGTATCCTCAAAGCTATACGGAATATCCAATATGGAGAAAGTTGAAAATTAAATTAAATATCAAGGAGGCTCTAAGGCAATTTAAAAATGGGAAAATGCTCATTGTTGTAGATGATGAAGACCGTGAAAATGAGGGAGATTTTATCATTGCTGCTGAAAAAGCAACACCTGAAGATATTAATTTTATGATGAAAATTGGCAGGGGATTGATTTGTATGCCAATCACGCCAGAAAATTCCCGCCGACTAAATCTCAATCCCATGGTTTCTGAAAATACCTCAATTCATGAAACCAATTTCACCGTTAGTGTAGATGCGTATGAAAATACTACTACAGGAATTTCTGCAAAAGATCGATGGCAAACAGTACAGGTTATATTAGATGAAAAATCCACACCCGGAGATTTAGCCAGACCCGGTCACATGTTTCCCCTGGTTGCTAAAGAGGGAGGCGTTTTACAAAGAGCAGGGCATACTGAAGCATCCATTGATTTAGCACAGCTGGCAGGACTGAAACCAGCATCGCTTTTGGTTGAAATTGTGGATGATGATGGTACAATGGCACGCAGGTCACAGCTTGAAAAAATATCTGAGGAGTACAATCTTCCACTCATTACTATAGCGGATTTGATTGAATATAGACGTAAAAATGAGAAACTGGTTGAGGAATTATCTAATATCCCCCTTCCAAATAAATTTGGGGATTTTACTTTACGCTTATTTGAAGATAAGGTTCACGGTGATCACCACGTTGCTTTGGTTAAAGGGAAATTTTCCCATGAGGATGAAGTGCTTGTTCGGGTACATTCTCAATGCCTTACGGGAGATATATTTGGCTCCCTCCGTTGTGATTGTGGACAACAGCTTACCAGCGCATTGGAGCAAATTGAAAAAGAAGGTAGTGGATTACTGGTTTATCTCAGGCAGGAAGGACGTGGAATTGGTCTTAAAAATAAAATATTGGCCTATAAATTACAAGATGAGGGACTGGATACGGTAGAAGCTAATTATCATTTGGGTTTTCCATCTGATTTACGTGAATATGGAATTGGTGCCCAAATTATTCGGGAATGTGGTGTGCGGAAAATGCGTCTGTTAACAAATAATCCCAGGAAAATAATTGGATTAGAAGGATACGGCCTGGAAGTTGTTGGAAGAGAATCGATAGAGTTTAAGTCAAATGCCATAAATAAAAAATATCTTCAGACAAAACGGGATAAACTGGGACATTTTATCCTGAATGAGGAATAAGCAATGAGTTCCAATTTATCAGCAGGTAATTCAGCAATAATAATTGTCGTTAGTGATTTCAATGAAAAGGTGATTGAAAATTTGTTACAAGGTGCACTGGATGCATTTGTTCACCTTGGGGGCAATAAATCGGATATTCTTGTATTTAGAGTCCCCGGTGCATTTGAGATTTCTGGTGCAATAATGCAGGTGCTGAAACATCATTCTCCCGATGCCGTTGTTGCCATAGGCGCTGTTATCCGCGGCGAGACTCCCCATTTTGATTTTATTGCAGGGGAATCTGCCCGGGGGATTGCAGAAATAAGCCGCAATACGGACATCCCTATTATCAATGGTATCCTCACCACTGATACTGCACAACAGGCAGTTAACAGATCGCAGGCAGGGGGTCGAAATAAAGGCTGGGATGCCATGGAAGCGGCTCTAAAAACCATTTCTGTTTATCAGAGCATACGTACAGCTTCTAAGTGCTGATCAGGCTTCTTCTCCTTCTTACTTCCTTAATATTCACCCAATATCATCCTCAGGAATGGGGCAGCATCACATCTCTCCTGACTCCCACCGGAATAAAAATAACAACAGATGGTATTGTGTATGCATCCACAGCTGGGGGGCTGTTAAAATTTAACCCGTTAACTGAAAAGTTCACTGCAATAAAAATGGAAGAGGGTCTTGTGTATCTTGATCTGTCCACCATTGAAATTGATAGTAATGACCGGCTTTGGTTGGGAGGTTCGTATCCAAATGGGTTTCTACAAGTATATGACCCAGATAAGGGATTGGTTCGAAAAATCACCCATTTAGATATTGCCCAAATTGGTAAAATCCAAATAGGGAAAGATATTGCCTTTGCAGTCTATGAAGGTGCTACCAGTAGTGATATTGGTATTCTTGAATTTACACTTGATTCTGGTGAACTGCCTGTTTATAAAGATTATTTCAATCATTTTTCCAGTGGTAATTCAATTACGGAAATTCGGGATCTGGATTTATTTTCAGATAGTATATTCGTAACCACTGATGCTGGAATTTTTGCAGGAAATTATAAGTTTGATAATCTCAAGTCAGCCACAGGATGGCAAAAGATTTTTACACAGGGTAGTGCAATGCAGTATTTGCCAGAACTTGGAATTATTGTATCTAATGGGGTTTTATTGCAGAAAAATGGAGATAACTGGGGTGAGTATTTAATTGGAATAGAAGGAGATATTGTTCAAGCCACTGTTGAAGAAAACGGGGAAATTAAAATATTGACTCAGAGTTGGTATTATGAAATTCAAAATACTGAAATAGTGTATAGTTTTGAAATTCCAAAAATAAGTCATGCAAAATCAAATTTTACAACATACAATAAACCCAATGATAAAACCGTTTATTTTGGGATGAACCAATCTGGCATTTTGCAATTAAATATTGAATCGGGCGCAGATCGAATTTTCATTCCGAATACCCCTGCAATAAACAATTATCATGCATTGACAGTTACGAAAAACGGTCATCTTGCGGCAACATCAACCCATGGATCACTTATTTGGAATCATACTAGTTATTACAATGTGCAGCCCTGGCAGCACACAACACATTACCCCCGGAAGAATGTAGATTGGGATGGTATTCAGTTCATTTGGACTTATTTAACTTACAGAGCAGGTGAGCATTTTCCCATTAGTATCGTAGAAAAACCAAACGGGATATTAATTTACTGTAACAGCGGATCCCTTCCAGATTCAACCATTTGGCTAGATACCCCTGCTGTCGTTGAGTTAGATATTAATACCAAAATATTCGCTTCCATTGGAAATGATGATGAAATTATTGATGGATGGTGGGGTATTTATAATGATGTTACTTTTTCATATTATATGGTCATTAATCAAATTGAAAAAGATAGGCAGGGTAATATATGGGTAACAAATCCCTTTTGTGAGAAAAACGGGAATATGATTGCCATTCAATCTAAGGATGATGACGCTTGGTCTCATATCCAAATTCCTGATGAGAATTCTTATCGCCCTCAGACCATTGCCCTGGATAATGCAAATCGTGCCTGGGTGGGATTTGCCTATGAATCTCTTGGGGACACGCCTTATTCCAGTGGAGGAATAAAAGTTTTGAAATATTCCGGTATAAATTTTGCCGATGAAGATGATTCCACCTGGTTGACAATAGCAAACCCTGGAGTTTTGCCCGGTGGGTCCAAAGATGCTTCGGTCTGGTCAATGGTATTTGACAAAATGGACTTTTTGTGGATATTAAATGAAAAGGGAATCAGGGGTTATACCTATTCGGTGAAAGATGATGAAATAATACTGGACCCCATTTTGAAAGCCCTTGATGGTACCCCCATAGATTTTTTCAATAGGAGAGATTACTTTCACAAATCCTTCTTCCATCGTGATTTCAATTCCAAGGCCACCAAATTTTCCTTGTGTATCCATTTGCATTTCTTCCCAGACCTCTTCATCCATGTAACCGGAATGAGGATCTAGCCCAGTGAGCATACCATCAATTGCTTTTTCAATGAGTTCTTCGTCAGTGACGTTATCTACGTATTGAGATCGTACACGGTCAAATATTTGTCCAAATAAATCAAGATATTCATACGTTTCTTTATTTTTTGAAGCAGTGCTACCTGTCACACTTAATGCGATGATGATGCAAAACAAGAAGAATGATATGACTTTATTCATGAAAAAATTGCATATTGTATATATATAGCCTATGCCCTCTTATTTTCTAGGGAATCAAAACTCACTCCCCATAATTTTTCTAAGTTATACAATTCTCGAATTTCAGAACGAAATAAATGAACGATTACAGACCCTATATCAACTATGATCCAATCACATTGGGGGCGACCAGCAGGGCTTGGACACTTTATACCAATATTCTTTAATAGAAGTATTATTTTATCAGCGGTCGCATCTGCGTGACGACTTGACCGACAAGTTGCAATTACAAAATAATCAGCAATAGATGTTTTATCTTTAAGACAAATAATACTAATGTTTTTTGTTTTTGCATCATCCAGGATGGCAGTAACTTTTTCGACAAGATTGATATTGGTATTAATGTTTACCTCTTAGAAGCTGTCTTTGTTCACGTATTTCTGTCGAGGATATTTTGATTTCACAATTTTTAATCCATGTCCAAGAGGGAAGTTGATCAAAATGTACTTGATGAATAGAATTAGAAATAATTTGAAAATTAGAAAATGTTTTTGAAGAAATGCTTTTCAATGCTTTATGATTATATCCATGTCTTTTAAAAACTACAATAGAAATGTTATTGAAAATTTGACGCCATTTTTCCCAACGATGAAAATTAATTAAGTTATCGGCCCCCATGAT